>ERZ857801.702-NODE-702-length-43095-cov-5.407272_pt1 | contig 43095 bp, 37 predicted proteins | sample MGYA00519762_ERZ857801 | MGnify/ENA primary metagenome ERZ857801 (study PRJEB31778, sample SAMEA3449368) | human gut metagenome | biome: human gut; feature: human-associated habitat; material: faeces | place: United Kingdom | collected 2010/2012 ...
GCTCGGTAAGACTACCGATCAGCGTATGGCGATGCTCCGTCAGCAGGTCACCGATTTCCTGGATAACGGTCGGATGGAGACCACCATCACCCGTGCCAAGGAGATCCAGCCCATGGCTGAGAAAATGATCACCTTGGGCAAGAAGGGTGATCTGGCAGCGTATCGTCAGGCTTTGAGCTTCATTACCAGAGAGGATGTTGCCCACAAGCTGTTCAAGGAGATCGCTCCTGAGTATGCTGAGCGCAACGGCGGCTACACCCGCATCATCCGCACCGGCGTCCGCCGTGGCGATGCAGCGGAGACCGCTCTCATCGAACTGGTGAAGTAAACTGCCCCAACTAAAAAAGCCCTTTTGTATGGCACTGCCGCCATACAAAAGGGCTTTTTTGCGCTTTGGCAGAGGAGGACAGACTCCGGAGGAGGTTTGGCAGATCTGGCACGGCATTCCCCTTGTGTTTCCCGGCAAAGCATGGTATACTGTCACGGAAGAAACGGCGACGGGAGGTGCGCTATGGCTAACGTACACTGTCAGTCCTGCGGCAGGACCTATGACTATGAGAAATACGGCTGCTGCCCCAACTGCGGCGCTTACAACCGCCGACCCCGGCGGGAGTGGGTGGATGTGGACGGCACCGTTCACCACGGTGCCAGCAAGCAGGAGAAGGTCTGCTATGAGAAAAAGACCTGTTACGAGAAGAAGGTCTGCTTCGAGGAGCAGGCCCGTCCCGCCAAGAAAAAGAACCCCCTGCGCCAGCTGGAGCAGGAGTTCCACAAGGCGGAGCGTACCGTCCGGCAGGCGGCTCCCCGGAAGAGCCATGCATCCGGGAAGGAGAAAGCGTCCGGCGGCATATTTATGGCGGTGTTCATCATCTCTATGCTGTCTGTAATGCTGCCGTCCATGATCCGCAGTTGTCAGGCGAAAATCGATGAGGGAGGTCATCGGGTGACGGTGACGCCCGCTCAGGAGGAGATACCGGCCGAACCTACGGAGGTGTACCTGAGTCAGGGAGAGTCCTTCCAGTGGTACGGCGAGGAGGCATGGGTGTCGGGCTATAACACCACCGAGCTGGAGGATGGATATATGGAGGTGTCGGTGCTGCTGTACTATCCGGAGGAGCGAGAGGAGCTGCCGGAGATGCCGGAGCTGTACCACAGCGATGGCATCAGCCCGCCGTTGACGCTGGATCCTCCCGACGGCGGCGATCTGTGGCGGCTGAACTACCACATCTCGACGCAGGATACCAGCTGGCTCATGGTGGAGTTCACAGACTCGGACGACACGGAGTATGACGTCATTCTGGAATAATGCAAGCGCCCGGCGGAATTGTTTTCCGCCGGGCGCATATATTTGTTTCGGTGATGCTATGAAACGAATCCTGCCCCTGCTGGTACTGTGCCTGCTTCTGACGGGCTGCGTGGCGCTGCCGGCTACGGCTCCGGCGGAGCCTATGTATCTGGCACTGACCTTTGATGACGGGCCATCGCCCCAGTATACGCCCCGATTGCTGGATGGCCTGAAGCAGCGGGGCGTCCACGCCACCTTTTTCCTCATCGGTCAGCAGGTGCAGGACTATCCGGAACTGGTGCAGCGCATCCGGGCAGAGGGACATCAGATCGGCAACCACACCTATGACCATGCGCCGCTGGACCGCCTGTCCTGCGGTGAGGCCATGGCGGACCTGAGCTGCTGCGACGGCGTTTTGCAGGAGCTGGCAGGGGAGGGGACCTACTGGGTCCGGCCGCCCTACGGCTTCATCACCGAGGAGGAGCTGGCGGCATGGAGCACGCCCATGCTGTACTGGTCTGTGGATACCTGCGACTGGGAGTGTCGGGATGTACAGAAGGTGTTCGCCGCCATCTGTCAGGCGAGGGACGGGGATGTGATCCTGCTGCACGACTGCTACGGAACCAGCGTGGAGGCGGCCTTGCAGGCCATCGACTGTTTGTCGGAGCAGGGGGTGGAATTCGTCACCGTGGAGGAGCTGTTTGCTCTCCGGGGGCAGACTGCCGAGGCCGGGCATCTGTACCGACGACCCGAGTGAGAAAAATGGGCAAAAGAAGGTCCCCGAAGCAATGCTTCGGGGACCTTCTTTCAAGCAATAGATATTACAGACCGGCGGCGACCATGCAGTTCAGCACCAGCGTCAGGATAACGAAGATGGCACCCACCCACTTGGTGGCCTTAGCCAGCTTGGCATCCACGGAGCGGGCCTTGCTGCGGCTCATGTAGGAATCAGCGATGCCGCCGATGGCACCGGACAGACCCTGGCTCTTACCGGACTGGAACAGAACAATGAGGATCAGCACCAAAGCAGACAGCAGCTGCAGAATCGTAACAGCAATTTTCATAATCTTTCCCTCCAACAAAATAAAGCCCAAAGAGGCTATTCTTCATAGTACAACCCATCATACCATATCATCCACGGAATTTCAAGGGGAAACTCCCTTTTTGCCCGAAAAAATTCGGAAAAATCCATCGAACATCTGTTGCAAACGGAGAGAATATATGGTATACTATGAAAAACCTTATGTAAACGAAGGAGACGGCGCACATGGTACAGCTCACGAAGATGCAGCAGCGGATCTATGACTATATCGCCCAGACCATCCGGACGCAGGGCTATCCCCCCTCCGTGCGGGAAATTGGGGACGCCGTGGGGCTGAAATCCCCCTCCACCGTCCATTTTCACCTGAAGCACATGGAGGAGCTGGGGGTCATCGGCAAGGGGGCCGGCAAGGGCCGGGCGCTGACCCTGACGGAGCCGCTGCCGGAGGAGAACCAGATCCCCATTGTGGGGACGGTGGCCGCAGGTACCCCCATTCTGGCGGAGGAGTGCATCGAGGACTACCTGACCTTCGACGCCGGCGGCGACAGCAGCCAGTATTTTGCCCTCCGGGTTCGGGGGGAGTCCATGCTCAACGCAGGCATTCTGCCGGACGATCTGGTGGTGGTGCGCCAGCAGCAGACCGCTAACAACGGCGAGATCGTGGTGGCCCTGCTGGGGGACGAGGCCACGGTCAAGCGCTATTCCCGCCGCAACGGGCAGGTGTGGCTCCTGCCGGAGAATGAGGCGTACAGCCCCATTGACGGCCACGACGCACAAATTTTGGGGAAGGTGGCCGCCGTCATCCGGCGCTATTAAGGGGCTGGTGTGTCCCACAGATTTCGGATAAGCAAGAACCGGCCGCAGGGAGAATCTCCCTGCGGCCGGTTCTTGTTAAAAAAGTTTATTTTCCGGAGGACTTAGCTTTTCATATTCAGCTGCCAATCCTGAAAATCGGCAAAGGGGTCAGAGACGGTGGGGTGGATGTCGTTTTTCACCGCCCCGTCCGGCAGCAGCACGGAGTTGGACTTGAAGCACACCGCCACCAACGGCGCCTGCTCCTTCAGATAGCTGCACAGCTCATGGGCCGCCGTCTGGCGTCCCTCGCCCTCCGATGCCGTTCGGAAGGCCGTCAGCAGGGTCTCCAGCTGTGTGTCCCGCACGCCGCCGTAGTTCAGGGCCCCGCCCGGAGACAGCAGCGGCGACAGATCCCAATCCGCCGTCAGCTTGCACTCCCCGTAGTAGAGGTCGAAATCTCCGGCCTTCAGCGCCGCCAGATAGTCCTCATAGGGCAGGGTCTTTACGTCGATCTTCACGTCGTATTGGGAGAGGTCCGAGGCCAGCTTCCGGGCCATGGATACCTTGAAGCTGTTCTCCTCGTTCACCAGCATGGTGACGGAGACGGACTTTTCGCCGGAGGTATAGCCCGCCGTCTCCATAGCGGAGCGGTAGCTGTCCGGGGAATAGGTCTCCTCCAGATCCTTGGGGTAGACCACCGCCGAGGGGGACAGGGGGAACTGTGCCGTCTGCCCATGCCCCAGCAGGAAGGCACTGACGCCGCCGGCCCGGTCCATGCCAAGACTCAGGGCCGCCCGCAGCTTGGGGTCGTTGAAGGGCGCACGGGTGACGTTGAAGCCGATATACTGCATCGTCGAGGTGGGGATGTCCGTATAGCTGCCGCTGCCGTAGACGTTGGAGGTGTTGGTGCCGGTCAGGTCGCATACCAGCATCTGGATGTCGTGGGTATAGAAGGCGTAGGCCATGGAGTCGGTGTTCTTGCAGGCCGTCAGCTCGATGCGCTCCAGCGGCATGGTCTTATCCTGCCACCAGTCCGTTCGCCGGGCCAGATACACCCCGCTCTCGTCCTTGGCATAGCGGTAGGGCCCGCTGCCCACCGGTACCGTGTCCTCCTGAGTGCCGCCTTTGATGATAGGAATGTCCAGCCGGGCGGCGAATTGCGGGTCGTTGCGGGTGAGATAGATGCGGAGGGTGCTCTCCCCCAGATAGGACACGGAGTCCATCTCCGCCAGCCGCTGGCCGTACCGCACGGACTCCTTGGCCCACCGCAGGGCAGCCACCACGTCCCACGCCGTCAGAGCCGAGCCGTCGGAGAAGGTGACGCCGGAGCGCACGGTGACGGTCAGAGCGTAGCTTTCGGCGTCGTAGGAGGCGCTCTCCGCCAGACAAGGCCGGGGCAAAAAGTCGGTACCCAGCGTGTACAGACTCTCATACAGCAGCGCACCCAGTGTCTGCTGGGCGCCGTCGGCGCAGGTGATGGGGTCCCATGTCTCCCCCTGCAGATAGGGCAGACCGAAGGAGGTGAGACGGGTATCCTGCTTGGTGCTGTCGCTCTGCTGATAGTATTGGGAGAGGGTGTCGTAGGTCTCCTCCGGCTCCTCGCCCCAGTCGCAGCCGGACAGCGGCATAAGACACGCCGCCGCCAGCAAAAGGGATAGTAAACGCTTTTTCATGGCAGTCTCCTGTTCAGATCAGGGCGATGAGTGCCGCCTGCGCTCCCCGGCGGCTCCCCATCTTCCGATGGGACCACCAGCGCTCCGGGTGGCAGCCGGTGCAGTCGGGGCATACGTCGATGCGCTGTACCCCTGCCTGCCGCAGCCACAGGGCATTGATGCCCTTCAGGTCTATGTGCCACTTTTCGCCCCGGCGCACCATGTATGGCTCCGCTGCCGCACCCAGCGCCCGGCGCATGGCATCCGGCACGTCATCGTCCGTCTCGAAACAGCAGGCCCCGATGGACGGCCCCGTGGCGGCCAACAGATCCCCCGGCTCCGTGCCGAAGGCCTCCTGCATCCGCCGCACCGTCTTGGCAGCCAGACCGCTGGCCACCCCACGCCACCCGGCGTGGACGGCTCCGATGGCCTCCTGCACCGGGTCGTACAGCAGAATAGTACCGCAGTCGGCGGAGAACACCACCAGCGGGATGTGCTTTTCACAGCAGATCATGGCGTCTACGCTGGCGTAGTCCCGCTGCCGGAACAGACCCTTGCCGCAGTCCGCCTCCGTCACCAGACGGATGTTGTCCTCGTGGACCTGCTTGCTGAGCACCGCCCGCTGATGGGACAGACCCAGCACGCCGCACAGGCGGCGGAAGTTCTCCTGCACATTGGCCAGATCGTCGCCCCGGCCCACGCCCAGATTCAGGCTGTTCCACGGGGAGGGGCTGACGCCGCCGGTGCGGGTGGAAAAACCGTGGCGGATGCTGCCGCACAGCAGATCGCTCTGCAGCACGGTGATGCCGTTTTCCGTATGGTCATGAAATGCCATGGCAGTCCTCCTGTCCGGGGATTTTTACGCATCCCGGCCGCAGCAGTTCTTGTACTTCTTACCGCTGCCGCAGGGGCAGGGTTCGTTGCGGCCGATCTTCTTCACCTTGCGGGGCTGCTTCTTCACGGTGCCGTCGCCGCCCACGCTCTCCGACGTGGTCTTGGCTACACGCTCCCGCTTGACCTCCTCGTTCTTCCGCAGCCGTACAGAGTACAGCCGCCGGACGGTTTCCTCCTGAATGGCGGAGATCATCTCCTCGAACATCTCCAGAGATTCCTTCTTATAGGCGATGATGGGATCCGTCTGAGCATAGGCCCGCAGACCGATGCCCTGCCGCAGATCGGTCATGGCATCGATGTGGTCCATCCAGTACTCGTCTACCACCCGCAGCAGCACCACACGCTCCACCTCACGCATGACAGGGGAGGTGAACTCCTGCTCCTTCTTTTCGTAGAAGTCGGCAGCGGCGGCGGTAAAGGCGTCGATGACCTCCTCCGCCGTCAGCTGGGGGATGCGCTCCGGCTCGAAGCGCACGGTGTACCTGGGGAAGTACAGGCCCTCCACCTGACGCAGCAGCTCCCGCATCCCGGCCTCGTCCATGTGGCTCTCGCCGCCGAAGGCGCTGCTGACCTGATGGCCGATGGCGGTGGACATCATGTTCATGATGATGCCCTTGACGTCCATGCCCTCCAGCACCTGCTTGCGCTGATCGTAGATGATCTCACGCTGCTTGTTCATCACGTCGTCGTACTCCAGCACCGACTTACGGGACTGGAAGTTCCGGGACTCCACCGTGGTCTGGGCCTGCTCAATGGCACGGGTCAGCATCTTGTTCTCGATGGGGGTGTCCTCGTCGATGTTCATCCGCTCCATGATGGCGTTGATGCGCTCGCCGCCGAACAGACGCATGAGATCATCCTCCAGCGAGATATAGAATCGGGTCTCGCCGGGGTCGCCCTGACGGCCGGCACGGCCACGCAGCTGGTTGTCGATCCGGCGGGAGTCGTGGCGCTCGGTACCCACGATGAACAGGCCGCCGGCCTGACGCACCTGCTCCGCCTCTCCGGCGATCTCCTCCTTATGCTGCTGCAGCTTCTGGGCAAACAGGCGGCGGGCATCCAGAATCTCCTGGTTGTCCGTCTCGGCGTAGCCGGTGGCCTCAGCAATGAGCTCGTCCGACAGCCCCGCCTTCCGCAGGTCGCTGGTGGCCATGTACTCGGCGTTGCCGCCCAGCATGATATCCGTACCACGGCCGGCCATGTTGGTGGCCACGGTGACGGCGCCCAGCTTACCGGCCTGCGCCACGATCTCTGCCTCACGCTCGTGGTTCTTGGCGTTCAATACGTTGTGCTTGATGCCCGCCTTGGTGAGCATCCGGCTTAAAAGCTCGTTCTTCTCGATGGATACCGTACCCACCAGCACCGGCTGGCCCTTGGCGTGGCACTCCTCCACCTGACGGATGACCGCCCGGAACTTGCCCTGCTCCGTCTTATACACAGAGTCCTGATCGTCGATACGGGCGATGGGACGGTTGGTGGGGATCTCCACAATGTCCAGCTTGTAGATGGTGGCAAATTCCTCCTCCTCCGTCAGGGCCGTACCGGTCATACCGGACAGCTTCTGATACAGGCGGAAGTAGTTCTGGAAGGTGATGGTGGCCAGCGTCTTGCTCTCCCGCTGCACGGAGACGTGCTCCTTGGCCTCGATGGCCTGATGCAGACCCTCGGAGTATCGGCGACCGAACATCAGACGGCCGGTGAACTCGTCCACAATGATGATCTCGCCGTCCTTGATGACGTAGTCCACGTCCCGCTTCATGACGCCGTGGGCCTTGATGGCCTGATTGATGTGGTGGGCGATGGTGCTGTTCTCCGGGTCGGAGAGGTTTTCCAGATTGAAAAACTCCTCGGCCTTGGCGATACCACGGGCGGTGAGGGTGGCCGTCTTGGCCTTCTCATCCACCACATAGTCGGCGTCGATATCCTCGGCTTCCTCCTCCTTGGAGTCCACCTCCGCCACCACGTATTTCTTCATCCGGGCCACCAGCGACTCCGCCATGTCATACAGCTGCGTGGACTTGTCGCCCATGCCGGAGATGATGAGGGGCGTCCGGGCCTCATCGATGAGGATGGAGTCCACCTCGTCCACGATGGCGAAGTTATGGCCCCGCTGCACCTGCTCGTTCTTATAGATGGCCATGTTGTCCCGCAGGTAGTCAAAGCCCATCTCGTTGTTGGTGCCGTAGGTGATGTCGGCGTTGTAGGCGGCCTGCCGCTCCTCCTTGCTGAGGTCGTGGACGATCAGGCCCACCGACAGCCCCAGAAAGCGGTGGACCTTGCCCATCCACTCGCTGTCTCGCTTGGCCAGATAGTCGTTGACGGTGACGATGTGAACGCCACGGCCCGTCAGTGCATTGAGGTAGGAGGGCAGCGTGGCCACCAGCGTCTTACCTTCACCGGTCTTCATCTCAGCGATGCGGCCCTGATGCAGCACGATGCCGCCGATGAGCTGCACCCGATAGGGGCGCAGACCCAGCACACGGTCCGCTGCCTCCCGCACGGTGGCAAAGGCCTCCGGCAGCAGGTCGTCCAGCGTCTCGCCGTTGGCCAGACGCTCCTTGAACTCCGGGGTCTTGGCCTGAAGCTGGGCATCGGTGAGGGCCTTGTACTCGTCGGCCAGCGCCTCGATCTTGTCAGCGATGGGGTAGATGCTTTTCAGCTCCCGCTGACTGTACGTTCCGAAAATTTTCGTAATGAGTCCCATATGTATCGTGTCCTTTCTGTTTCCAAAAGGAAAGTATGCGTATTGCTCCCGTTTCCCTGCCGCCGGGCGGGAGAGCCTTCCGCATCGCTGCGGCGAATAGAAACAAGAATACATCCTGTATCATACCACAAATTCCTGTCAGATGCAAAGGAAAAACAGCAACAAGAGCAATTTCACTAAAATAAAATGGCGACAATCGGCACTCTTTACGAAAAAACACACTGGGCGGCGAATTTGCTTGCAAAAAGCGGAAATCGTGATACGATGACGCTGAAAGGGGAGGAGTCCGATGCACAGGTAGAAATATAAATGAAGGCACAGAAAAACACGAAATGGGTTCTTGCAATTTAATCCCACTATCCCCCAGTGTGATGCCTGTGAGGCGGGAAATGTAGCGGATAGCCATTTTGCTACCTATCTATGCTATGGCGTTGTAACATCAACGGATGCAGTTATACAACCAAGCTATGCCCATAAGACCCTTGGAGCCAGTAATATTTCTGTGTCGATAGATTCCAAGGGAGGAGTAAATTTCTCTGTTGGCTTGGGTAGTAAGATTACCACATATTTGGCACGCCCAGTAACACTTGAGTAACAGGAGTATCAATGTTGGAGGAAAATTTATGAAGCCAGAGTGTCCCATAGACTGGAAAACAGCATTTACCGCCGCATTGCTCGGCTTTTTAGGAGCGTATCTGATCGGCGGCTACCTGAATATGCCGGACGCCGGGGCTATTGTGGCCATCGCCTATGTGGGCGGGCGCATCCTCTGGTATCTGAAACGGCTGGAGGCCCGTCAGGAACCGAAGGACACTGTTGCGGATGCTCCCGCCGATACCGCAGCTGCCGATACGACGCCGGAGGGCAGTGGCACCGAAGGATAACGGATATCCCCGGACGGCGGCGGGGCGAGGGAGCGTATCCCGGCGGACATAGGCAGCAGCCCATGCCCGCTATTGCACAGCGTAAAAAAAATCATCGCCTGAATGTCCGATTCAGGCGATGATTTTGTCATTTTTTGGAAACTGCGGAAAAAAGCCTTGCAACACGGAAACAAGTGATATAATATATTATCAGATATAGTGTATATAATATTTGCAATCTATGCAAATAATAGGGATGACAAGAGGAGAAGTACCGTGAGAACCAGAGATCAAGAGGAATTTCAGCGCAAAAAAATCATGCTGATGGAGAAGTGCTACGACTGCTACGCCGAAAACGGTCTGGCCTCCGTGGGCATCCGGAAGCTGGCGGAGTCCTGTGGGTGCAGCTCCGCCGTGCTGTATATCTATTTTAGAGATTTGGACGATCTCATTGTCCAGTCCACCGCCTACTGCATGGAGAAGGTGGAGGACGACTTCATGGCCAAGGCCCCCACCGATCCGCAGGATCTGATGCGCTTCATCGACGAGATACCCTACTGGACGGCCCGGCAGCACGGCAAGAAGTACCGCCTGATGTATCAGGTCTATACCCACCCCAAGTATATCCGCTACGGCAAGCAGTTCTTCGAGGGGGTCAACCGCCGCTACACCGAATACGCCAAATCGCTGGAGCCCAAGCTGGGCATCCCCTATACCACCATCACCCCGCTGATCTTCATCCTGATCCAGGCCAGCGTCCACTACGCCATGTTCGAGGATGAATGCTATCTGCAGTCCCAGCTGGAGGCGCTGAAGCAGGCCATTCGGCTGTTTATGACCCAGTACCGCACGGAGGACGCAAGGCCCGACGTCAAGGCGGAAAGCTGACGGTTCCGCCGCAGCGGCCGCAGAAAAAACCAAATAAGACAGAAACGGACCCCCTCGGCTATGGCCGAGGGGGTCCGTTTGTTATCTCTGCATTTGGCCGCTTACCGCTTGCGGGCTGTGGGCGCATCAGGTCACGGTGCGATTGATGCGCTTGACCTCGAAGGAGGTCCGGGACAGGGTTTGCCGGGAGCGGTCCCCGATCTCCAGGGTGACGGAGAAAATGTCGGTGGAGGCATCGTAGCGCAGGGTAAAGGACTTCACCTTCAGCCCCTTGGGGTAGGAGGCAGAGCCCAGCAGGTGACGATCGCCCAGCGCCAGCTGGCCGTCTTCACCGATCTGAAAGGCATCGCCCTTACCCTCCACGCTGCCCACGTTTTGGATGAAGATCTGCGTCAGGCCGCCGTTTTCATCCTGCGTCACGGTGCCGCAGAAGCGCAGCTTGTCGCTGATGACGCTGGTGAGGGTGGAGCAAAGCTCCTGCGCCTCCGACAGCCGCATGGACTCCGTATAGGTCTTGCCGGCAAAGCGGATGCCCACTACCAGCAGCGCTGTCAGCAGCAGCACGATCAGCACCGTACACAGCATCTCGGTCAGGGTGATGCCCCGCCGGTCACGGAGTTTTCTCATGGCGTATCCTCCGACACATAGTAGCGGTAGTCGTTCTCCTGATAGACCTCCACCGAGGTGCTGCCGGTCTGGCCGCTGCGGCCGGAGAGGCGCAGCTGGGCGTTGCCCTCGGACTGGGCATCGCTGTACCGGAAGGAGACGTCGGTGTCCCGGATCTTGGCGTTGATCTTGGCGGCTGCCACGGCGGAGCCCGTCAGAAAGACGAACACCAGCACGATGATCAGCAGGGACACCAGAGTCTCCACCAGAGTTTCGCCCTTCTGGTTTTTCAGCTTTTTCATCCGGTGACCCCCTTTTCAATGAGCGGTGTGTCCCAAGAGATGGTGGTGGTGGTAACGGTGGTCTGTCCCGTCTCGGTGTTGCCGCCGGTGACGGTGGTGACCTGCTGCTTCCGCTGGCCGCTGAGGGTGAGGGTCATAAGGCAGTTGCCCTGACTGCTGTCCGCCAGAGAAAGGGTCACGGTGATGTCGTAGGCGGGGGTCATGGTGAACTCCGCCTGTACGGCGTCCAGACCGCTGGCAGCATCCGGGGTGAGGGTGATGACGTCGGTATAGGCGATGCCACGGCCCACGGCCTCGATGCCCCGCTCCAGCCAGGCCTTCATGGCCCCCTGGGGGGTCTGAGTTACCTCCGTCCGCTCGATATAGCTGCCGGTGGCAGTGGGGCGGCGGGTGACCTTCTGCTCATAGCTGGAGGAGAGGATATCGTCCCGCAACAGCTCCGCAGCGGAGCTGACGGTGAGATAGGCCTGCTGGCTCTGGCGGTCGTTGGAGATGTGCCGGGCGGCGGTAGTGGCCGCCGTAAGGATCACTACGCTGACCATGCTGGCCACCAACAGCAGGAGGAGGGCCATCAGAATGGTGATGCCCTTCCGGTCTGTACACTTTTTCATTCCAATGGCCTCCTTTCTGCAAAACGGTTATCGGGTCCAGCGCCAGCGGAGCAGACCGGGCTCCTCCGTATCCTGATAGATGGGTTCAAAGGTGGTATCCTGGAACAGGGGCAGGTCGGGACTGGGGGTCCAGCCCACAACGGGCCGGAGCGCCGAGGCAAGCTCCTCCTCCGTGGGGAGGAAGCCGGCGGCGGGCTGGCCGAAGGGAACGGCCTTCTCCAGCCGCAGGCGGCCCACCACGAAGGTGGCGGTGATCTGCGTATCCTCCGCCGTCAGGGGATAGGGGATATCCAGCGTATAGGGCCGGCCGGTGCGGGTGTCGGTGAGGGTCACCTGCAGGGTGACTGTCTCCTGCTGCCGTCCGTGGATGGTGATGGGGCGATAGCTGAAGTCGCCGTCCTGCTGGGCGGCCACCACGTCGCCTACGGTGACCCGGTAGTCCTCATCGGCGGTGGAGAGCATATCGTGGGAAGTGCCGGTGCTATCCAGAACGGTAAGGGCCGTTACGGTGAAGTACCGGAAGTCCGCCGCCTTGCCACGGCTGTACAGGTACAGACCCTCGTGATCGGGGACATCGCCCTCGGCGGGGCCGAGAGGGGTATCCCAGTCGGTGGCGTCCCGATTCAGGATGCCCTGACGATACACGGCGTCTCCATCGCCCACATGGGCGATGCCCAGCACGCCCTGCATATGGATGGTGGCGGTGAGGCGCAACTCACTGGTGAAGGTGCGCTGACCCACGGTGACACCGGCCTGCACCAGCAGAGTCTCCTCGCCCTCGCCCTTACCGGTGACGGTGACCTGCTGATCCCGACTCACCGGGGACAGCGTGACCACCCGGTCAGAGCCGCTGACCACGTCCCATTTGACGCCGGTGAGCACTTGGGCGGTGCCGTCCCGTGCGGTGAGGGTGAGGGTAGTGCTCTCGCCTACATACTGCTCTACGGAGAGTTGATCCACGGAGATGGAGAGCTTGGCGGTGACGTCCACTGCCAGACGGGCGGTGTAATCCCCCAGTGTGGCGATGATCTCGGTGGAGCCGATGGCCTGTCCCACGATGCGGACCTTGTAGTGGCCCGTGCCGTCCGGCTGAAGCTCGGCAGTGACGATGCCGTCCTTGGTATAGGACAGGGTGGGGAGCTCCGTGCCGGGATCCGTGCCCTCAAACCGCAGATCCAGCGTCACGGCGGATTCACCGCCGGCGGCATCGTAGTCGGTGATCATGTCCAGCATCAGCAAGCCCTTGCTCCAGTAGAGGCCAGATGACGGCCACCAGCCGTAGTGCAGACGGGCCCGGCCAAAGACGTTATCCTGCACCAGCACGGTGGGGAAGGGGAAGTCCTGACCCTGCAGGGCCTCGTCGCTGCCGGGGAAGCTGTATTTGCCGTGGACCTCGGCGCCGTTTTCCTCGGTAGTGACCCACGCAAAGCTGCTGCCCAGAGCGGCGGCGAAGCTATCGTAGCGCTGTGCAGTGCCGGTGCCGTTGTTCTGGGTGACGATGCTGGCACCGGTGCGCTGGGACATCTGCTCATAGGTCAGGCCCGTCAGGCCCTTGATGCTATACGTGTTGGAACCACCGTTCCAGCCGTAATTACGGAGGTAGCTGAGATCGCCGTTGAGCATTTTTTCCCGTGCCGCTTCTGTACGCAGCAGCCCGCTAAGGGAGTTGCTTCTGGAATTACCCTTGCCGTAGTATTTGGGCAGATCGTCGAAAGAAATGCTGTTCTTGCTGCTGTTGAGGTAGTAGCAGTTATTGATATAGAGCTTTGCATTGGTGCTGGCACCGGCTCGGTCGGCAATACTGCCCATAAGGGAGATGCCGGTAATGGTACCCGCCATGTCCGGGAACTCCATGTAGGTGTAGCAGTTATTGAAAGTGGGCTGACCATCCGAACTGTCGGAGCGATTGACAAAGTTGGTGAAGCTGGCGGAGAAGCCGCTGCCGCCCATACCGCCGATATAGACATAGGTATCGGGGCCGGGGACACCGCCGGAATTCATCTTGACCTGGACGGCAGAGCTGCCGTCGGCAAAGACATTGTTGCTGCTGCCCACGGGAACACGCTCCTTCAGGGTCTCCTCTCCAACGGTGATGGTACCGCCGGTGTAGCAGTCCGTTACCGCAAAGCGCACACCGCCGGCCAGACCGCCTACACGCACATAGTTGCCGTAGCGGGCGGCGTTCATGTAGCCGTTGGTATCGACGTGGGTGCAGTTGATCTGCAGATCCACCACGGCGGAACACTTGTTGAGGTTGACGCTGGAGACACCCACCAGCCCGCCGATGGCGGCCTCACCCAGATGCTGCTTGTTACGGCTGTTGTCGGCCACAGTGTAGCCGGCGATGGCGCAGTTGGTGATGCTGCCGTTGCCCATGCTGCTGTTGTAGTCATAGGCGATGCCCACCAGCCCGCCCAAGGCGTAAGAGGTGGAATACTGGCGCACCGTCCGGGTGCCGCTGGAGGGCGTGGGATCGGTATTGCGCTGGATGACGGCGCCGTTGTCACTATAAAGGACGATGTTCGCGATCTCTGCGCCGGCGGTGGTGCCGAAGAGGCCCACGTTGTAGCAGTAGGAGTCGATGTTCACGTTCTTGATGTAGTAGCTCTGGCCGTCGTACTTGCTGCCGAACCAGTTGTACAGCACCATACGGTAGTCGGTGCTGCTGCCGCTGTCGTAGACAGAGCCGGCGATGGGATGGAAGCTGTAATTCAGGGAGGCATCCGTGGGATCCGCCAGGCTCTGGCCGTTGAGGTCATGGCTTTGCTTCCACGTGCGGATGGGACGGGCGCCGCCGGTGGAGTCGCCGGCGATGGCATCCTCCTTGCTCTGGTAGCCCCAGTTGACACGGGTATATTGCAGATAGGGGTAGTACTTGTACATACTCCCGCTGCCCGTCACGTCACGGGTGGAGCTGCCCTGATCGTCGTAGTAGCTCCAGTTGATGTATTGCAGCTGCTCCACGGACCGCACCTGATAGGGCAGGGCATCCGTGCCGGGCTCCACGCCGGTGGTGCCGCCGGTAATGCCGGTGCTGACGGCGGTGACGGCGTAGGAATCTGCGAAGAAGGGACTGACGGTGTAGGTGAACCACACATCCCCCTGGGACAGGAACCAGTAGCCGTTGCCGGTGGTGCCGCTGAGGAGCCGCAGACCGGTGTCGGAGGTCTGATAGGTGACGAAGCTGAACTGAGGCATCTGCTTTTCCAGCTCCGCCGCCGCCTCGGTATTGCGGCCGTCCAGAGCGATGCGCTGGGTCTCCAGCAGGGGCTCCGTCTCGCCCTTGGACCAGTAGTAGCCGTAGCCGTAGGCGGTGATCTTGCCGCCATCGTCGTGGGCGGTGCAGAGGCTGCTGCCGTCCTTGCGGACGCCGTTTTCAAAGCCGATGTATGAGAAGTGATAGCCGGGGTTACTGCCGCCCTCCTCGTGCTCCCAGTACACCATGCCCAGCGTACCCAGATCGGCGGGGGTCACCCAGTCGCCGTAGTGGACGGGGCTGCCGTGGCCGGTGAGACTGGTGGGATAGGGATAGGCCTGCCCGTCGGTGTTCAGGGTTTTGCTGTGGTGATAGGTGTGGCTGGCATCGGCGGAAGAGAAGCCGGTGAGGGTCAGGGCCTTCAGTCCCTGCTCATTGACGGCCCGTGCGCCGGACTGGTCGCTGTAATCATACAGATGGACCTGTCCCACGAAGCGATAGGTACCGCCGCTGAGATAGCAGCAACCGGAGGTGCTGCCGGTGGCCGGGGCGAAGCCGTAGGTATCGGCACCGGGGGAGGTAAGGGCCGTGGCGCAGTAGCTGCTGCGGATCGAGCCGATGTTCTCCCCGGCGAAGCCGCTGAGGGCCACGCCGCCGCCACGGATCTGGAGTACCTCCACGTTGGCCATGGCGTAGCTCTGGCTCACCAGACCGCTGTTGCCGCCGGTGAAGCCGCCCATCAGCAGACGGGCATAGTTGCTGCTGGCGGTGAGGGAGGGAGTACTGACGCTGCCGGAGCGGATGGTCCCGGCGTTATAGCCCACGAAGCCGCCCACATACAGGATGCTGCCCTGATAGGCGTGGGCTGTGACGGAGTAGCCCGCCGCAGCGCAGTTGTAGACGGTACCGTCATTGCGGCCTGCCAGAGCGCCGACATAGGCGGTACGCAGGCGCAGGATGCCCTGCAGGGTCACGGAGTAGTCCTGTTCCCCGGTGGTGAGCACCACATTCCGCAGACTACCCTGATTCAGGCCGAAGAGTCCGGCGTAGTCGCCGCCGTTGGGACTCTGGAGCGGCACAGCGGCGATGGGATAGGTGCCGCCGTCATAGATGTGGGTAAAGGGGACGACGGCACTGCTGCCGATGGGCTGCTGGCTGGTGACGACGGTATCGTTGCGGCCATAGGCTGCCCAGTCATAGCCGGAATAATCGATGCTGCGCTCCTGCTGGAGGGTGGTGTCCTTGGCCAGCAGGGGGCTGTACTGCTCGTAGTACAGACTCAGGTTATTCAGCTGCCGGGCTGTGCGGATGCCGATCTCGCTGGGGGCCTCCGGGGCCTCGGAGCCCTCCGATACCCAGCAGGTGAAATGGGGATTGAAGTAGTAGGTGGTGTCCTCCACCTGCACCCGGCGGTAGAAGTCCGTGGCTACCTCGGTGGTGTTCACCAGTGTCCGGGGCAGGGGCAGCAGGTAGTAGCCCCCGCCCATGTCGATGGCGTTGGCACGGTACAGGGTAGAGGTGACCTCCCGCCCCCCCAGCGAATAGCGCGCCGTCAGATCCTGCTCCGGCAGCGTGCTGTACACCATGCCGTAGCCGTCGCCCACCACCGTGCCGGTGGTTTTGACGGTGGACTTGTTGGCACCACGGAAGCCGTAGCTGCCGTCGGAATAGACCTCGTAGTACACCAGTGTACCGGCCTCGAACTGAGCCTGCCAGTCGCCGTAGTGGGTCAGCCCTGTCAGGCGGGGATAGGAGTAAGCGCCCAAGCCCATGCCGTCCACCAGGTTATAGGCCACGGTGTCGCTGCCACCGGTCTCAGAGGTGAAGGCGTCGTTGAGGTACTTTTCGATGGCGTCGGCCCGGTTGCGGCCGCTCCACTGCTCATAGTCGGCAAAGACCGTGCCGTCCATGTCGTGGTCGCCGTGGGACATATAGTAGGTGCTGGTGATATCGGGCTTGTCGGTGGTGACATCCGCAGGCTTGGCGGTGGAGTAGGTGAGCTTTTCACTGCCGTTCAGCCGGGCGCTGGCGCTGTAACAGGTGTCGATGACGTCCCCGTAGGACAGCTCACCGCCCACCAGACCCGCCATGACGTCGGCCTCCTGGAAGCCAGCGGTGTAGCAGTCCCGCAGGGTGATGTCCGCCGTGCCGATGCAGCTGCCGATGAGGCCGCCGGTGGTGCCGGAGGCGTAGAGGTAGCAGTCGGCGTAGGAGTGCTCCACATAGACGGTGCGGGCGCCGCTGATGTAGCCCACCAGACCGCCGGCGTAGCGTCCGCCCTCCAGCACGGAGGAGGCGAAGCTGTTGCGGACGGTGAGGTCATAGCCGCAGCGGCCCACTAAACCACCGGCGGTGGCGCCGCTGATCCAGATATCCTGCTCGTTTTTGCTGCTGAGCTTGTCACGGGTGGGGCTCAGGTAGACCTGACAGCCCTCGATGGTGGTGTCGCCCCGCAGCGTACCCACCAGACCGCCGGCATTGCCGCCGGCGCTGATCTGGGCTCCGCACAGACGGATGTTTCGCAAGGTACCCCGGAAGCTCTCGAACAGGCCGCCGTCTCCGTCGGTATCCACCGGCAGCTCATAGATCACAGGGTGATAGGACTGGGTGCCTACGGCGACGGTGCTGTCGTAATAGGCGAGGTTCTCGTTATAGATGGGGGTGAACTTCCGGCCCGGATAGCAGCTGTCCCAGCCGTCGTCCATGCCGGTGTTGACGAACTGGATATCCTGCTCCTGCAGCGCCCGTGTGATGGCGGTGGGCAGACCGGAGCCCTCGTCCAGATTTTGCAGATGCCGGGCATAGGTGACCACGGCGGTGGTGCCGCCGTCCCGCACCTCGGCAAAGAGACTGTTGGTGGTGAGCTTGCCGGTGACGGAGTCCACCAGACGGCTGTCGCTCTCCACCTCCACCTTCAATGTCAGGTCGGAGCCGGGGGTCAGCTGCCGGAAGCGGCGCTGCTGGGAGAAGCGCTTGCCCTCCGTCAGGTCATCCAGCACCATGGTGACGGTATAGGTGCGGTAAGAGACGTTGACTTCGGAGCCGGTGAGCTCCATCCGCCCGGTGGAGTGGCCCTGTGCGTCCGTCACCGTCACATAGAAGTGCAGGGGGTCACGGGGCGTGTCACAGGTGACCTTCAGCAGCAGACGCTCCTTGTTGATGATCTCCATCTTGGGGGTCAGCTTGCCGGTGTCCTCGCTCTGGACGCTGTCGCCGCCGTAGTAGCCCACGGTAGCCCCCTCCTGCACCCGGCGATCCCGTGAGCGCAGGGGGTTGAAGGCGTCGAAGCTGTACTGCATGGGCTTTTCGCTGTAAAACACGGCGTAAACACTGCCGCTGCCGGGGTCATACTCGATGACCCAGTTGGCGTCCCACAGCTCCGCCTCCACCTGCTCACGGGGCAGGATGCTCCCGGCGGCGGAGGTGTCGGTGCTTTTGGCGGCGGAGGTGACGTAGTACAGAGTACTGGTGGTGTACTTATCCTGCTCGGCGTCCCAGGGGATGTTGTTCAGGGCCGTGGCCCGGTCCTTGCCGTACTCGTCGCTGCGGCCGCTGGCCTGCAGCTGGGAGAGGCGGTTCTGAGCCGCCAGATAGATGGTCTCCGCCTTGGAATCCAGCTCCGTCTGGCGGATATTGCGCTGGTGGCGGCTGATGGGGATCATGGCCAGCGCCAGCAGGATGATGAGGATGGCCAGCGCCAGCAGCACCTCCGTCAGCGTGAAGCCCCGTCTATTCCGTTGTAGTTTTCTCTCAGTCATAGAAAAAGCTCCCCGCCCCACGGCGTTCTCAGGGCATGATCTCGAAGTAGGTGATGACCAGCGTGGTCTCCACAGTGCCGCTGTTGCGGCCCTCGGTATAGGTGTTCATATTCATGTCGGAGATCTGGCTGATGTTCTCGCTGGAGCACAACCGATCCACGATCTGCCGGGCCTGTGCATAGGTGGAGGTCCGGAAGGTCATGACGATGGGCCGCAGCATGATATAGTCCTGCTGCACGGTGCCCGCAGAGCAGTCCAGCGAATAGTCCAGCGTGTCGCTCATGATCTCGTGGAGCTCGATCATCAGCTTGCCGCTGTTGTCGTACTGGGGGATGGTGCGCTTCTCGCCTGCCGCCTTGATCTCTTCGATGGCCTTCTGCATCTTCTGCATCTGGGCCATTTTCCCCTGATTGGCGTCCAGCTCCGTCTGCTCGGCCTCCATGTTCAGCCGATAGCTGGAGATCTGATCGTTGATGGGGATGAGGATCAGCTTACAGTAGCCCGCCACCAGCACCACCACGATCAGCACCAGCAGCAGGATCTTTTCCCGTCTTGTCAATTCCCGGTTCATTTGTCTGCCTCCTCTGCGCTGCGTAGGGTGATGCGGACGGTGAAGTCCAGAATGGTGGAGACGTTGCCGTCCTCCGTGGAGGCCAGATTCAGCTCCACATTGCTGACGATGGGGGACTGCTGGATCACGTCAAACATCCGGGAGATCTGATCCAGACTCATGCCGGACATGGCCACCACCATCTTGTTGCCGGACACTTGTAGGGAGACCAGCCGTCCACGGGACAGCATCTCCTGCTCCAGCAGATCCAGCGCCTTCTGGCGGTCCACCAGAGTGCCGTTGTCCTCGCTGCCGTCGGTGGCCCACTCCATGGAGTAGGTGCGGTATTCCATCAGCAGACGGTCGTAGCCCTTCAGCAGCTCCTGCATCTGGGTATACTCCGTGTGAACGGAGGCGTAGGCGGCCTGCGCCGCATCCAGCCGGCGGTACTGGTCGATGACGCCGAACTTGGCCACGCAGCCCGCCAGAATGACGATGGCCAGACAGCCCACCAGCAGGGTCAGACGGGGATTGCCCTTCTGTTCCCGCATATTCAGATTGATGCCCTGCTTATGGGGGCATTTGAGGGTCTTGCGACCGGCCTCCGAAGGCCCCTTTTTCATCTTTTCTGCCATTATCGCAGGCCCCCCTTGATGCCAAGATCCACGCCGCCGATGGCCCGCAGGTACATCCACGGCTCCTCGGTGGACATCCGCTGGCCCAGCAGCTCGGCGGAGGTGTGCAGCGTCATGCCGGTGGTATCGGCGATGGTGTCGTACAGCGGCTGAATGGCGCTGCCGCCGCCGCACAGGCACAGCTGCGTCAGCTCCCGCTCCCGGTTGTTGTAGTTGAAGAAGTTCACGGCCTTCACCACCTCCACGGCGATGCGGTCATACAGCTCACGGGCCTGCTCCGACTCCAGCACATGGTTGTAGTTCTGGCGCACATACTCGTGAGCCACGTGGACGTCCACGCTGCACTGATCGGCCACCAGATGCTCCAGATCGGACATCCCCACCTCGATCTCCCGGCGGCTGGCGAAGTGGCCGCCCCGGTAGATATACAGGAAGGTGGCGCTGTGGCCCAGATTTACCACGCACAGGTCACGGCCTTCCTGCTGGGTGCGGCGGTAGTAGGCCTGCAGCACGGCGCTGTACGCACACTCGCTGGGGGTCAGCACCCGCAGGCGGAAGCCCGCCCGGCGCAGCATGGTCCGATAGCTCTCCACGGTGCTTTTCAGGGTGGCGCAGGCCAGCAGATTCATCTCCGTGGGCTGGCCGGACTCGTCCCGCAGCACCTCCCGCATGGAATAGTCGAAGAAGTACTTGTTCTTCTCCTCCGTCAGATAGTCCCGGAACTCATAGGGCAGGTTATACAGCAGCTGCTGTTCCGTCATGGCGGGCATCACCAGCTCACGGGTGAACACCTCCGTGGAGGGCAGCACCAGCGCCGCATGGGTCAGGGGGATGCCGTTACTTTTGGCCGTCTGGCGCAGGAAGTCCGCCATGGCGTCCATGGACAAAATCCTCGAACCGGAGACCATGTTGTCCGGCAGCTCCGCCGTGACGGCCTTTTTCAGGTCCGCACCGGCGAAATATACCAGCTTGACGCTGCTCTCACCGATGTCAAAGCCAACGATCTTTTCCAAAATGCTCGTCCTCACTTTCAAGAATTACAGCAGCCCCAGATACCAGTCGATGATCTGCTGGCCGCACAGCGCCGTCAGCCAAGCGCCAAGGGCGATGCTGGGGCCCCACGGGATGGCCTCGCCGCCGTCCCGTTTTTTTTGCAGGAGTCCCCACACGATGCCGATGACGCAGGCCGCCACCAGACACAGAAGGTTCCGCTTCCAGCCCAGAAACAGCCCCGTCAGGAACAGGAGCTTGATGTCGCCGCCGCCCATGGCCTCACGGCCCAGCAGCTTCTCCATCCCCAGCACCAGAAGCAGTACGCCCCCTGCCACCGCCAGACCGCCGATGGCGCCGTCCAGCGCCCGCCGGAGCGGCTGGGGGTCGAAGAAAAGAGTGGTGATAAATAGCACAACGCCGACCGCTATAAAACGGTCGGGGATGATGTACCCCTCCAAATCCGCAAAGGAGCAGGCCAGCAGGATGCCGGCCACACACCAGCCTTCAAGAGCTTGGAGCGAAATATCATAATGCAGCAGCAGCGTCACGAACACCAGCGCCGAGACGGCCTCGGCCATAACGTGACGCCGGGAGAGCTTGGCCCCGCAGTAGCGGCAGCGCCCGTGGGCAGCCAGATAGCTGACCACCGGGATCAGGTCCCGCACCGTCAGCACGTGACCGCAGGCGTCGCAATGGGACCGGCCACGCAGCACGCTCTCCCCATGGACGATGCGCCAGGCTGCACAGTTCAGAAAGCTGCCCATGCACGCACCCAGCAGGGCGGCCAGCAGGCAGCAGTAAACAGTTAGGAAGGGATCGGCATACAGCATGGGGAAGGCTCTCCTTTAGATGGGACTGCTCTCACGGAGCGGGGAGGGACGCCAACCCACGGCCATCCCCGCCCGATGAGAGACGGGTCGCCCCGCACCGGCCCGGCCGGGCCGGTGCGGGAGCTGTTGCGTGTGAATGTGACAAGCGGAAATTAGTGAATATCGGGCGTACCCAGCGTCCAGGTGAAGGTCTTTGCACCATTCTCGTCGGTCAGCTTGGTAGCACTGTAGGTGATGGTGCCGTCGGCTTTGACGTCCAGCTTGTCAAGATAGTTCAGGGTCAGAGTACCCTTGGCGTCGGGACCCGCCAGGAAGGCGTCCTTGTCGGCGGGAGCCTTGGTGTTCTCAGTGAGCATAGAGGTCTGCCACTCGGCATAGGTAGCACGGACATTGGCCACGTCAGCGGCCTCCTTGGACTTGGTCAGGGCGCCGTTGAACACGGGGATGGCGATGGCCACCAGCACAGCGATGATGGCGACGACGATCAGCATCTCCATCAGAGTGAAGCCCTTCTTGTTCTGCAGTTTCTTCAACATAGTTCTACATCTCCTATTATTTTTTTGCGGTTTTTATCTTGATCCGTACAGGGTTGTTATACGGATAGGATATGAATTTGGGTGCGGCGGCCTTACATTCCGCCGTAGAGGGTGAACAGCGGCAGATACACCGCCAGCAGCAGCACCACCACGATCACCGCCAGAGCGATGGTGATGATGGGCTCCAGCACCGACAGCAGGCGGGCGGTGGTGACCTCCACCTCGTTGTCAAAGTATTCACCGATGACGTCCAGCGTCTCCTCCAGCGAGCCGGACTGCTCGCCTACGCCCACCATCTCCGTCAGCATTTTGGGGAAGTACTCGATCTGGCCCATGCTCTCGGAAATGGTGCGGCCACGCTCCACCTTCTGCTTCACCTCCTGCACGGCCAGTGCGAAGGTGTAGTTGCTGATCACGTTTCCGGTCACATCCAAGGCCTTGGGGACCGGCAGGCCGGCCGTCAGCATGGTGGCCATGCTGTGGGCGAACTGTGCGGCGGCGCTGAGGCTGTGGAGCCGGTGGAGGGGGGCCTTGGTGAGGCTCCATGCGGCGATGGCCTTCCGGCCCTGAACAGAGCGGCGGGCCACCATATAGGCGATGCCCAGCCCGGCGGCGATCAACAGAAGCAGCCACCACCAGCCCACGAAGAAGTCACTGATGGCCAGCAGCACACGGGTGATGCCCGGCAGCTGGGTGTCCATCTCGGCAAAGACATCGTTGAAGGCCGGGACGGCCACGGCGATGATGATAATAAACACGACGATGGCCACCACAATGACCATGGCGGGGTAGGTCAGGGTGCTGACCACCTTGGCCTTGGTCTTGGCGGATTTATCATAGTACCGGTGCAGCCGCTGGAAGCACTCCTCCAGCGTGCCGGACTGTTCTCCGGCCCGGACCGTCTCGATGAAGGTCTTGGGGAGGTACGGGGCGTTGTTTTCAAAGCTCTGGGCCATGGAGTAGCCTGCGCCCACCTCCTCGGCCACCTTCTCCAGCATCTGGCGAATGTGGCGGTTCCTGGTCTGGGCCGCCACCATCTCCACACAGTGCTGAATGGACATCCCTGCGGAGAGGATAATGGCGAACTGGGAGCAGATCAGGGCCAGCTCCTTTTCCTTGATCTTCAGGCCGATGGGGCGGTTGAAGATGTTTTCCTTCTTCTCCTGTACCTCCTCCAGCCGGGTGATAACGGCTACGGTCTCCCGCAGGCGGCTGGCGGCCTCGAATTCGTCATAGGCCCGGATGACGCCGGATACAGCCGTTCCGTCCTTGGTCTGGCCCTTGTAACGGTATGTGGTCATGGCGTGTCTCCGCTCCTTCCGTGCCGGGTTTTACGCAATTACTCGTCTACTGTGGTGTTGATGATGCGGGCGGCCTCCTCGGCGGAGGTGACGCCCTCCAGCACCAGCCGGCGGCAGCTCTCCCTCATGGAGCGGAAGCCGTTTTTGCGGGCCTCCTCCGTCAGCCGCTCCTCCTTGGCGCCCTCGCTGATGAGCCGCCGCAGGCGGCCGCTGAGCATCAGGATCTCGAAGGCGGCCCGGCGGCCGACATAGCCGGAGTGATGGCACTCCGGACAGCCCTCGCCCTTATAGAAGGTGACATGGCTGTCCTCCGGCATCCCCAGCAGGGCCAGCTCCTCGGCAGAGGGCTGATAGCCCTTCTTACAGTGGGGGCAGACCTTCCGCAGCAGACGCTGGCTCACCACGCCCCGCAGGGCGCTGGCCACCAGCCACGGCTCCACGCCCACGTCCTTGAGCCGGTATACGGCGGACACGGCGTCGTTGGTGTGCAGAGTGGAGAACACCAGATGACCGGTGATGGCGGCCCGCATGGCGATGGAGGCCGTCTCGCCGTCCCGGATCTCACCCACGGAGATGATGTCCGGGTCCTGACGCAGGATGGCTCGCAGGCCGCTGGCGAAGGTCATGCCGGTCTTTTCGTTGATCTGGCACTGGCTGACGCCGGGGATGTGGTACTCCACCGGGTCCTCCAGCGTGACGATGTTGATCTCCTCACGGGACAGATCCCGGATCATGTTGCACATGGTGGTGGACTTACCGGAGCCCGTGGGACCCACCAGAAGAATGACGCCGCTGGTGTTTCGCAGCAGAGCGTTGTAGTTGTCAAGATCCTGCCCCTCCAGTCCCAGCTGGGATTTGCTGAGGGCCTGAGCGGACTTGTCCAGCAGACGCAGCACCATCTTCTCGCCATACACCGTGGGCATGGAGGAGATACGCAGGTCCAGACTGTGGCCCCGCACCGACTGGATGGCGTGGCCGTCCTGCGGGATCTTATGCTCGGCAATATTCATACCGCCCATGATTTTCAGGCGGGAGATCACGGTATTCTGCAGGTCGGCGGGCACCGTCAGGATGCGGCGGAGCAGACCGTCGATACGCATCCGCACCACCATCTCACCCTCCTGCGGCTCCAGATGGATGTCACTGGCCCGCTCGGTATAGGCCCGCTCGATGAGGGCGTTGACGAAGCGGATGGTGGGGGCGGACTCCTGCGGGTCCGCCGTGTCCTGCACCATTTGGGCGGGGATGACATCGCTGCTGCTGCCGGCCTCTCGCTTCATCTCCTCGATGACCCGTGCCGTACCCTCGTTGCCGTACAGGCGGCTGATGGCCTGCTCCACGGCCTTGCGGGTGGCGATCATGGGGATGATGCGCTTACGGGAGGCGGTTTTGACCTCATCCTGAGCCACGAAGTCCAGAGGATCGCTCATGGCCAGATACAGGCTGTTGCGTACCAGCTTCACCGGCACCACGCAGTATTTCTTGGCGATGTTCCGGGGGACATACTGGGCCAGCTCCACGGGGATGGAAATGGCCGTCAGGTCCACAAAGTCCACGCCCAGCTGCACACGCAGAGCGTCAATGAGCTGCGCCTCCGTGATGAAGCCGTTCTGGATCAGCACATCGCCCAGCCGCTGCTTGGTCTCCTTCTGGAGTGCCAGAGCACGCTCCAGCTGCTGCTCTGTGATGGTCCCGGACGCCACCAGCAGATCGCCCAAGCGCATATAGGCCATTTCACTCACCTCCCGGTCAAAGGTTCCCCGTCTATGGACAGGGGAAAACCGCACAGTGCCTACCGGCATACTTGCCAGGGATCGGATCCTGTACGTTTGTAGGCATAATATACCTCAAACTATTCTTGAAGTCAATCAATTTTTCGTGATTTATTGAGAAAAACCTCACAAATTCTCTATAAAACGACATATTTGTCCCATATGAGAAAAGTATGAGAAAAATGTTGAAAACTGGTACTTTTTGACTGACCGAATGACAGAAATGACAAAAAGGAGCCAGTATTTTCCCAAAGGAAAAGAGGGCGGCCCACAGGCCGTCCTCTTGGAGGTGAACAGTATTTCAATTAGCGAGATTTTAACGGGTCGGCAGATGCGGCTCCAGCCAGTGCCAGATGTCCTCATAGACCGTTTGGCGCATGGGGCCTTCGTTGAGGATCTCGTGTCTCAGACCGGGATACAGCTTCACAGTCACATCCGACAGGCCCGCCTTGCGGAAGGCGTCGGCGGTGCGGCGGACGCCCTTACCCATATCGCCCACCGGGTCCCGGTCGCCGGAGATCAGCAGCACCGGCAGGCTGCTGTCCATGCGGGTCAGGTTCTTGGGGTTCTGGTTGAAGGCAATGCCATGGAGCATCTGACGGAACAGCCCCACCGTGGCATCGGCGCCGCAGAGGGGGTCGGCTATGTAGCGATCCACATTTTCGGAGTCCGCCGACAGCCAGTCATAGCCGGTGCGGTTGGGAGCAAAGGCCTTGTTGTAGCCGCCGAAGGCCAGATCATTCACCAGCTTGCTGGCAGAGGCGGGGCCCTGTGCGGCGCAGACCACCTCCGCCACGGCACGGCCTCCGGTCAGCTTGGCCTGTGGCTGCCAGCCGGTACCCATGATAATGGCGGCCCGCAGGGTGCCGGGATAGCGGATCAGGTAGCTGCGGGCCAGAAAGGAGCCCATGCTGTGGCCCATGAGGCACAGCGGCACACCGGGAAACTCCCGCCGCAGCTGCTCGTGCAGCAGCTGGATATCCGCCACCACTGTCTCCCAGGGGGTGCCGTCGCCAAAGTAGACGGGGGTTCCGCCCTCCGGCAGAGAGCCGCCGTGGCCCAGATGGTCGTGGCCCACCACGGCGATCCCCTGCTCATTGAGGTAGCGGGCAAAGCCGTCGTAGCGGCCAATATGCTCGGCTACACCGTGGGAAATTTGCAGCACGGCACGAGGCGTTTCCACCGGCAGCCACTGCATGGCGTGGAGCTGGGTCTTGCCGTCGCTGGAGAGAAAGGTGAACTCGGTGAGATTTGTCATGGAAATTTCATCCTTCCTATGGTAAAATAAGAATCATTCTGTTGGCAGTATACCACAAACTCACCAAAAAGAAAAGAGGAGACGGCTATGGCATCGTATATTCTGGCACTGGATCAGGGGACTACCAGCTCCCGTGCCATCGTATTTGACCGGGCGGGGCAGATCGCCGCCAAGGCCCAGCATCCCTTTCCCCAGATCTATCCGCAGGCAGGCTGGGTGGAGCACGACCCCATGACCATCTGGGACACGGAGCGTCTGGCGGCGGCGGAGGCCATCCGGGGGCTGCCGGAGGGCAGCATCGCCGGCATCGGCGTCACCAACCAGCGGGAGACTACCATCGTTTGGGACAAGGCCACCGGCCAGCCGGTGTATAACGCCATCGTCTGGCAGTGCCGCCGGACGGCGGAGCTGTGCGAGGAGCTGAAGCGGCAGGGATTGGAGGAGCGCATCGTCTCCACCACGGGACTGCTCATCGACGCCTATTTCTCCGGTACCAAGATCCGCTGGATCCTGGATAATGTTCCCGGCGCCCGGCAGCGGGCGGAACGGGGGGAGCTGCTGTTCGGCACGGTGGAGACGTGGCTCATCTGGAGGCTGACGGGGCAGCACGTCACCGACTACTCCAACGCCTCCCGCACCATGCTCTTTGATATCCACCGGCTGTGCTGGGATGAGGAGCTGTGTCGCCTGCTGCAAATCCCCGCCTGTATGCTGCCCCGGCCGGTGGAGAACAGCGCTGTTTACGGCACGGTGCAGCCGGGGATTCCCGGCTTGGAGACGCTGGCAGGTGTGCCGGTGTGCGCTGCTGCCGGCGATCAGCAGGCAGCTCTCTTCGGACAGGCCTGCTTCCATCCCGGCGAGGCCAAGAATACCTACGGCACCGGCTGCTTTACCCTGATGAACGTGGGGACGGAGCCGGTCCGCAGCCGGGCGGGACTGGTAAGCTCTGTGGCGTGGAGCGTAGGGGGCAGGACCACCTATGCCTTGGAGGGCAGCGTCTTTAACGGCGGCAGCACCATCCAGTGGCTGCGGGACGAGCTGCGGCTGGTGGACTCCGCCCCGGAGTGTGACCGGCTGGCGGAATCCGTGGAAAGCTCCGGCGGCGTGGTGGTGGTTCCGGCCTTCACCGGGATGGGGGCGCCCTATTGGGATATGTACGCCCGTGGGGCCATTCTGGGCATCACCCGTGGCACGGGCCGGGCCCATATCGCCCGTGCGGTGCTGGAGTGCATCGCCTATCAGGTAACGGATCTGATGCTGGCCATGCGGCAGGATGCCGGGTGCGACATCACGGCCCTGCGGGCCGACGGCGGTGCCAGCGTGTCGGATATCCTCATGCAGATGCAGGCAGACCTGCTGCGGATCCCAGTGGATCGCCCCGCCATGGTGGAGACTACCGCCTTCGGCGCAGCATCGCTGGCGGGATTGGCCTGCGGCCTGTGGCGGGATACGGAGGAGCTGGCGGCCCTGCGGCGCAGCCAGCGGGTGTTCCTGCCCCAGCGGCCCCAGGCGGACTGCGACGATGAGTACCGTCTGTGGAAAAAGGCCGTCAGCCGGGCCTGTCATTGGGCGGAGTGACAGAGGGGCATGGACGAATACACATATATGGATACATAAGCCCATAACAAAGGAGGCCGGACAGAGTCCGGCCTCCTTTGTTATGAGAATCTGTAGGTTCACTGCCCCATCAACTGAGCTCGGACTGGCCGGTATACAGCTGATAGTACTTGCCCTTCTGGGCCAGCAGTGTCTCGTGGTTGCCCCGCTCGATGATCTGCCCCTGCTCCAGCACCAGAATGGCCTGTGCGTTGCGAACGGTGGACAGGCGGTGGGCAATGACGAACACCGTGCGGCCCTCCATCAGGGAATCCATGCCCTGCTCAATGAGCTTCTCCGTGCGGGTATCGATGGAGGAGGTGGCCTCGTCCAGAATCAGCACCGGAGGATCGGACACGGCGGCCCGTGCAATGGCCAGCAGCTGGCGCTCCCCCTGACTGAGGCTGCCGCCGTCGCCGGTGATGACGGTGTCGTAACCCTGAGGCAGGTGGCGGATGAAGGTGTCGGCGTTAGCCAGCTTGGCGGCGGCCCGGACCTGCTCATCCGTGGCGTCCAGCTTGCCGTAGCGGATGTTGTCGGCAATGGTGCCGGTGAAGAGGTGGGTATCCTGCAGGACGATGCCCAGCGACTTCCGCAGAGAGTTCTTGCGGATCTCCCGGACGTCGATGCCATCATAGGTGATGGTTCCCTGCTGAATGTCGTAGAAGCGGTTGATGAGGTTGGTGATGGTGGTCTTTCCGGCGCCGGTGGAGCCCACGAAGGCGATCTTTTGACCGGGCTCGGCAAAGAGGGAGATATCGTGGAGCACCACCTTATCCGGATCGTAGCCGAAGGTGACGTGGTCGAAGCGCACGTCGCCCCGCAGCTCTGTCAGGGAGCCGTCGGGCTTCTTCCATGCCCAGTGGCCGGTGCGCTGAGGCACCTCGGTGAGGGTATTGCCGTTTTTCTCCACCCGGACGATGGTGGTCTGGCCCTCGTCCTCCTCCGGCTGGACCTCCATGACGGCGAAGATGCGCTCGGCACCGGCCATGGCGGCCAGAATGGTGTTCACCTGCTGGCTGATCTGGCTCACCGGCTGGGACACCTGCTTGACGTACAGAAGATAGGCACCCAGAGAGCCGATATCGAACACGCCGCCCATGGCCAGCAGTCCGCCTACGCAGCAGGTGACGGCGTAGTTGATGCGGGAGAGGTTGGCGGTGGCGGGCATCATGGACCCGGCGTAGGTCTGGGCCGTGGTGGCCGCTGTCTGATAGGCATCATTGCGGGCGGAGAACTGGTCGATGGCCTGCTGCTCATGGTGGAACACCTTGATGACCTTCTGGCCCTCGATCATCTCCTCGATGTAGCCGTTGAGGTCGCCCAGAGCGGCCTGCTGCCGCTGGAAGCTGACCCGGCTGCGTCCACCGATGACCTTCACCACCAGCAGCATCAGCCCCAGAAAGGCGAAGGTGATAAGGGTCAGCGCCCAGTTCAGGTACAGCAGCATCCCGATGGTGCATAGGAACGTCAGGGAGTTGGACAGCACATTGGCGAAGCTGTTGTTGATCATTTCGGACACCGTGTCGATGTCGTTGGTGAAGCGGCTCATGAGGTCGCCGGACTGGTGGGTGTCGAAGTAGCGCAGGGGGAGCCCCTGCAGCTTATCGAACAGATCCTGACGCAGGGCGGCCACAGTACGCTGGGACACCCGCACCATGATGCGGGAGTACACATAGGAGCACAGAGCCGACAGTACGAACACCAGCCCCATCAGCACCAGCAGCTTCAGCAGACCGGCGAAGTCGCCGGGGAGGATGTAGTTGTTGATGGCGGGCTTGAGGAAGTAGCTGCTGGCCACGGAGCCCACGGAGCTGAGCAGCAGGCAGATGGCCACCAGCACCAGCAGGCCCTTATAGCGGCCCACATAGTGCAGCAGCTTCTTCACCGTACCCCGCAGGTCCTGGGGCCGCTGATAGCCGTGGCTGCGGGGGCCGTGGCCGGGTCCGCCGGGACGGCGGGGCGGCATGGAATTTTTCTGTTCAGCCATCGATGCTCACCCCTTCCTGCTGAGACTGATAGACCTCTCGATAGATCTGGTTGGATGCCATCAGTTGGTCATGGGTACCTATGCCGGAGATCTTGCCGTCGTCCAGCACAAGGATCATATCGGCATCCATGACGGAGGAGATACGCTGGGCGATGATAAGCTTGGTGGAGCCGGGCAGCGCCTCCTTCAGGGCCGCACGGATCTTGGCATCGGTGGCGGTGTCCACAGCGGAGGTGGAATCGTCCAGAATCAGCACCTTGGGCTTGCGGAGAATGGCCCGTGCGATGCACAGGCGCTGCTTCTGACCGCCGGAGACATTGGTGCCGCCCTGCTCGATGCGGGTGTCGTAGCCGTCGGGCATCCGGGAGATGAACTCGTCGGCGCAGGCCATGCGGCAGGCGGCCTCCATCTCCTGGTCGGTGGCGTTCTCGTCGCCCCAGCGGAGGTTATCCCGGATGGTGCCGGAGAACAGAGTGTTCTTCTGCAGCACCATGGCGCAGCCCTCCCGCAGCGTCTCCATGGTGTAGTCCTTAACGTTGTGGCCACCTACATAGACGGCCCCCTCCGTGGCCTCATACAGCCGGGGGATCAGGCTCACCAGTGTGCTCTTGGCGCTGCCGGTGCCGCCCAGAATGCCCACGGTCATGCCGCTGGCAATGGAGAAGTCGATGTCCGTCAGGTTCCACTCGGCGCTGTCGGGATGGTATTTGAAGTAAACGTGGTCAAAGCGGATGGAACCGTCGGAGAGGGTAAGCTCCCTCCCGGTGCCGTCGCCGGTGATCTCCTTCACGGCATCGTCGTCGGTGATCTCCGGCTGCTCCTCCAGCACCTCCACAATGCGCTTGCCGCAGGCGATGGAGCGGGTCAGCACCATCATCACCATGGCCACCATCATCAGGGCCATGAGAATTTCGGAGGCGTAGGTGAAGAAGGCCAGCAGGTCGCCGGAGAGCATCTGGCCGCCGGCCACATAGTGACCGCCCAGCCACATGATGGATACGATGGTGCCGCCCATAATGAGGTTCACCATGGGGATGAAGGTCACCACGAAGCCGAAGGCCCGCTCCGCCGTCTGGCGGAGCGTCTCGCTGCGCTGGAAGAATTTCTCCTTCTCCCGGTCCTCCCGGACGAAAGACTTCACCACACGGATAGCGTTCAGATCCTCCTGCACCACCAGATTCAGTCCGTCGGTGGCCTTTTGCAGGGAGGTGAAGAAGGGCCCCACATACCGCAGTATGATGAACACCATCAGTGCCAGCAGCGGCAGGATCACCAGAAAGATCTGGCTCAGCTGCAGGCTGATGCGAAGGGCCATCACCAGAGCGGTGATGAGCATCACCGGAGCCCTTACCAGCATCCGCATCCCCATCATCAGGGTCATCTGCACCGACGAGACGTCGTTGGTGAGCCGGGTGATGAGGGAGGCGGTGGAAAAGTGCTCGATGTTGGAAAAGGAGAAGCGCTGTACCTGCCGGTACTCTGCGTCACGGACGTTGGCGCCGAAGCCCATGCCGGCCTTGGCGGCCAGCGCCGCTGCGCCCACGCCCAACGCCAGACAGATCAGGGCCATCAGCACCATCTTCAGGCCCATGGTAAGGATGTAGCTGCGGTCTCCGGCGCCGCCGTTGCCGCCGATGCCGTAGTCCACGATGTTGCTCATGGCCTTGGGCAGCATCAGCTCCAGCACCGCTTCGCCTGCCGAGCAGAGGATGCCCAGCAGGATGTAGACCCGATACCCCTTGGTATACGGGGCAAGCTTGCGTATCATAGTTCGGTTTCCTCCATTTGCGTTGCGAGATTTTGCGCCACCCGTTCCAGATAGCGGTGCAGGGTGGCCAGCTCCTCCGGGGAGAAGCCCTGTTCCATCTGCCGGTTGGTCTTCTGTGCGATGCGGATAAAGTCGCTGCGGAAGCGGCGGCCCTCCTCCGTCAGCCGGAGAACACGGCACCGGGCGTCCTGCTGGCAGGCATCTCTGGTGAGAAGGCCCTTCTCCTCCAGACGGCCCACGATGCCGTTGATGGTGGAGGGCTTCACGGCCATATACTGCTCCAGCTGCCGCTGGGTGACCGGCTCCGGCTGGCGGTGCAGGTACATCAGCGCCCGGCACTGGACCGGAGTGACGCCGTACTGCCGCAGCGAGCGATCCATGACCATCCGCATCCGGTGCTCGCACTGACCCAGCAGCCGCCCCAGATGATCGCTCTGACAGGTACTACTCAAGGTAAATCGCTCCTCTCTGAATCGTTAGCTGGCTAAAGATTAGCGTGCTAAATATTACCACGGAATGGAAGCACCGTCAAGAACAAATGGAGCGGCGCCGTGTAAACGATTTGTGAACGGAGAGGTCAGGCGGCGGCGCGGCGGCGCAGGAGGTTTTTCCAGCCCAGCAGGTCGATGTCGTGATATTGAAGCAGCAGACGGACGGTGAAAAAGCTGTCGGCGGTCAGCAGCAGCCACACTGCCAGCGTCAGCCACGGCGGCACGGCGGTAAGCCATGGCCGCAGCAGGGGGTGGATATAGCGGACGGTCACGGCCGCCAGCGGCCCCCAGATCAGGGCAAAGGGCAGGCACACCCGGCGGTTCAGGTCCATTTTGGTGGAGGAGTAGTCCCAGAACATGACTCCCAGCAGCCTGTCGCAGCAGAAATGGACAGCGTATTCTACCGCCGTGGCGGTGAGTCCGCCATAGAGGGCCAAGTGCCAGAAGGTGTCCGTCATATCCGGCGGCAGAGCCAGCACTGCCAGCATGGCAAGGCCATATACCGGACACACCGGCAGCAGCAGATACCCCTTGCGGACGGTGTGGCGGGAACGGGTGACAAGGGCATAGACCTTCTCCAGCAGATAGCCCAGAAAGCCGTAGGTCAGAAAGCTCCAGAGGTACATGGGCAGCGTCTCCTTTCTGGAGACAGTGTGTCCCGGAGGAGAGTGGGTATCCCCACTTGCCAAAGCCATTTTTTTCTGCTATGCTGATACCGTCGATAAGCAAGGGTCAATGCGCCTGATATCGATGGTACTATCGAATGTGTGAGAGGGGGAGCGCCATGGACCAGCAGTGGGAGCAGCTGCGGCAGCGGTGTCTGGCCTGCCGGGCGTGCAGTCTGGCGCAGGAGCGGACCCAGGTGGTGTTCGGCGTGGGCGATCCGGCGGCGGAGGTGCTGCTGGTGGGGGAGGCCCCCGGCGCCAACGAGGACAAGCAGGGGGAGCCCTTTGTGGGCCGGGCCGGGAAACTGCTGGACGATATGCTGCAAATGATCGGTCTGTCCCGTGAGCGCATCTATATCACCAACAGTGTCAAGTGCCGCCCGCCTCAAAACCGGGACCCGCTGAACACCGAGAAGGAGGCGTGCAGCGGCTATCTGCGGCGGCAGATGGAGCTGATGCAGCCGAAAATCCTGGTGTGTCTGGGGCGCATCAGCGCCATGGAGCTTATCAAGCCTGATTTCCGCATCACGCAGGAGCACGGTCAGTTCTTCCGGCAGGACGGCATAGAAAAGATGGCCATGTACCACCCGGCGGCCCTGCTGCGGGACCCCGGCAAGAAGCCGGAGACCTTCGAGGATCTCAAGCGCCTGCAGGCCAAGATCCGTGAGATCTGCGTCCGGACAAAGCTGGATTTTTAACGACGCATCGGGCCATACTACTTTCATTATTATTTTGTGGGAGGAACACCATTATGTATAAGAATATTGAAAAGCAGAAGGTTCTGCACATGGCGGAGCAGGTGGACTATCAGGACGGCCAGATCATCAGCCGCACACTGGTGCAGAACAGCAAGCTCAGCATGACACTCTTTGCCTTTGAAAAGGACGAGGAGATCAGCACCCATGCTGCCGGCGGCGACGCCATGGTGACGGTGTTGGAGGGTACCGGCCGCTTCACCGTGGGCGGCGAGGTCTTTCTGGTGTCTCAGGGCGAGACGCTGATCATGCCCAAGGATATCCCCCATGCGGTGTACGGGCAGGAGCGGTTCAAGATGCTGTTGACGGTGTCGTTCTAAAAATCTGGTGCAAAATCCATTGGATTTTGCACCAAAGGTCTTAGCCCGCTGCGTGCATCATTTCTGTGTCAGACCGCAGAAATTCCACACTTGCGGTCTGAGAGGTATTTTGACTGACGCACCGGTCGTCAGCCAAAATGGGACAGACCTTTTCGCCGCCTGCGGGCGGCGAACTCTGCGAGGATTTGGATAGGCCAACGGTCTGCATGGCCTTTCCGGAGCGGTCAGAAGCTTTTTGCTGACTTTCCATCCCGTGTGCTGCGGCACACGGGATGCTTTTTCGCAAAAAAGCAGGAAAAACCGCAAAATAGGGGGTTGCAACTGCCGCATCCCTGCGTTAGAATGGAGCTTACAACCATGAGGGAGGGTGCAGAATGCAGGGTGAAGGATTGAAAAAATTACAGAGCGGACAGCCCATCTCCACACGGGAACAGCTGCTGCTGATCGCTCAGCTGAGTTGGCCGGCCATTCTGGCCCAGATCTCCTCCGTGGTGATGCAGTATATTGACACGGCCATGGTGGGCCAGCTGGGCTCCAATGCCTCCGCCGCTATCGGTGTGGTGGCGACCACCTCGTGGCTCTTCGGCGATCTGTGCATTGCGATGACCATCGGCTTTAACGTGGCGGTGGCGCAGGCACTGGGAGCCAGACAGTCGGAGAAAGCCCGCGGCATCATGAAGCTGGCCTTTCTGGTGTGCATGGCCTTCAGCCTTGTGATGATGGCCATAGCGCTGGGCATCACCGGGAATCTGCCTCGCTGGCTGCGGGCAGACCCCGCCATCTGGCAGGATGCCAGCGCCTACTTTCTGGTATATGTTCTGTCGCTGCCCTTCATGCAGCTGAATAACCTCTGCGGCGGGCTGCTGCGCTCGGCGGGCAACATGAAGACCCCCGGCATCTGCATGGCGGTGATGTGCCTGCTGGACGTGGTGTTCAACGCCTTCCTCATCTTCCCCGGCGGAACGCTGCGGGTGCTGGGGGTGACGCTGCCGGGCTTCGGTCTGGGGGTTCTGGGTGCCTCCATGGGAACGGCGCTGTCGCAGGTGGTCATTGCGGTGGTGCTGACCTATATCCTGCTGGTGCGGTCGCCGGAGCTGCACCTGCGGCGGGGCGAAAAGGCACGGTTTACGGCGGCACAGCTGAAGCGCTGCCTGTCTATCTCGGCTCCCGTCATGGGCGAGCGCACCATCCTTTCCACTGCCCGGATGGTGACTACCGCCATCGTGGCCCCGCTGGGCATCATCGCCACGGCGGCCAACTCCTTCGCCATAACGGCGGAGAGTCTCTGCTATATGTCCGCCTTCGGCGTGCAGGCGGCGGCCTCCACGCTGGTGGGCCAGAGCGTAGGCGCCGGGCGGAAGGATCTGACCTATCGGCTGGGCTGGCTGACGGTTGCGCTGGGCATGGGCCTGATGGTGGTCACGGGGACACTGCTGTATGTGCTGGCCCCGGCTATGATCGGCATGATGGCGGTGGACGAGGCCGTCATTGAGCTGGGCGTGCGGGTGCTGCGGATCGAGGCATTCGCAGAGCCGTTGTTCGGGGCCTCCATCGTGGCCAGCGGCGTGTTTCAGGGGACCGGCAGTACGCTGGTGCCCATGCTGCTGAATTTCGGCACCATGTGGGGCATCCGTGTGCCGCTATCGGCCATTCTGGCGGCCAAGTGGGGCCTTGTGGGTGTTTGGGTGGCCATGGCCCTGCAGCTGGGTGTGTGCGGTATCTGCTTCCTGATCCGTCTGGCCGGCAAGCGCTGGCTTCCCAAGGAAACGCTGCAATAAGAAAAATACACGGCACAGGGCCGGAGCGGTATCCCGCTCCGGCCCTGTGCCGTGTATGGAAAAAGATGGGGATCAATAGGAGCCCAGGTCGGCGGACTTATCGCCCACGGGATCGGTACCGAACCGATAGTCGTTGCCGGGGAGAACAGCGTTGAGGATCACGCCCGCCAGGGCGGCGATGGCCAGACCCGTCAGGGTGATGCTGGCGCTGCCCACGGTGAAGGTGATGCCGCCGGTAGCGCTGAAGCCCAGTCCGCAGACGAAGATGACGGCGGCGATGATGAGGTTGCGGGACTTGGTGAGATCCACCCGGTTCTCCACCACGTTCCGCACACCCACGGCGGAGATCATGCCGTACAGGATGAAGCTGACGCCGCCCACGATGGCGGTGGGGATGGAGTTGACCAGCGCATCGAACTTGGGGGAGAAGGAGAGAATGATGGCGTAGACGGCTGCCAGACGCACGACACGGGGATCGTAGACCTTGGACAGAGCCAGCACGCCGGTGTTCTCACCGTAGGTGGTGTTGGCCGGGCCGCCGAAGGCGCCGGCCAGAGCGGTGGCCAGACCGTCGCCCAGCAGGGTCCGGTGCAGGCCGGGGTCGGCGATGAAGTTCTTGCCGGTGGTGGAGGAGATGGCAGAGATATCACCGATGTGCTCCATCATGGCGGCAATGGCGATGGGGGCCATCACCAGAATGGCGGTGAGGTCGAACTTTGCCAGCACAAACTGCTGCAGACCGACGAAGCTGGCACTCTTCACAGCGGAGAAGTTGATGAGGGGCTGCATGACGCCGTTGGCATCCGGCAGCTGAGCACCGCAGAGGGTAGCCACCAGCGCCACCAGATAACTGCCTACCACACCCAGCAGGATGGGGATGATCTTCACCATACCCTTGCCCCAGATGTTGGCCACGATGATGATGCCGATGGCCACCAGCGCCAGCCACCAGCAGGTGCTGGCATTGCTGACGGCGGTTCCCGCCAGATTCAGACCGATGAGGATGATCATGGGGCCGGTGACGATGGGGGGGAAGAACCGCATGACCTTCTGTGCGCCCACCAGCTTGAACAGCAGCGCCAGCACCAGATACAGCAGGCCCGCCACCACGATGCCGCCCATGGCATAGGCCAGCTTGTCGCTGTCGGACATGGTGGCGTACCTTCCGGCGTTGAGGGTCGCCATAGCCTGGAAGCCGCCCAGATACGCAAAGGACGAGCCCAGGAAGGCAGGGACCTTCAGCTTGGTGCAGACGTGGAACAGCAGCGTGCCGAGACCGGCAAACAGCAGCGTGGTCTGGATGGACAGGGGCAGACCGTAGCCCTGCACCAGAATGGGGACCAGCACCGTAGCGCCGAACATGGCGAACAGGTGCTGCAGGCCCAGCAGGAGCATCCGGGGGACGCCCAGCTCACGGGCGTCGTAGATGGCGTCGTGTCCGAGTTTTTTGTTCATGTGATAGTTCCTCTCTTTCGTTTGTGGATTCTATGAAAATAATTGCTGACTGGCTCAGGCGCATAAAGCGCAAAAAAATGACCGGTAAAAATACCGGTCAAAAAGAAGAAACAGAAACAGAGGGAGCGGAAAATTTGGTGAGCAGCGTGCGGACCTTCATTTTCATCACTCCCTTCGAATTGTCCTGCTTATTATACGGGCCTCCGGCGGGAATTGCAATGCACTGTTGTTCCAAGAAATGCCGACCCGCCCGCCTTCTATTTGGCGGAGTTATCCAAAGCTCGGCGGATAGGTGGCGTCAGCAGAGCCGTCACCAGAATTTTCAGGGCGTCGCCGGGGAGGAAGGGCAGCATCCCCGCCCACAAAATGGCGGAGAGGTCCATGCCCTTGCCCATATAGCCGTTGAGGATCATCGCCATGTACGGCAGTCCCACGGCATACAGCAACGCCAGTCCTGCCAGAGCCGCCAGCGCAATGCGCCAGAAGGAGCAGGTGCTGCGGGCCAGACGCCCGATGACCCATGCGGCGGGGATCAATCCCAGCAGAAAGCCGAAGGTGGGGTGCAGCACATAGGAAAAGCCGCCGCCAGCGGTGAAAATAGGCAGCCCCAGCAGTCCCAGCAGCACATAGATCAGCTGTGAAAGCGCCCCGCAGCCGCTGCCCAGCAGACAGCCCGCCATGGCGGTGAAGAAGAATTGCAGGGTGATGGCAGAGGGACCCAAGGGGATTTTCAGAAATGCTCCCACCGCCGTCAGGGCGGCAAATAGAGCGGTGCGGACAAGCTTTCGAGTGGTCATGGCGGTACTCCCGGTATTCAAATAAAGATAACGGCATTATACAGGAATCCGGCGGCGGATGCAAGAGGGGAGGTTTACAAATCCCGCCGGTCGTGGTAAAGTGTTGCGGAAAGTGAGGTGCGGCTATGGAACGGCGTGTATATCGCTATGAGACGGTGGGCTCCACCAATACAGAGCTGACGGAACTGATCCGGCAGGGTGCGGCGGAGGGTACCGTGGTGCTGGCCAGGCAGCAGACGGCGGGCCGGGGCCGCATGGGCCGCAGCTTCCAGTCCCCGGCGGGCCTGGGGCTGTACGGGTCGGTGCTGCTGCGGAGCAGTCCGGAGAATGCTCCTCGCATCCCGGCGCTGGCGGCCACGGCGGTGCGCCGTGCCATCCGCCGCAGCTGCGGCCTGTCCTGCGGCATCAAGTGGCCTAACGATCTGGTGCTGTCGGGCCGGAAGGTCTGCGGTATTCTGACGGAGGCTCTGCCGGGACCGGAGGGCAGCCTATGGGTCATCGTGGGCATCGGCATCAACGTCTGCCAGCGGCGGGAGGATTTCCTGCCGGAGCTGCGGGAGACGGCGGCATCGCTGTCCATGATCGCCGGGGCGGAGATAGACCGGGCGGCGCTGGAGACGGCCTTTCTGGAGGAACTGGAGGCCCTGCGCCGGGAACTGCCGCAGGAGACGGCGGAGCGGCGGCAGGAGTACAGCGCCGCCTGCCTGAATCTGGGCCGCCGGGTACGGGTGCTGCGCCCCGGCGGAGAGCGGTCAGCATTGGCGGTGTCCCTGACGCCGGACTACGGCCTTGCGGTGCGCTATGACGACGGCACGGAGGAGGTCCTCCGCAGCGGCGAGGTATCGGTGCGGGGCCTGTACGGATATACGGATAAGGAGTGAGTGTATGAAGGCGCTTTGGAGCCTGTTTCTGACCTTTGCCAAGGTGGGGGTCATGACCTTCGGCGGCGGCTATGCCATGCTGCCCATTTTGCAGCGTGAGGTGGTGGAGAACAAGGGCTGGGCCACCGATGAGGAGCTGACGGATTATTTCGCCATCGGCCAGTGTACCCCCGGCGTCATCGCCGTGAACACCGCCACCTTCATCGGCCAGAAGAAAGGCGGCATCGCCGGCGGCATCGTGGCCACGCTGGGGGTGGTGTTCCCGTCCCTGCTCATCATCGTGGCGCTGGCGGGAGTCATCACCAGCTTTTCCCACCTGACATGGGTGCAGCACGCCTTCGCCGGGATCCGGGTGTGCGTGTGCGTGCTGATCTTCAATGCGGTGCTGAAGCTGTGGAAAAGCGCCGTGAAGGATGTATGGGGTCTGCTGATCTTTCTGGCAGTACTGGCGGCGTCCCTGCTGACCAGCCTCTCCCCGGTGTGGTATGTGCTGGCCGCCGGTGTGGCCGGCGTGCTGATCCAGAATCTGAAGGGGGCGAAGAAATGACCTGTCTGCTGCTGTTTTACGAGTTCTTCAAGACGGGCCTGTTCGCCGTGGGCGGCGGTCTTGCCACCTTGCCCTTCCTCTATGATATGGCCGCTCGCCACCCGGAGTGGTTCACCGTGTCCCAGCTGGCGGATATGCTGGCGGTGTCGGAATCCACACCGGGGCCATTGGGCGTCAACATGGCCACCTATGTGGGCTACCTCACCGCCGGGATCCCCGGTGCCGTGGCGGCTACCATGGGACTGGTAGCGCCCTCGGTGATCGTGATCCTCATTGTGGCGGCCTTCCTCAAGCGCTTCCGGGAGAGCCGTCTGGTGAACAACGTGTTCTACGGTCTGCGCCCGGCCTCCGCCGCTATGGTGGCGGCGGCGGGCCTGTCCGTGGTGGGACTGGCCCTGCTTTACAGCGGCCAGACGGGCCTTGCGGCGGTGAACTGGAAGGCCGTGGCGCTGGCGGCGGTGCTGCTGGTGCTGACCCGCTGGTGCAAGCCCACTAAGGGCCTGCACCCCATCGTGTTCATTCTGGCCTCCGCCATCATAGGCGTGGTGTTCTCCTTCTGAAAAACGAATACAAATCGCAATATTCGCATCGAAGATTACGATACGTTGTCACATTCTACGTAAAAATCGCCCCTCCGGCGGAACGGACCGGAGAAACGATGAAGAAAAGGGTATCCCGGCGGCTTTGCCGCCGGGATACCCTGAGTCTGCCCCCAAAGAGGAAACCTTTCGTCAACGGGGCGGAAGGGTGTGTGCGGGAAGCCCGGAAGGGTGTCCTGCACGATGATGATCCCCATTTTTCAGAACTTCTTGAAGCTCTGAAAAATGCCTCTGCGTGGCGAAAAGACTTTTCGCCACGCAAAAAGGGTATCCCGACGGCTTTGCCGCCGGGATACCCTTTTTCGACGAAATTCCCGTAAAGCATAATTCCATTACAGTGCGCCTGTCGCACCCATATACAGCAGAGCGGCAGCCTCCCTGGCCCAGTAGCCGGGGCCAAGCATCCAGATGCTGGCGCAGCCCAGAGAGTAGGGGGTAAGCCCATCCTTCTCCGCCCATACACCGGCCCGCAGCTGGTGGAAATTATCGGAGGCGATGGCCACCTCCGTAGGCAGACCCTCCCGCCGGATGACCTCAGCGGAAAAGGCCAGATTCTCCTCCGTGGAGGTAGAGGCATCCTCCAGATAGATGCGGCCGGGGGCGATGCCCATGGACACCAGTGTGTCCCGGATACACCGGGCCTCGGTGGTGGGCTCCTGATCGTTCTGTCCGCCGGAGGCCACGCACACCGCCTCCTCATGGACGGCGAGATAGTCATAGGCGGCCTGAATGCGATCTTGCAGCATCCGACTGGGGGTGCCGTCGGACCGCACCTGACAGCCCAGTACAATGACAGTGACCGGCTGTGTCCCATCGGGATGGTGGGCCGCCCGGATGCCCATCAGGGTCAGGATAGTCCCCAGCGCCAGCAGCCCGGCCACCAGCACCACGCACACCGTGCGCCGCAGCCACCGGGGCCACTGCCGGAAAAGGCCGGGGAACACCAGCCACACCGCCGCCAGCAGCAGCCCCGCCGCCGGGTACAGCATCCCGATGTGAAGCACCCCTATGGACAGGGGCAGCAGAAAATACACCGCCCCCAGCACGCACAGGGCTGCCGCCCCATAGCGAAGAACCGGATGCCTCATGTCAGTTCTCTGCGATGTGGTTGGCGATGCGCTGCATGATGAGATCCAGCGCCACCAGATTGTGTCCGCCCTCCAGCACCACAATGTCGGCGTACTTTCGGGTGGGCTCCACAAACTGCTCGTGCATGGGCTTCACCGTGGCCAGATACTGCTCCACCACCGACTGCATGGAGCGTCCCCGCTCCTCCACATCCCGCAGCGCCCGTCGCAGGATACGCACGTCGGCGTCGGTCTCCACGAAAATTTTGATGTCCAGCAGATCCCGCAGCGCCTTGTTCTGGAAAATCAGGATGCCCTCCACGATGACCACCTTGGTGGGCTTTATTTCGATGGTCCTGTCGGTGCGGTTGTGGATGGTGTAGTCGTAGACGGGGCAGTGGATGGTCTCCCCGGCCTTCAGCCGCTTCAGATCCTCCACCATCAGCTCCGTGTCGAAGGCGTCGGGGTGGTCGTAGTTCTGCTTGCACCGCTCCTCGAAGGGACAGTCCTGCCGCTTGTAGTAGTTGTCGTGATGCACCACGCTGATGTCCGGCCCGAACCGCTGGGCCAGATGCTCGGTAAGGGTGGTCTTGCCGGAGCCGGTGCCTCCGGCGATGCCGATGAAAATGGTGTTCATACTCGTCGTCCCCCTGCTGGTTTTATCCTTTCCATTATAGGAAACCTGCGCCGGAAAAGCAAGCACTCCCCGGCGAAAGTTGTAAAAAAAGCTTGAACTTCCAGCAATTACAGTTGACGGAGGGCGGCAAAACGGGTATTATAACAAATATAAGTTTACTACTGTGTTATCGCCCCTGCGGCGTTTTTAATTGGAGGAGATCCCATGAGCCTGTTGAAATGCCCTAAGTGCGGAGAAATGTTCTCCGATAGCTATAAGACCTGCCCCTTCTGCGAGGAGGACGAAGCTTTTGCCAACGGCGGAAAAAAGCCGGTGAATCCCGGCCGCCGGGTCCATCGCCAGAAGAGTCCCAGCATCCTCGGCCCCACGCTGGTGCTGGTGCTGGTGCTGGTGGCGGGGGTGCTGCTCTATACCCTCATCGGCAGCGGAAAGACCGGCAACGACCGGCCCGATCCCCCCAAGAACCCCACAGAGGACGTGGACCCCAACACCCCCGCTGTCACCCTGACCCTTGACCAGACGGCTCTGGAGCTGACCGTCGGCGGCACCGGGAAGCTGGCCGCCACCGGCGCTGAGGGCATCACATGGACCAGCAGCAATGCCGATGTCGCCGCCGTGGGCGAGGACGGCACCGTCACCGCTGTCGCCGCCGGTACGGCCACCATCTCCGCCTCCGCCGAGGGTGCCGACCCCGTCACCTGCACCGTTACCGTGAAGGAGGCCCCCAAGAAAAATCTGGTGCTGCGCTCCATCTATAGTAGCGAGGGAGCTGCCCAGACGGAGTTTGCAATGAGCGTGGGCGACCCAGCTGTTCCTTTGACTGTGGACGGCACAGATTCCACCGTGAAGTGGAGCACCGAAAACAGCGGTGTTGTCACCGTTAACAGCGCCGGTGAAGTGACGGCTGTGGCATCTGGTAAGACTACGGTGACTGCCGAAGTGGATGGTCAGACGCTGACGATAACTGTCATTGTGTGGTAACTAAATCCCCAAGAGTCGCCTCCCACAGGAGGCGGCTCTTTTTTGCGCCCCCGCAGGTCTCACAGAGTTTGCCTCCCACAGGCGGCGGCTCTTTTCGCATCTTCCACAGCCCCTACGCCCACCCCGCAGTGAAAAATCCCTTGGATTTTTCACTGCGGCTTTACTTCCCCGGCAAAACCCGCTACAATAGGAAAAAACGAGAGGAGGCGGGCCTATGGAGACCTTACAGGTGGCGCTGGGACGGCGCAGCTACCCCATTTACATCGGCGGCGGCCTGCTGGAGCAGGCGATCGGGAT
>ERZ857801.706-NODE-706-length-43021-cov-15.100452_pt1 | contig 43021 bp, 41 predicted proteins | sample MGYA00519762_ERZ857801 | MGnify/ENA primary metagenome ERZ857801 (study PRJEB31778, sample SAMEA3449368) | human gut metagenome | biome: human gut; feature: human-associated habitat; material: faeces | place: United Kingdom | collected 2010/2012 ...
GAAGCAGTTCTTCGACCATTTGATAGAGTTTCTGGATCATGTGCGTATTGAGCGCAATAAGTTCGCCGTATCGGATGCTGTAACGGTAGTCCGTGATGCCATCCGAAAGGATCTCTTTGACAGGATCTTTGACAAGTGCCGCAAGTTGATCTGACATCAGTCCGGTGTCAAGCATTGCCTGTTCTACATCCTGGGCGATAAAGCCGAAATGTTTCCGCCCGGAAGTACCTTTGTTGTACTTGAAGGTGGATGGCTTCAGCGCCAGGAAGAACGCCTCATAAGAGGCAAGATCATAGTCGATGCTGTTCTTGATCCTTAAATCGGAACCGTAACTTGGCTCTTCGCTCATGGTGATGCCGCTGGAAACAACAAGGTCTGCTCCGGAACCGGAGATACGGGCGCCGGCATTGGTAACGATAATATAAGGTTCCCAACCAGGACCGTTAGAACCATACATCATCGCGCCATAAGTCGTATGCTGACCGTCAGAGCCATGCCCTTTGCAGAATCCACCATAATCACACGATAGGTCGATATAATCGGCATTGATGGTGCCGGAGCGAATATAATCGGCATTGATGTAAAGCCGTCCGCTGTACGAGTCGCTGAAAATACCGAACTTCGTACCACCGGAGGTGAGCACATCAAACACATTCTGGTCAGTGCACCGATCCTGATAGGCCTTGTTTGCTCTCGACCATGCAGCAGAAGCCTCATCGTAAGCGTCGTCTGCCGCGCTCTTTGCAGTGGCCGCGTTTGCATTCGCCGTGCTTGCCAGCGAGTAGGCGGGGTTGGAGGTGAGGTTCTGGTTCGTCACGGACGCCCAGTTGATCGTGCTTCCGGCGGACAGCGTCACCTTACCGTCTATGGTAACGGAGCCGCTGGAATCAACAGCAAATGTCGTGCGGACACCGTTGGTAACGGTAAGTCCGTAGACGCTCAGGTATTTGGACTTGAATCGCTCGTCGTCCATCATGCTGTTGCCCGCTCGGTCAAGGAAGTCAGAGGCCTGAACCACGCCCTTAAAGTTTCCGTCCACACCGACCAGCGTACCGCTGAAGGTTCCTTTCGCCGCAGCCAGAGTACCCGCAAAGGTGCCTCGGCGTGCGGTCAGGTTGCCTTCCTCGTCAACGGTGAAGTTTCCGTCTCCAATGTCGATGGAACCTTTCTTCATCGTCAGCTTGCCGCTCTCGAAGTCAAGCGAGAAGTTTCCGCCATAATCTTTCAGCGTACCGGCACGGATCACATCGGCATTGAGAACACCGGTCGTGATATAGTCTGCCACAATAGAACCATCCATTGTAATGGCAAGCCCAAAGGTCTTTCCGTAATCCTTTGAGTAGCCAAGGCCGTTCATGTTCCATTTCCAGAGCTTGTCGGCTTTGGTATAGTCGCGGATATTGGAAATATAAAGCGTGTCAGAACCGTATTCGTCCCGTGTGATCGTGATGTAGCCGGTCGTGGCCGCTGTCATGATCTGCGTGGCGTTTTCTTTTGCCTCTTTCAGGATGTTGTGCGCCTTGGGGAGACCCTCGATTTTCTCAAGGATAGCGGCGCTGATCTGGTTGTTCACACTGGTAAGACTGGTCTGCACCGTGTCGCCAAGCGTAAACTGGGTATTCTCCGGGCTGTCCAGAGGGATCTCCAGCTTCGTGACAGGAAATACACGGTCAAGCCCATGCGGCCGCGAGATCACGCGGATCTCGTCCAGCAGCTTCACTGCCTCCACATTCGCGTTGAGATAATGGAGGTCAAGAGCACTCACTTCCAGTTCCATGTTGTCGAACTGCAAGTCGGCCAGATATGCCTTCGCCTTTTCCAGCAGTGCTTCTGGATCAGAAATGCTGTCCCATGTCACTGTTTTCTCGATCCAGCCATAGGTTTTCACAGCCTCGGAGGACTGGACATAAAGGCTGCCCTCATTCACGCTCTCCACGGTAAGATAGGCGTCCAATGCCTCGATCTTACTCTTGTCAAGCCTGTTGCCAAGCGGAACGATAACCGTTGCAAACTCCGTCATATCCCATCCCTTGGTGTGTTCGATTAGGTTAGAGCCGAACTGGATCGTCTGGCTGCAAGTGTCGGGGTAATCCGCCAAATAGTCGAGATAGCGGATGCCGTCTTCCTTACGAACCCGTAGATGACCGCCGTACTGCGCCACCAACGCATTCAAGATCGTGATGGTCTTTTCATAGTTGGTGTAATAAGTCGGAAAATCTTCATCCACCACAGTAACAATGCCGATGGTGAACTTCCGGTTGTCTCCGACCTTTGCGTTGTGAATGGCGATAATCGCCTCAAGGTACTCACGGATCGTCCCTCCGGCGTACTCAGCAGGCGGCTGCGTGCTGTCGTTGAAGAATGCAAGCTCGCCCTCACAAGTAAGCACCCGGTTTCGGTAAAAGTCCTCGTTTTCAGAGAGGACGCGCCCCGCCCAGATCTCTTTTCCGTCCTTGTGGACGGCGATGTCAGTCACCATACGGATGATGGTGCTGTATCCGAGATTGGAGGGCGGAACCGTCATCACGAAGGAACCGGCCGCATTGTCTTCCAGCGTCAGCTTGGGGCTTGCAAGCTTCATGTTGTCCAATGCGAAGGCATCATTGTAGATGCAGACACCATCGGCATAAACAGAATACATCGCTTACAACCTCCCTTGTCTGAAATCAACGGACACGGTCCCCGTTCCCTCATCGACCCAAAGATAGATCGTTCCGCCGTAGTCACCAAACAGAATAAACTCAGGGATCTGAATGGTTCCATCCGGCAAAAGCTTTGTCAGGTCGATGTTGAGCTGACGGTTGACAAATCGGACATGAACGCCGCGCCCCTCACTGCTCTGCACAATGAATCTGGGGCAGACCGGAGCCCGTCCGTACATCACCGCATCCAGCTCGATCTTCTTCATCTCTGTCGTCACCGCAATATTGCGGAACAAAGCTGCCTGAATGACTCCATTTTGAAAGTTGAACGGGTCCCACAGCCAGTTGTCGATGGAGGAAAGGTTTTTCCACTTGTACGGGCCGACATCGTAGTCGATGACGAGCCGCGACCAGTCCTTTTCCGACTTCCAGGCGTTCACTGTGAAGCGCCCTTCGTAGAAATATTCAGGATCGTCCTCAAGGATCGCCCGCATGGTCTGTCCGTGCAGATAGTCCATGATGTCCGAGTACGCCATGTGCCATGGTTTGAAGTCATTCATGACGATAAACTCGATAGACCCTGTCCGGTTCTGATACACCGGATACCCGGTGAGGGCTTGCGACAGATCAATGACGCCGTCCCCACCGGGAATGTCCAGAGTCTTTACCTTTTGCGCAGGTGGATTGAATAGCGGACGGGAAGCGGGGACAAGCCGCCAATCGTCCCATGTGTTCTTATCGCCAAATGTGATCGAATGGTACAACTTAAATCCCCCTTCCTCTTTGTGTAGACCGCTGTCCGAGTGCCACATCCATCGGTTCAGCAAGTTCGCCGACGAGCGCACCGGTGTTCAGCACAACACGCAGCTTCTCCATGCGTTCCAGCATCGAAGCCATCTCACCTCGAAGCGTGCGGAGTTCAGCCACAACATCATCATTGTCGACGGAAATGGTTGTCTGGCTGCTTCCGCCGCGCTGTGCCTCAAATGCAACGGCAGCCTGCCCGACAAGGCCGACCGCTCGCTGCGAATAGAATAGGTTGTTCAAGGCGTCTGCTCCGGCCGATACGGCGGAGAGATCCAGAACAGGACGGATCACCGGTTCCATGTCGAACCCGCCGCTCACAATGTCGGCAATAGTCTGGAGCACACCGGAAAGACCGCCCTCGGCCGACTCCGCCATCTCAGAACCGGCCGCATAAGATCGGTCAACATAGTCCTGAAGACCTTTCACGAAACCAAGGCCGGTGTAGTTACCGATCTCACGGAATACCCTCGATGGAGAGTGGATGTCCAGTGTCGATTTCGCCGCCTGTACGCCTGCAAGAGCCAGTTGCGTGATCTCATCAACAAAGCTGGACTTCTCAGACTGAACGCCTTCAGTAAGCCCCTTGACGATCTGCTTGCCGGTCTCATCCCAACCAGCTTCCGTCAGAACCTTCTGCGCCGTGTCGGCCATCTCCTGAAGCTCATCCTCAGTATTGTTCTTGATAAGACCAACCTTTTCCTCAAAGCTTCTGCGGAGCTGTTCCAACTGAGCGTTGGCGTCTTCAGTGACCTGATTCATCTTCTCCTGCCAGAGAGCACGATACTCGGTAAGCTCCTGATCGGCCTCCTCGCGGAGTTTTGCAATATTCTGCTGGGTCTCTTCGCGCAGCCCCTCTAATTCGCCGACCGCCTGCTCACGAGCCATTGCGTGCTTGACCTTCCAGAGGTCAGCATACTTCTCAAGCTCGGAGTCACTCATGTCATTCAGCGCCTTGATCTGGGCGATCGCGTCAGGACCCATATCCTGAAGTTCCTCGATAAGGTCACTGTCAAGTCCTCTGCCGGCAAGAGACTCTAAAATATCCTGCCATTCGCCAAATTCCTTGACCTGACCCTCAAGATTCTTCATCAGGGTGTCGCCGCTGACCTCATCACGCTCCTTCACAGCGTCAAAGAGGCCATAGGACTTATAGAGGGAATCCTCGCGGGATTTCAGAGCATTCTCGTACTTGTCGTTCTCAGCCTGAATATCGCTCGCCAGTTGCGCGTTGATCGACTTTACCTTATCAGCATAGTGGGAAATACTTTGCTTTTATTCCGTGCCAGCATTCAGTATAAAATAATAGCGTTTGTGAAAGAAGACAAGGAAGAAAAGCGAAAGGCAGAAGAAGGAGTTGGGATAAAATAATGCCCAATACCGTTGATCCATAGTGTTCAGTTCACACAAGAAGAAAAGACACGCAGATGCGTGTCTTTTTTTCTTGCTGGAGAGCGGTCTGCTGCGCAGACCGTGCCGCCTGCGGGCGGGAATTGAACGTGAAAGAAACCCCTGATGGGTTTCTTTCACACTATCTTCCTTTCCGAAAACACAGATTTCTGCATTCATCTATAGTGTAGTGAAAACACAACTCCTCAGATTCTTCGTGAAAACACAACTCCTCAGATTCTTCGGAATTTGAGGAGTTTTTCTTTATCAAAAATTCGGTTTTTTCCGCGTTTGAAAATCGCGATACCAGATTTTTATCCCCATTTTGACGCCAGATTTTTTGCTGTGAAAATGGAGGATTTTTTATGCGCAGAACCACAATTTTGAACGCAAAACAGGTCAAACGAACGTCCTTTTCAGAAGCGGAACAACTGTTCACGAAACACTGTAAACTAAAGAATTTGAGCCCTCAAACCATGCGCTATTATGCGGAGGATTTGGAGTATTTTCATGCGTGTGTGCCGGTTCGGTATGTCGATGAAGTCAGTCAGGACGTTTTTGAAAACTTCATTGTCTCAGAGTTAGACGCAGGCAAGAAAATCACGTCCCTTAATTCGCGCATCCGGGGACTGCGCGTGTTCTTCAAATTCTGCGCGGAACGGGAATGAAAAGGAAGTAAAATGGTCCAAACACGCACCACAGACTGTGAAAATTCACCATGCCGACATTGGCTGCATGGAGAACAGACAAACGGCCGAACCCGAACAGCACAAAGAGATCCCGAAGGTATCCTGAACCATTCCCAGCTATACGCCAAATGGAAAACCCGGCTGGTGCCTGAAGCACCAGCCGGGTAACCCCCGCCGCCATTGTTACCCCTGTCAGGGGACAGCAAATCCAAGCGCTGGTTTTTATACTGATCCTGTTTGAGGCAGCCCCCTGCCGGTCTGCCGGGAGACGATGGCACGCAGAATTTCTTACCGAAGCATCAGCGCAAGCACGATCAGCGTCACGCAGACAGCACAGGCTGCGGCTTCGTAGGTATAGCTTTCGCCGCTGTGAATGCGGCTGATGGCGCGGAAGGCGAAAATTGTTCCGATAAATGCAGCGGCAAGCGCCAGAATAAACAGAACGATGCTCATTTCAGCCGCTCTCCACATATGGTGCAGAACATGGCGCCGGGAATTTTGACGGCTGCGCCGCAGCGCGGGCAGCGGAGGTCAGACGGCTGCGTCTGGGCCGGCTCCTCCGGCGGCTGCTGCGGTTCAGGCTCCGGGGAGAAGACGACCGGCGCTCCCTGCGAAGCGGGCTGCGTCACAGCTTCGGTAAACGAAGGCTGCACAACAGGCGGGACAGGGCATACAGGCTGTTCGGGAGCAGCGGACTGCACGGGCTGTGTGGGCGGAATGGGCCGCTCGGGCTGAACGGGAGCGGACGGCTGCACGGGCTGCACCGGCGGGGTGGGCCAGTCGGGCCGTGCGGGCGCAGCGGGGTGCCAGGAGCCTGCCGCGCGGCGGTTCTGAATTTCCACATAGAACGCCGCCTGCATGATCCCGCTGAACAGCGGCGCAAGCAGGCCGTATGCGATGGCGATCAGGACCCACAGGATGCGGAACAGCACGCCGAGATACGGGATTTCCCCCAGCAGGGCAAAAACGAGAAATGCGCCCAAATAGACTGCGCCGAGCAGGATATCCGCGCCGAACATCTTGCCCTTGTAGCCCATCGTCTCCTGCTTGGAGATCTTGATGGCGTCGGTGGGCTTGACGTCGTCGCGCGTCATAAGGATGTAGGGCACGAAGCGGTATTCATACATACGGATGATGCCGAACACGATCCCGACGATCGGAATGAGCGACCACAGGAAGATCCAGAGCTGCATCCACGCCATGCCGCCCAGAACGCGAAGGATCCGGTCCTTTTTGAATGAGGCGAACAGATAGGACGTTTTCGGCTCAAGTCCCGTGCGGTAGCTGTTGAGGAAGATCATCGACATGGAAGCCGACAGCAGAAGCGCAGCGCAGAACGCGGCAGCCGGAACGCCGATGAACCCGGCGTAGGCCACCAGACACAGGAACTCTGCAAGCAGGGATATGCCCCAAAGCCGGAAGGGGCGCTTCATCAAAACGGAAAATGTTTTTTTGTAAATGCTTGAGACCATAAGAATCCTCCTTTATTCTTGTTTCTTCGACTTTATTATACAGGATACTGGAACAGGCTGTCAATCAAAAAACCAGCGTCTGGGAGTTCAGACGCCGGTTTTTGAGAAAAGTTCCGTTATTCTGTAAAAAGCGCCTCTCCGGCCTTGTAGATATCGCCTGCGCCGACGGTCAGGATGATATCGCCCGGCTGCGCATTCTCGCGCAGATAGGCCGTCACGCCCTGTAGGCTCGGACAGTAGACCGCGCCGGGGATCTCCGCGGCCAGCTCCTGCGAGCTGACACCGACGGTGTTCTGTTCACGCGCGGCGTAAATATCGGCCAGAACGACATGATCGGCCGTGCGCAGCTCGTCGACAAAGCTCTGGAACAGCGCCTTCGTACGCGAATACGTGTGCGGCTGGAACGCGCAGATCACACGCCGGTAATGCATCAGCCGGACAGCCTGCAAAAGCGCGTGGAGCTCGTTGGGATGGTGGGCATAGTCGTCGTAGACGTCTGCGCCGTGGAAGCTGCCCTTGTATTCGAGCCTGCGGCCCGCGCCGTGGAACTCTGCGAGCGCCGCGGCTGCGGTTTCGCCGGAAATACCGAATTTCCATGCCACCGCGCAGGCGGCCAGCGCGTTCAGCGCGTTGTGACGGCCAATGACGCCCAGATGCAGGTGCGCATACGGCTGCCCGCCGCAGAAAATGTCAAATTCGCTGAAATCTTCAGAGAAGTTCTTCCCGTACACGTCGTTTTTCGCATCGAAGCCGAATGACAGATACGGCATCCCGGCCAGCGTGTCGCGGGTGTTTTTGTCATCGCCGTTGGCGACGATCAGACCATCTGCCGGGACGAGGGAGGCAAATTTCCGGAACGACCGCTCCACGTCCTGAAGATCCTTGAAAAAGTCCAGATGATCGGCGTCCACGTCGAGAATGACCGCAGCGGTCGGGAAGAAGTTCAGGAACGAATTGCAGTATTCGCAGCTTTCGAGAATGATCGTGTCGCCCTTGCCGACGCGGTGCCCCGCGCCGAGCAGCGGCAGGAAGCCGCCGATCATGATCGTGGGATCGCGGTTGGCCTGCATGAAAATGTGCGTCAGCATTGAGGTCGTCGTGGTCTTGCCGTGCGTGCCGGAAACGCAGATGGCGTTTTTGTAGGCCCGCATGATATAGCCCCAGGCCTGCGCCCGCTCGAAAATGGGGATGCCCCTGGCGCGGGCAGCGGCGATCTCGGGGTTGTCGTTGTGCGCGGCAGCCGTGCGGATGAGGCAGTCTGCCCCCTCGATATTCTCGGCCCGGTGACCAATGGAGACCTGAATGCCCCTGGCGATCAGCTCGTCCGTCGAAACGGACGCGTTCATGTCGGAGCCGGAGATCTCCATCCCCATGCGCCGCAGGACAAGCCCCAGCGGCCGCATCGACACGCCGCCGATGCCCACCAGATGGCAGCGCTTGCCGGGGACCAGATATTGCTCGATATGTTGACAGGAAGGATATTCCATGCAAGGTTCCTCCGAAAAATTTGGATTGCGCACGCGCGGGAGGGCGCGTATAATGAAAACTGACAGCATTATATTATATACGGAAGACGGCAATAAAACAAGAAGAATTTCGGATTTTTGCCGGGAGGACACGCTATGAGGCCGGATGCGATCATCAAAACACTGGAGGACGCCGGGTTTGAGGCCCGGTACGTCGGCGGCTGCGTGCGCGACACGCTGCTGGACCGGCCCATCCACGACTGGGACATCGCCTCGCAGGCGCTGCCGGAGGACGTGCTGCGCCTGTTTCCGCACTGCGTCCCCACCGGCATCCGGCACGGCACCGTGACCGTCCTTCTGGACGGCGTCAGCGCCGAGGTCACGACCTACCGGCTTGACGGCGCATATCACGATGGCCGCCACCCCGATGGGGTGCGCTTTGTGCGCAGTCTCGCGGAGGATCTGGCCCGCCGCGATTTTACGATCAACGCCATGGCGATGGACGAGCACGGCGCAATTATAGACCTGTTTGGGGGCCGGGAGGACCTTTCCCGCCGCGTCATCCGCTGCGTCGGCGAGCCGGAAACGCGCTTCCGGGAGGATGCGCTTCGGATGCTGCGCGCGTACCGCTTTGCCGCGCAGCTCGGCTTTTCACTGGACGCGCAGACGCAGGCGGCGATCCGACGCTGCGCGCCGCTCTGCGCGTCGCTCTCCCGCGAGCGGGTGCGGGAGGAGGCGGAGAAGACGCTTCTGTCCGACCGGCCCGAATATTTTGGCCGTATGCTGGCCGAAGGACTTCTGGGCGCCTGCATACGGGCGGAAAATGCCGATTTTTCCGGGCTTTCCGCCCTGCCAAAAACGCCGGAGGCCAGATGGACAGCCGCAAAGCTGCGCTGTCCGGCGCTCGACCCGGCGGCGTTCCGCCTGCCCGCGAAGCTCTGCCGTTTGATTGAGTTGACGGCGCAGACATGGCGCGAGGGCCGGACGGAGGCGGAATGGAAGCGCCTGATCGCGGAGCACGGCTGGGAAACGGCGCATCTGCAGGCGGACCTGCAGCGCACGGACACCGTCCGGCAGATCGAGCTGCGCGGCGACTGCGTCACGCTGCGCCAGCTCGCCGTCACCGGCGCGGATTTTCCCACGCTTTGCGGCAAAGACGTGGGCCGGATGCTGCACCTGCTGCTAGTATATGCGCTGGAGCACCCTGATCAGAACACCAAAACGCAGCTCCTCGCCGCCGCTCCGTCGCTTTGGCAGGAAGAAAACAAAATCCAAGGTTGACTTTTCCCCCGTCCATCTGCTATAATAGTCCAGCAATGGAGGCTTAGCTCAGCTGGTTAGAGCGCTTGCTTCACACGCAAGAGGTCGACGGTTCGAGTCCGCCAGTCTCCACCATCAAGCTGCACCCAAATAGATGCCACTGCGAAAAGCCCAGAAGTTTCAACTGTTTCGCCCCATAGGTACACAATGTGTCATGGGGGGTACAGTCGGTACGGGCAAAAGCAAGACGCAAACTCAAATGCATGAGTTTGCGTCTTGCTTTTTACATAAGGATGGAGCTTAGCAGGAGCTCTGTCGATTGTCGGAGTTTCAGGCATTAACTGATAAAGTGCTGTGTTTTCAAGGGTTGTACGGTTTTTAACGAGAACACCCAGCTTCTCTGAATTTTACGAAAACCATTGAAAACACTGGGCAAACCGGCTTTTCCGGGTTTGGAGGAGATAGTAGTCAAACAGTAGTCACACCTCTGCCGTTGACGGCGCGGGCAATTCAGAACAAACGAAAAATCACTTTCTGAAACTCACCGCTCAGGCGGCGTTGAACGGCTCCAGATCTGTGTGATTTTTCCATTCGTCCGTGACACCAGCATCGCGCAGCAGCTTTGTCACGGTTTTATTCAAGCCATCGACTCTGTCGCTGCTGACTGCCTTCAGGTCAAAGCCGGCATCGCCGGCGTCGTCCAGAATCGCGGGATCCTCGCTGCCGTCCAGTAGGGCGTTTGCCTGATGTAAGCTGCCGCCTGCGCTGCCGTGCGCGACAGTATCAATGCTCACGAGCAAATTGGCCACCGTATCCTTGCTCTCGGGTGCATACATCCAGCCGGTCACGTCACCGCCGCAATTGACCTTATCTGGTCTGGGACTCCAGCCGGTAGGTGAAGTCCTCCGCTTTGACGATATCTTTCAGATCATATTCTTTGCCAGTGGCAGTGAGGTCGGCAACCGTGCTGCCGCTCATGTTTTCGTTCAGATCAATGGCAATGAGCACGCCTTTGACGCCGCTGACGGCGTAGGCAAAGCCGTTTCTGGCGTTGAACTGCACAATCTCCAGACTGCCGCCGTCGGCATTCATTGCGCCGGAGTTGTAGCGTCCAGCCAACTCCATCTGCAAAGACGCATTCTCACCGTTATAAACGTTATAAAAACCCTTAACGCGCTCATCACTTGTCACAACCGGCGTGTAGTCCGCCGCCATCGCCGTTGTCGAAAGCAGCATAACCGCCGAAAGCAGACCGCACACGCCCCTTACAATTCGTTTCATGGAAATGCCTCCTGTTTCAGAATCGGAATCTGATATTCCTGAGTCTACATTGTAGCGAAGGCGTGTAAAATCCGAAACCATGTTTGTGTAAAACATTTCAGAAGTCGTGTTTGAGAAAGTGACAGCAAAATTACGCTTTTTACAATCATTTTACAGAAATCCGGTCGATGCTTTTACATGGATATGCTACCTTGAATATTGGGTATCCAGCGGAATAAGAGAATAAAACCGGCCATGATGCAGCTGCGCAGGAAATACCGGTTTCGCCAAGGGGCAGGTAGCGGCTTTTCTGCAAAATCGGATATCCTAAATAATGATTTTTGAAATGAGGTAATAATTATGATGTATAAAACGATCGTGATCGACTACGCACCCAAGGCAAAGAAAATGGCCGCGGCGATTGAACAGACTGCGAACGAAAAGGCGCAGGCCGGCTGGGAACTTGTGACGTTCTCTGTGACGAACTCCGCAAAAGCCATTCTGGTGTTCCGCACGCCTGACGCGGCGCTGCCGGAGCAGACGGTCGAGGCAGCCGGTGACGCAGAATGAAGCAGGCAATCATCGACATCGGCTCCAACTCCATCCGCCTGACACTTTACGAAACAGAGGGGCAGAGCTTCAAAATTCTCTTTCGCGAGAAGATCATGGCGGGGCTTGCTGGCTACGTAGAAGACGGAAAGCTCAGCGCCGAGGGCATCGAGTGCGCATGCGCAGGGCTTCTGACGTTCCGCAAAATTTTGCAGACGCTGCAAATTGGAAATGTCTGCATTTTTGCGACGGCGTCTCTGCGCAATATCTCCAACACTGAACGGGCGCTGTCCGTCATCCGCGCGGCAACCGGTTTTTCGGTCGAGGTCATCTCCGGTGAGGACGAAGCGCTGTTTGGCTACATGGGCGCAATGCAGGAGCTGCACCTGACCGGCGGCGCGTTTCTGGACATCGGCGGGGCAAGCACAGAGATCGTCACGTTTGAGGACGGCACACCCGTTGATTTTGCCAGCTTTCCTATCGGCTCTCTGAGCCTGTACCGCCGCTGTGTCAAGAAGATCCTGCCGGGTGACGGCTCTTTGAAGCGTCTGCGGCAGGAAATTTCTAAAACCATCGACATCAGTGACGGCGCGCTTGCCCCGCGGGCGCTGCTCGTCGGCGTCGGCGGTACGGCACGCGCCGCGCTCAAATTGGCGCGGCATTATTGCGGAATCTCGGACGATTGCCGCAGCATGACCGCCGAGCAGCTCGACAGTCTTTGTGCGTTCCTTTGCAGCGGCAAAAAGGAAGCCAGTGACCTCATTTTGCGGCTGGAAGCCGAACGCATCCATACACTTGTGCCGGGACTGCTCATCTTGCAGCATGTGTTTCATCTATTCCATGCAGAACAATTGGTCATCGGCAAATACGGCGTTCGGGAAGGATATTTATGCCAAAGAATTTTGAAGAACAATACAGATATACCCAGAACCGCGAACTGAGCTGGCTGCGTTTTGACCGGCGTGTGCTGGAAGAAGCGGCAGACCCGGGCGTTCCCGCTTTGGAGCGGCTGAAATTTGTTTCGATTTTCTCGAGCAATCTCGACGAGTTTTTCATGGTGCGCGTTGGTAGTCTCTTCGATCTTGCTCACATGACGCCGGATAACACCGACAACAAAACCGGCTGGACACCGGCGGAGCAGCTGCACCATATTTACCGCGTCATTCCGGGTCTGCTTGCCATGAAGCAGCAGATCTATGCCGCCGTCATAGATGATCTTGCGCGCAGCGGCGTGCAAGATGTTTTATCCGAGGCGCTGGGTACCGACGATTTGAAGCGGGTCAACCGCTTTTTCAAAACAGAGCTGCTGCCGGTCTTGTCTCCTATTGTGATCGCGCCGAACCACCCGGTGCCGCATCTGGTCAACAAGCGGCTGTATGCCGCCGCACTGCTGGAAAGCAAAAAGGGACACAGGGCGGTCGGCATTGTACCGGTACCGGACAGTGCGCCACCGTATCTGCTGCTGACGGATGGAAAGCGCTTTGTACGCACGGAAAACATTCTTCTGCGCTGGCTGCCGACGCTGTTCGACGCCTACACGGTGCGGGAAAGCTGTATTCTGGCTGTGACGCGCAACGCAGACATCAGCTTTGACGATGAAAAATTTGAGGACAACGAGGAAGATTTCCGCCGTCAGATGAAGAAGCTGCTCAAGCAGCGCGATCATCTCGCCGTCGTGCGGCTGGAGCTGGGCAGAACGGTTTCGGAGGAATTTCAGAAAATTCTATTCATGCTCGTTCGTGTGCAGACGCATCAGGTATTTGTGGACGAGTGTCCTCTCAATATGCGCTATGTGTTCCGCCTGATTGGCGAACTGCCGAAGGAAAGATCCTCCCGACTTCTGTATCCTTCCTACCGTCCGCGCTGGGCGGAAGACCTGTGGCAAAATCAGTCCATCCTTGCACAAGTGCAGCAAAAAGATCGCCTGCTGTTTTACCCCTACGATTCCGTTGAGCCGTTTCTGCGCCTTTTAAACGAAGCGGCAGATGATCCGCATGTGCTGTCCATCAAGATTGCCATCTACCGGCTGGCATCCTCGTCCAAAATTGCGCAGACACTCTGCCGTGCGGCGGAAAACGGCAAGGAAGTATTGGTTCTCATGGAGCTTCGCGCCCGCTTCGATGAGGAAAACAACCTTGTGTGGTCAAAGATGCTGGAGGAGTCCGGATGCCAGGTGATCTACGGCGCAGAGGGCTTCAAGTGCCACAGTAAAATTTGCCTGATCACGCTTCGCAGCCGCAATAAAACCAGCTACCTCACGCAGATCGGCACGGGCAACTATAATGAAAAGACCAACGCCATGTACACGGATCTCTGTCTTATGACTGCCAACCCGGCGATTGGCGAGGACGCGGCGGCGTTTTTTCGCAATATGCTCGTCAACAAGCTGGACGGAGAATATCAGCAGCTCTGCGTTTCGCCCTTCGGCATCAAAGATATGCTGCTCCGAAACATCGACAAGCAAATTGCGCTGGGAAAGGACGGCTATATCTGCATCAAGGCCAATTCCGTCACCGAGCGCGAGGTCATCGACAAGCTGGCAGCGGCTTCCCGCGCGGGCGTTGAAATCCAGCTCATCATTCGCGGCATTTGCTGCATCCTGCCGGGTGTGGTCGTTGAGACGGAGAATATTCATGTCACCAGCGTCGTCGGACGCTTTCTGGAGCATGGCCGTATTTATCAGTTCGGACGCGATGAAAATGCGGAGTATTATATTTCTTCCGCCGATCTCATGACGCGCAACCTCAACCGCCGCGTGGAAATCGCCTGCCCGGTTCACGATATGCTTTTGCGCGAACAGCTCAGATGGATTCTGGATTCTCAGCTCCGCGATACGGCGAAGGCCGGTCTCCTGTTGCCGGACGGCAGCTATTGCCGCAAGCACAGCGCCGTGCCGTTCGACTCGCAGGAGTACTTCATGCAGCACTCGCCGCACGAGCCTGCGCAGCCGGTCAGGGAAGCGCCAAGGTTTCTCCAGCGTCTGAAAGAACTGATGAAGGGGGTGTCTCACGCATGAAACAAGTATTCCGCCGCTTAGCATTTTTACTGGTGCTGCTTGCGGTGCTGTTATCGGTCTGCTATATGCTCTGGCCGCACAGCTTTGCCGATCTGCAGCCGGAATGCGATTCCGTTACAATTCTTCGCAGCGATACCGCCGAGGACTACTCGTACACAATCACAAAGGAGATTTATTCGACGGATTCCCCGGAGCTCAAGCAGATCATGGACATTCTCTCCCATTATACTTATCACCGTTCTTTCCGGACGCTGGCAGGCGCAAACAATACGGGTGGCAATCACGCAGGTTTCTGGCTTCACATTTATCTGGATCACGGCGACGACCGTGTGGATTTCACCTGCGGCGGCACGGGCGAGATCCTCATCGACGGCCTTGTCTGGCACGTCGGCTACTGGGGTGACCGCGCAGAGCTTGCCATGATGGCAGAGCTTGCAGCGGTGTTGGAGCAATAGCTTGTCAAAGGGAGAACATTCAAAAGGAGGACCCTATGAAAAAAGGCAAAAACATTCAGAGCAATTCCTCGCAAAAAGAATCGGTGCAGGCCGGCGACAGCGGCAGCGGTCTTGCCATCGGGCTGAGCCTTGGCGTGCTCATTGGAATCATCATAGACGACATCGGTCTTGGCATGATGCTGGGCGTTGCCGTGGGGCTTTGCATTGATCCGGCGATCGGCACGCTGAAGAAAAACAAGAAAGCAGATGAGCAAGAGAACGATGACGAAAGGCAATAAGTGCCTTCGCAAATATGCGCCGTCGCTGCTGCTGTTCCTGCTCTTTGAAGCGGTGGCGGTCACGCTGTGGCTCACGAAGGACAACCTGTTCTACCTGCTGAATTTCAGCTACATAGGCGGCTGCCTCGCAGCGGGGACGGTGCTCTTCACCGCCGGGAAGCGATATGCCCGTCACTTCGTGCAGCTGGCGGTGGGCAGCTATATGCTGCTGTATCTCGGCGTGATCTCCCGCGAGAATATGCAGCTTGAAGGGTTCTGGTACTATCTGTTTCTCGGCGTTTTTGAAGCGGCGACCATCCACTATGCCGTAGCAAAGATATTCGGCCCGCTGCTGTTCGGGCGCGGCTGGTGCGGCTACGCCTGCTGGACGGCGATGGTGCTGGATTTTCTGCCCTACAAGCAGCCGCAGAAGCCGCGAAAGGAAAAGCTGGGCGTTCTTCGCTATGTGATGTTCGCACTGTCGTTGGCATTGGTGTCCGGCTTGTTCCTGATGAAAGTCGCAAATCTGGAGCAGATCATGTTCTGGCTGTTCCTTGCCGGGAACACGCTTTATTACATCGCAGGTATTGCTCTGGCATTTGCGTTCAAGGATAACCGGGCGTTCTGCAAATACCTGTGTCCCATCACGGTGTTCCTCAAGCCGATGAGCTTTTTTTCGCTTCTGCGCGTCCACTGCGACGAGAGCAAATGCGTCCATTGTGGGAAGTGCCTGCGCGTCTGCCCCATGAACGTGGAGGTCAACAAAGAATCTCGTAAACGGGAAAACGGAACGGAGTGCATCCTCTGCTACGAGTGCACAAAGGTCTGCCCCACAAAAGCGCTGCATTAGACCGCATTCCACGCAAATTCTACCGCCGGGGGATGTTTTTTCTCCCGGCTTTGCCGTATGCTCAGAGCATCTTCAACGCAGGAGGCATTCCAAATGAACCAGACAACCATCGGCAGCTACATCGCGCGCAAGCGCAGGGAGCAGAATCTGACACAGGAGCAGCTGGCGCAGCAGCTCGGCGTGTCCAACAAGACCATTTCAAAATGGGAGAACGGAACGTGTATGCCCGATTACAGCATCATCCAGAAACTCTGTGACGCGATCCATGTGACGCTTCCGGAGCTGATGGACGGCGAGGATGCGGCGGAGGACAGCGTGCGCGTCTACGACGATGAACAAATTCTCGACCTGCTGCGCCGCACACAGGAGCTGGAGCGTCAGAAGGGCGTCCTCTGCGGCTTTGTCCTCATTGTCCTCGGCATCGCCAGCAGCGCCTTGTCCAGAACCACCGGTGGAACCGATGTGCAGGACTTCCTCTCCGGGATCCTCATGGGTCTGTCCGTCGCAGAAATTCTGGCAGGCATCTGGGCCGCCGGAAAGAAGCTCTTGAAACAATAAAAAAACACCGTCTTCTTCGAGCCAACCGTTCGGTTCAAAGAAGGCGGTGCGTTTATTTTGTTTATTGCTTTGGCGCGTCCTCCAGCCCCAGAAGCCACGCCGGGAGCGTGCAGATCAAACGCGCTGACGAACCGGGAGAGGCCGGAGAACATCAGCCAGACCGTAAAGAGAAACGGCAGCGACAGCAGCGTGAACCACTGGTTAAACAGCAGGAACAGCGACATGATGACGGTCAGTACGCCGTCGCGCGGCAGCCAGCCGGAGCCGATCAGCACACCGCTCATCCCGGCAAACACCACGATCTCCGTGATGCCTGCCGCCAGCATGAAAATGCCGAGCATCAAGCCCACCGACAGCAGTCTAGTCCTGCCTGCCAAATTCGTCTTGCATCATTTTCTACAAAATGAACATTTCGGACAGAAGCCGTTTTTGACCTATTTTCTGCTGTGCGGTGAGATTTAATCTTTGCGGGAATTATTTTTCTTAAATTTTTCAAAACGCGGGCTGCGATTTTTACATACGCCGTCTAAAATCAGCCCCGTAAGTAAGTCATTTCGAAGCGCGTAATACAGAGAGGAGACTCCAATGAACGCAAAAAAGATCATCAGTGGAATTTTAGGTGCTGCGCTGGCGCTGAGCATGGCGGCATGTTCCGCCGCACCGGCAAAGACAGACGAGCCGACATCGCAGCCGGCACAGACACAGGCTGCCGCGGAAACGCCGAAGCAGGAAGCTGCCGCGCCCGAAGCGCAGCCCGCCGCACAGCAGGAGGAATCCGCGAAGGCTCCCAAGTACGTATTCTTGTTCATCGGCGACGGCATGAGCTACCCGCAGTTCCAGGCTGCGTCCGACTACCTCGGCGCGCTGGCAGACAGCGACTATACGCAGGCACTTCCTAGCAACAGCTATGACGACCGCGCGGGCGCGGTGCTCGATGGCCCCGAGACGCTGAACTTTATGAATTTTGACGTTGCCGGTTCTGCCGTGACCTACGATTCGTGCAGCTTTGCGCCGGACTCGGCCTCCACGGCAACCTCCATCGCCACCGGCTACAAGACCTACTCCGGCATGATCAACGTGGACATCACCGGCTCCACACCTTATGAGACGATCGCGGAAAAGCTCCACAGCCAGAAGGGCTGGAAGGTCGGCATCATCAGCTCCGTCAACCTCAACCATGCGACCCCTGCCGCGTTCTACGCCCATCAGGCCAGCCGCAACAATTACTATGAGATCGGCGAAGAGCTTGTAGCGTCCGGCTTTGAATACTTTGCCGGCGGCGGCCTGAAAAAGGTCACCGGCCCCGACAAGGACAAGACCAGTCTCTATGATCTGGCAGCGGACGCAGGCTACAAGGTCACCTACACGCAAGCCGACGCCGAGGCCGTCACCGCTGCGGACGAAAAGGTAATCCTGATCGACGAGCATCTGGCGGACTCCGATGCCATGGACTACGAAATGGACCGGCAGGACGGCGAATGGGCGCTGGCCGACTATGTTGAAAAGGGTATTGAGGTCCTTGACAACGACACCGGCTTCTTCATGATGTGCGAGGGTGGCAAGATCGACTGGGCCTGCCACGCCAACGACGCTGGCGCAACTGTGACCGATACGCTGGCGCTGGCCGATGCGGTGCAGGTCGCCATCGACTTTGCCAAGGAGCACGCGGACGAAACGCTCATTGTTGTAACAGGTGACCATGAAACCGGCGGTCTCACGATCGGCTTTGCCGGTACGGACTATGATACTTACCTCGACAGCCTTGCCAATCAGACGATCTCCTATGCCCAGTTCGACGAGCAGTATGTCGCCGCCTACAAGGAAAACGGTACGAGCTTTGAAGATGCAATGAAGGATGTGGAAAAGCTCTTCGGTCTCAAGCTCTCCGGCGAGGAAACAGACCGTCTGGTGCTGACGGATTATGAGGTACAAAGGCTGCGCGCTGCCTATGATCTTGCAATGTCCGACACGTCCTCCGACGATTACACGCAGGAGCAGTATGTGCTCTACGGCACCTACAACCCCTTCTCCGTGACTGTTACGCATATCCTGAACAACAAATCCGGTGTGGACTTCACCAGCTACTCCCACACGGGGCTGCCGGTCGCGGTCTTTGCCGACGGCAATGGCGCGGACGCATTCACCGGCTACTACGACAACACCGAGATCTACCAGAAGATGGCTTCTCTGGTGGGCGTGCAGTAAGACGAAACAAGCAAGGCAGGGGGCAGGCGCCTCCTGCTTTCTGCATGGGTAAAATAGAATGAATGGATTTCAAAAACTGATACAATCAAAAACGTTTTTTCCGGTTCTCGTGTCACTCGCTCTGATGCTGGTTCTGATCTTCCTGCCCACGGGCTACGAGGGCGCGCTTTCCTACCAGAACGCCGACCGCGTACCCGCGCTGGTTTTATCCACTGACGAGAGCGATATCTACGACACCGGCCTTGTCCGCACCGGCGATCAGCGCTGCCGCGTGCGCATTCTGGGCGGGCAGTTTGCCGGGACGGAAACCGATGCGGTCAACCGTCTGAGCGGCTCGCTTGCGCAGGACAAGCTGTTTGCCGCAGGTGACAAGGCGTTCGTCGTCGTGAGCCACAGCGGCGGCGAGATCACGACCGTCTACATGACCGACCATTTCCGGCTCGGCAAGGAAGCCGTTCTGGCGGGGCTTTTCCTGCTGCTGCTTCTGATCTTTGCAAGAGGAACGGGACTGCGCGCCATTTTGTCCTTTATCGACACCATCCTTCTCATGTGGAAGGTGCTGGTGCCGAGCCTGCTGAACGGATATAACCCCATCTGGGTTTCACTGGGTCTTGTCATGGCGCTGACGGCGCTGATTTTGATGCTGATCTATGGCTGGGATCGGCGATTTCTGGCGGCTGTGTCGGGCGCGGCACTCGGGATTCTGGTGACGGCTGTGTTGGGCGCGGTGTTCACGAACCTGTTTCAGATCCACGGCGCGGTCATGGAATCGAGCGAGAGCCTGCTCTATGCCGGGTATCAGCACCTCGATCTGACGAAGATCTTCATTGCGTCGATCTTCCTCGGCTCGTCCGGCGCAGTCATGGATCTGTCGGTCGATATCTGCTCGGCGGTCTATGAGGTCGTGCAGAAAAAACCGGGCATCCGCGCAAAAGAAGCCATCGCCTCCGGCTTTGCAGTCGGCCGCGCAGCCTGCGGCTCGACGACCACGACGCTGCTGCTGGCGTATTCCGGTAGCTATATTGCGCTCCTCATGGTCTTTATGGCACAGGGCACGCCGGTGGAGCTGATGCTGAACTACAAATACGTCGCCGCCGAGATCGTCCATACCATCGTCGGCTCGTTCGGGCTCGTCACCGTCGCGCCGCTGACCGCCATCACAAGCGGCTGGCTCCTGACACGCGGAAAAAGGAAGCTATGAAAAAAGAGCCAGTCGCGAAAGCGAAGGACCAACTCATTTATATAATGATTTTGGAATTGTGTTTTTGAGAAGAGAATACCCTTGATAAATCTCATTTCGGCGCACAATCCTGCATTGATTTGCAAAGAAAAACAGCCTTCATGTGGTAGGCGAGTATCAAGACCGAGAGGCAAGCGCATCATCGTTTGCCTCTCGATTTTGACCTCTTATTCGTTTTATGGAACTTGATTTCAGTTATGCTGTATGTTCAGTACGCCGCTGGTCACACCGTCGCGGAAGCGGTAGACGAGCTGCCAGCCGTTCACCGTGTATAGCAAAAAAACCGGCATTTCCAAAAATCTTGGCGCTGGCGGTATTAACCGATCTGTTTGCTTCTTACACCGTTCTCTTCTGAGGATTTTACATATATTTTTCCTGTATGTGGTTTCAGATTTTACGATTTGCAGCTACTATGAAAATTGGATTTTTGTAGTTTCTTGATCCTTTATCGTGGCCGACCCCGGAAAAGAAAGATTTCATCCGTATTCTATGGATGGACAGGAGTGTATAACAGCATGGAGCATGAGATCGTGCGCAGCGTGGCTGCGGCGCAGAAGGACGCGCAGGCCGCCGATGCGCTTGTCCGGCAGTATCTGCCGTTCATCAAGGCGGAAACGGCAAAGTTTTTGAAGCGTATCCCCGTTGAGGGTCAGGACGATGAGCTCGGAATTGCCATGTTTGCCTTCCATGAGGCGGCGATGGCGTATCAAAGCGGCAGAGGTTCTTTCTTGAAGTTAGCAGCCGCCGCCATCCGCAACCGGCTGATCGACTATCAGCGGATGGAGCAGCGCCACGCTGGGCACATCTCTCTGGATCAGACGGTAGACGGAGATGCAGAGGGGCGGACGCTGCTGGAAACCATTGATACCGGACACGATGAGATCGCACACCGGCAGGAGCTTGGCGCGGCGCAGGAGGAGATCATGCAGTTCGCGCGGGAATTAGCGCAGTACGGCCTGAGGCTGACCGACATTGCCGAAAACTGCCCGAAGCAGGAACGGACGCTGGCGGCCTGCCACCGCGTGCTGTCCTGCGCGCGGGAGCATCCTGCCTATTTGGAGCAGCTCACTGCAACCGGAAAGCTCCCCATCGCCGTCCTGTCCGCCGAAAGCGGCGTGGACCGCAAGACCATGGAGCGGCACCGGAAATATCTGGTGGCGCTGCTGCTGGCATTTACCAACGGCTTTGAGATCATCCGCGGCCATCTGCGGCAGATGGCACGCCCTGTGAAAGAGGTGAAGTGAATGGAATATCTGGTGATGGAATGCGGCCTGAGCTATGCGGTGGTCCTGGATCAGGATGGCCGCATTTTGAAGGCCCCCAATCTGGGCTATACTGTAGGGCAGTCGCTGAAGGATGTGGTGCTGCTGCCGGAGCGGCCGGCAAAGACGACGCTCCACAAGCGTCTTGCCCGCTGGGGCACGATGGTAGCTTGCCTGTGCCTGCTCTTGCTGGGAAGCTGGACCTGGCAGTCGCCCATCGGAACGGTTCGGATGCAGATCAACCCCGATGTGCAGATGAGCGTCAACCGCTTTGACCGGGTCGTGGCGCTGGAAGGGCTGAATGAGGATGGCACATCCCTGATCGACGGCTACCGCGCCTATGGTAAGGGAATGAAAACCGTTTCCGATGAGCTGGCAGACCGCGCCATGGAACTTGGCTATCTTTCTGACGGTGGGCAGATCACGCTGACGGTGGATTCAGAAAAGGGCGACTGGAAAACCGCGGCGGAGGAGCTGCTGCTTCTGGAGCTGGAGGTTCACTTTGAGCAGCGCGTCACGGTGACGGTCGATGGCAGGCAGCCGCCTGCCGGGCAGGAACCAACGGAGGAGATCATCATCCCCTCTCAGCCTGAGGAAGATCCCAACAAGGATGACACTGATGATGATTTTGACGATGATACGCAGGTGAACGGCGCTCATGACGATAACGAGGATGACGGCATCGGCGATGATGACGACGATGATCTTGACACGGTCGTCAGTGCCTCGGGAGACACAGAGGACGAGCAGGATAACGCGCCGCCTGTTTCCGAAAGCGATGATTCTGACGATGATGACACACAGGACAGCGACGATAACGACAATCCTGAGCTGCCGGATGATGATGCAGATGACGGCGATTCCGATGATGACAATGAAAACGACGACTAAAAAATATCGAAGGATTTTTCAGCCCGACCCCGGTTTTCAAAATGCCGCTGCGTAATCTATATCCATCAGGCAAACGAAAGCCGACAATAAATGACGATTGGAGAATCCACTATGAAGAAGATGAATTGGAAAAAGTCCCTCACCCTGACCGCCTCTGCCGCACTGGCGCTGTCCCTGCTGGCAGGCTGCGGCGCACAGCCCGCCGAACAGTCTTCGACGGAAAGCAAGGCCGTCGGCACCGTGCTGTTGAGCGTCAACCCCGAGATCGAGGTAGAATATGACAAGAGCGGTCTGGTGCTGGAAATCGAAGGGCTGAACAAGGACGGCAAGACCGTTGTCAAGGATGTGAAGGACTATCAGGGCAAGGACTGCCGCACGGTGGTGAACGAGCTGGTCCGTGAGATCTATGCCGACGGCTATTTTGAGAAAACGGTGGACGGACACACCAAGAACATCGTTTTGAAGCTGGAGGAAGGCTCCGTCTATGTGAGCGACGAGTTTTTGCAGGATGTAGCCGACGGTGTCCGTGAGACGGTGCAGGAATGCGGCATCGACGCGAAGACCATGACCGTCAGCGAGGGCGATCTGGACGATGCCGGACACATCGGTCAGAACAAGGCAAAGGAGCTGGTGCTGGCGCAGCTGGGTTTGGAGAGCGCCTCCTTCCGCGACCACGAGTATGAGCTGGATGACGGTGTGTATGAGTTTGAGTTCACCGCGGGCGGCGTGGAGTATGAGTACGAGGTGGACGCCCGCACTGGCAAGGTGCTGGAAGCGGACATCGACGGAAATGACGACTGGGATGACCGCGACGACTGGGACGATCAGAATGAGTTCGACCGCCCCGACGATGACCGCGATGACATCGAGGATGACGACGATCGGAATGACCGCGATGATCAGGACGATAACAACGATGACCGGGACGACCATGATGATCTCGACGATAGAGATGATGACGACGATGACAGAGAGCCTGCCGTTCCTGCTATGGTGAGCGACGATGATGTCGATGATCAGCATGACGACGATGCAGATGACATTGATGACATGGACGATGACCATGACGATGATTTCGATGACGATCAGGATGACGACAGCGATGATGAGCGCGATGACGATCAGGACGACTGAGCCGACGGTTTAGTTGACACCTCGTTCTTTGTAAATGCAGCATAAACTGAATTCAAACCAATGCTGCTGAAGAGCAGATCATGGCAGCACTAAAAATCACGCAGCAAAGCCCATCCCTTAACCGGTTTGCCGGTGCGGGGATGGGCTTCTTTTTCTCTCACTCCGCATTCAGTGTCTCGGCGACCTCCTGCGTGATGCGCTGACGTTCTTCCTCATTCTCCGCCCGCGCATATCGTTCCAGCGCGGCGTCCCGCAGGTCTGCGGCCTGACGGGACCATACTTCAAACTCGCCCTTGGTCATCAGTCCGCTTCTGATGCGGGCGAAATATTTTTTGTAAGCCCGTTGGTGAACCTTCCAGATATCGTTGTTCTCCACCTTGCTGCGAAAGCTGCTGCTCGCGCCGATCTCACGGCAGGTCTTGCCGTCCTGTCCCGGCGCAGGTCCGGTGCAATAGGCGTAGGTTGCTCCGGGCTTCTGCAAAAACCAGCGCCCACAGTTGGCGCAGCGCTTCGGTACAAATCCCTTTTGCAGCCCCTTCATGAACTCTGCATACACAAAATCCAGCAGCCGGTCAAAGTACATCTTCTCGACGATCTCGGCTTTTTCCTTCTCGCCGCGGATGCGGTACTGCGTCTTCACCGGCGGCGCGTCTGTCTCAGGGTTTTCACCGAGACTGACGCCGCTGATAAAAGCTTCATATCCGCGCGAACAGATCATCGGTGCCAGAGGAATTTTCTTCTGACCCTTTTTCTTTTCAAATACTGCGTCCGCAAAAACACCATCGAGGAACCACGCATACCGCTCCTGAATCAAACGAATATCGTCGATCTGCTGCTGCATGAATGTGGGCAGATCATGATCTTCCTGCATCACGAACTCTGCAAAGGCATCCTGTGCTTCTCCGACCACAAACGCCTCGACCGGCATATCGCCGAAGACGCGAAAGTCCTCCAGATACAACCGGTAGAGCGGCAGAGAAGCAAGCCCCTTCTTCATGTTCATGTAAGCGCGCAGAACATCACCACTTTTTTCTTGAACGGCTGTGTTCAGCTGATCCAGCAATTCCTGAAACGGCGCAACGTCGAGATTCAGTATTTCGGTCAGCACCGCTCCATACGGCTGCGGCTCCGACCTGTCCTCCACCCAATAGGCCGATGCACCAAATTCGACCTTGGTGTTTGTCTGCGGTCGATGGAAATCAAATATGTCTTTTCCTAAAACGCCCATAAGCTGTTTCCTCATTCGAGAATGTATTTGTATCGATATAGTGTATCTATTGAAATGATATATTACCTATTTCCAAAAGTCAATCCTTATGTTACGATATCGGTGCGGGAAATCGAAAATAAAAATCGCAGCAACAATATCGAAAGGAGGTGACAGTATGAATAAACTACACACCATCACAGCGGAAGACTTGCAAAACAGGACATATGATCCAACGTCGTTTCTCGTCGACGAACTCATCCCAGAGGGCTTGCATATTCTCGCAGGCGCACCGAAAATCGGCAAGTCTTGGCTGGCCTTGTGGCTGTGCTTATGCGTTTCGCAGGGGCAGCCGCTCTGGAATTTCACAACGGTACAGGGCGAGGTTCTGTACCTTAGTCTCGAAGATTCGTTTCAGCGTATCCAGACGCGGCTCTTTGACCTGACGGAAGATGCCCTGCCGACGCTGCACTTCGCGATCATGGCGGACACGCTCAAACATGGTCTGGAGCAGCAGATCGAGCAATTTTTGACCGAGCATCCGACCACAAAGCTTGTTGTGATTGACACCTTGCAGCGTGTCCGTGCTGCGGGCGGCGACGGAAATTTGTATGCGAACGACTACCAAGATATCGGTCTTTTGAAACAACTTGCGGACAAATGGCACATTGCAATTTTGTTGATTCACCATCTGCGGAAGCTCCATGACGATGATCCGATGAACATGATCTCCGGCTCGACGGGCTTAAGCGGCGCGGCAGACTCGCATTTGTTCTGCAAAAGCACTCCCGACTTGCCAATGTCGCTTCTCTGCATTGTACCGGGCGCGACATCCCGGACCGGACTTTGAAACTGGAATTTGGTGAGGAAGATCACATCTGGAAACTGCTTGAGGACAGCAAAACTTGCAGTGGCGCTTCTAGGATTTCAACGCTTCAAATTGAAAATCTTCTCTCTGAACTTCTGCGAAAAGAGTCTGAAATCAGCGCCCCTGCAAAAGCGTTGTTGGAAAAGATCGACCCTGCCGGAAGCGAGGGCTGGACGCCGAACAGCTTCTCACATCAAATCCGAAAAAGCGTTGATACTCTAAGGCAAAACGGCATTTTAGTCTCGTTTCGAAAGAGCAACGGAGAACGCCTGATCTGCCTGAAAAGGGTCGATGGTGCCGATCTTCCCACCGTGGAAAAAATCGCCCCTATCGACCCTGCGGGTGTGTCGAACGCCCGGAGCGCAACGTGAGGCGCGTGTCGCCGCTGTGTGCGGCTTTCCGAGCAGGCTGCGAGTGTGTGTGCGGCACAACGGGAAAAGCCCACGTTGCGCCAGTGTGCGAGCAGGTTCCAGAGCAACACAGAAAATCCCTGCCGCGGCGGGAAAAATCCTCCCGTTCGGGAGGAGCCAGCATCGCATTTGGCTAGTCGCCGGTGTCCCGGCTCCCTGCCAAATGCTGTTTGCGGGCAGAAGCCCACACCCACTTTTTACAAATGGAGGAAAGATGAAAAAAGACAAACAATTCAGTATCCGAATCTCTGAGCAGGATTTGGAAACGATATACCGGAAAGCGGCGCAGGCGCACATGAGCCAGAGCGATTATGTGACAACCTGCTGCCTTGGAAAACGGATTGTGATTCTGGACGGGCTGAAGGAAGTCCTGCGGCAGCAGAAAGCCATTGGAAACAATCTCAACCAGCTGGCTGTGCTGGCAAACATGGGCAAGGTTCAGTTCGCAAATCTGGATGCAGCTACGCAGGCGTTCGCCAAGATCAACACTGCCCTGCGGGAGTTGCAGGAGGGAGGTGCAGTGAGATCGCAATCGTCCATTTCGTGAATTACAGAAAAGGCACGCAAACGCGCGGGGGCATGAAAAGTGTCATGCGCTACGTTTCCCAACTCAGCAAGACGTTGTGGAATGAACAGCAGCTCGTCAGCGGCATCGGCTGCCAACCGGAAACGGCGTTCGACGAGTTCCTGAGTACGAAGCTGCTGCACCACAAGGACGGCGGCGTGATGTTTTATCACATGGTGCAGAGCTTCCCGAAAGGTGCGAACATTGATCCTCGCGCAGCGCACGAAGCAGCACGCAGACTTGCCGGATATTTCGAGGGCTGCGAGGTGCTGGTGTGTACACACGTTGACCGGGAGCATATCCACTCGCACTGCATCATCAACAGCGTCAATTTTGAAACCGGTCGGAAGGTGCATATGGCGGACGAACAGATTCAGGAGCTGCGCATCCGCAATGACCAGATCTGCGAAGAACTGGGGCTGCCAAAATTCCAGAAAGATGAGCAGCGGCAGTCGCGTGGAATGTCCAACGCGGAATACTACACGGCGGACAGGGGTGAAAGCTGGAAGTTCGAGCTGATGCGAGTCATCGACGATTGTATGCGCTATGCCGGGAACAGGGAAGAATTTCTGGCGCTGCTTCGGGCAGAGGGCTACGATGCCACATGGACGGACAGCCGGAAGAATATCACCTACGTCACGCCGGATGGACGCAAATGCCGTGACAGCAAGCTGCACATGGAGAAATACTTAAAAGAAAATATGGAGGCTGAATTTGGATACAGAACGGAGAATGACAACACAAGAAATGTTGACGCAGCACAAAAAGCTGATGGACGAGGCACAACGGCTGGAACCCAGCGTGATGGTCACGGAGCGGAACTGGAGCGCGCTGCTCGAAATGCAGGACAGGCTGTTTCGGCAGCAGATGCAGCTGGACGCAGACCTGAAAATGCTCCTGACGCGGGAGGACGCACAGACCGCATTGAACGAGATGCAGGAGAGTACAGAAAAATTCGAGAAACAGGCTGGGAGCCTGAACGAGAGGTATTCTTCCAACTGCAAGGCGCTGACAGAGAATATGAAGCTTTCCCTGACCGCGATCCTGAACGATACGAAGAAGCAGCTTTCGAATACGGTGCAGGAGACGCGGAAGAAAATCCGGACGTGCGCGTGGATTTCGATTACGGCAGTGATCTTGTGCGCGGCGCTGTGCAGTTTGGTCGTGCTGTGGAGCAGATGACAGATGATGCGCCGGTGCGCGACGGAACGACCACGCCACCGCACATTGACAGCAAGCGCCGGAAGAATCTCCGGCAAAAGAAAACCGCCCTCGGCCACGCCGAGGACGATCACGAAGAAATGCGAATGGACACGATGTAGACGTTGGGGGTGGCGAAGAAGAACTGCATGATTCCAATTTCCGCTGGGAATACTTACAACAAAAAGGAGGTGGACAGCATCAGCACGCAGAAAAAACCGTCGCCGGAGCAGGCAAAGAAAGAGCTTGCCGAACAGCTCTGGCTGAGCTACTACAATCAGGTTCTGTTTGAAGCCGGACTGATTACGGAGGCGGAACGCAACCGCATGAAGAACAAAATCAGTGCATTGGCGCCGTCCGCTTCCAATGGGGCTGACAGGAGCATCCTGACATGATGTTCCTGTCAGAAACTCACACTTGCTTGTTTCGCGCAGGTGTGATATGGTAGAAAAAACATGATAAAACGAAAAACGAAGGAGCTAGTCAAATGGACATACATACGATCAGAATGGAGTTAAGAACAAAGTCCATTTACGATTTGCCGCTGCGCGTGACCTACTATGCGCGTGTGTCGTCTGAAAGTGATGAGCAGCTAAACTCACTGGGCAATCAGGTTTCCTACTATGAGGATCTGATCCGAAGGAATCTCCCGTGGACATTCGTGCCGGGGTACATTGACGAGGGCTTGTCCGGTATCTCTACGAAGAAGCGTGAGAACTTTAACCGCATGATCGAGGACGCCGCTGAAGGTCAATTCGACCTGATCATCACCAAAGAAATCTCCCGCTTCGCCCGAAACACGCTCGACTCTATCCAGTACACGCGCCAGCTTCTGAGCTACGGTGTCGGTGTATTCTTCCAGAACGACAACATCAACACGTTCGATGAGGATGCCGAACTGCGCCTGTCCATCATGTCCTCCATCGCGCAGGATGAACTGCGCAAGCTGTCCTCGCGTGTGAAATTCGGTCACCAGCAAGCCATCAAGTCGAGCGTCGTACTCGGCAACAGCCGCATTTTCGGCTACACAAAAGCGGACGGGAAGCTGGTCATTGACGAAACGGAAGCGCCGATGGTGCGGGAGCTATTTGAGCTTTACGCAACTGGTGAGTATTCGATGAAACAGTTAGAGACACTGTTCTGGGAAAAAGGCTATCGCAACCACAACGGCAAAAAAATCGCGCACACCACCATGTCCAACCTGATTTCCAACCCCAAATACAAGGGCTACTACGTCGGCAACAAGGTCAAGGTCGTGGATATGTTCACGAAGAAGCAGAAATTCCTCCCGCCGGAGGAATGGGTCATGTTCAAGGACGAAACAGGCGAGATCGTACCGGCAATCGTGTCTGAGGAAATCTGGGACGCTGCGAATGCTGTCCTGAAAAAGCGCAGCGAGGATGTGAAGGCTCGGCAGGGCGTCTGCAACCACGCCAATCTCCTGACAGGAAAGCTATGGTGTACGGAGTGCGGGCAGCCCTACTACCGCCGCGAATCCGAGGACAAGCGCGGGAGAAAGAACAGCAAATGGCTCTGCTCCGGCAAGATCAAAAACGGCGCGGATTCCTGCAGATCCTTTGCCATCTACGAAAGCGAGATCAAACCGCTTCTGTTCGAGGTATTCCGCGATACGTCTGCCGATGCCGATGCGATGGTCGAAGAATACATCCGTATGTATAACGAGCTGACGCAGCACGGCTTGCTCCGGAAAAAGATCGAACAGCAGAATAACATCATCGATCAGGCAAATCGGAAGAAGAATAAGCTCCTGCAGCTTGCCGCAGACGACAGTATTACGAACGCGGATTTCAAGAAGATGACTGCTGACTGCAATCGTGAAATAGAAGAAGCCGAAAAGGAAATCACAGAACTGGAGCAGACAGCCGCCGAGGGAGACGCCTTCAAGCAAAAGATCGACGAAATCCGCAGAGTCCTGACGAATGCCCAGCGTGACGCGGCGCAGGGAATCATCACGAAGGAGTTCATCGACAAGTATATCAGCAAGATCTTCGTGACACCGAAAGACGACACGACTATGCTGCTTCAGGTCAAGATCTTCACGGGGGAAACGACGGAAAAGTACCTCCGGAAACTCGAAAGCCGCACGGGTCACATCACCCGCGATTTGACTGAACAAGCAGAAAAGCCAGACGCCGCAAGGGTTTCCAGCCCTGACGATTCTATGGGTCACATGTCTAAGAAAATGATCGAGTCCTACGAGCGCAACATGAAGTAAGTCTTTTTCTCCGGAACACCGGAGGCGAAGACGGGGGCCGCTGCAAAAGCAGCGGCTCCTTTTCATAGAAAATGGTCTTGAATTGAATTTTTATATATTATACGGTAAATATGGGAGAAAATAGCCGTTTTTGAAAAACGGGAGAAAAGAGGAACGATAATGAAGCGATGCTTTACCAGTCTGACCGCGCTGCTCTGCTCGGCGGCGATCCTGCTGTGCTGCCTGCCCATGCAGGCGCTGGCGGCGGAGTTCCGGATGCAGACAGCCTATGAAGACATCTTGCCGGACGAACTGACCGCGCAGGAAGAAGCGCCCGCCGCCCTGGCAGAACCGGAAGCGCCCGAGGCCGAAAAACAGCCGGAAGCCCCTCCGGAGGGGCCGGCCGTCTCCGTCCTCTCCACGGATAACAGATCCGGCGATTTTACATACAGCGTCCTGCCCGACAATACCGCGCGCGAAGCAGCTTGCTTCCGGCGCGGCAGATAGCCGCTGCAAGCGCCGTCAACAGATATCCTGCGCAGAGAGTCGCCAGCGCGCCCACAAGACAGAAGACGCCGAGCTGCGTATCTGTCATGTGTTCGGCGCAGACGTCGATCTGCACGCCGAGTCCCATAGAGTTGATTTGCCGAAACACACCGGTGAGCAGGGCATACAGCAGATGCGCACCCTCATGCACGAGGTAGTAGGCGGCAAGTGCCGCCAGGATCCCGATGTATTGCCGCGTCCGTTTTGACATGATGGTTCCTCCTTCGCAGCCACTGCGTCAATCTGTGCCCGCTGTGCTCTGTTCGCCGGGCAGGATGGAGAATTCCTCGTTATCCCTCCTTTGCCTGATATCCGCATGGTACTGGCAAAAGGTTCAGAAAGCGGTCAGGAAAATCGTCCAGAAATGGTCAAGATTCCGGCCTCAGCCGGAACCCGATGCCCCAGACCGCTTCAATATGGTCTTTGCCAGTCGCGTCCCGCAGCCGAACAGCTACGCGGGCCAGCAGCTCCTTCGTGTCGAAGGGCTTCGTGAGATAATCCGCCGCGCCGCCCAGCAGCAGTCCGACCTTGTCCTGCACCGCCGTTTTGGCGCTGACTACAATGACGGAAATGCCCTGAAGCTGCGGCAGGACCTCCTCGCCGGACAGCCCCGGCAGCATGAGGTCGAGCAGAACGAGATCGGGGCGGCTGTCTTTCAGCAGAAGCAGCGCCTCCGTGCCGGAATAGGCGCGGAGCACCGCGTAGCCTGCCCGTTCCAGAACCTCCTGCTCCAGATTCCCGATGGCTGCGTCGTCGTCAATAATCAAAATTGTCTGCATTGTTTTCAACGTTCCTGTTTTTATTTTCGAAGCTGTCCGTCGCCGCCCATCAAGGCAGTCATTTCCTCAATGCGCTCCAGCGGGAACGGCGGCTGGCACAGCGGCTTCATGGCGATGGACATGAGCTTCATGGGGTTGTCGTCCGCCGCCACGCGGTTGGAGCTGAGCGCGCCGCAGCGGCGGCAGCGGTGAATGATGGCCCATTCTCCGCCCCTGCGCACCCAGACGGCGATCGGCTCCATGATCCCGCCGCAGTCACTTTCCCGGTCGCCCGGCTCAATGTCCAAATGCAGGCTTGCAAGGCAGTTCGGGCAGTGGTTGCGGTGGCCGGAGCCTGCGTTTTCCGGGACGACAGTCCTTCCGCAGACCTTGCAGATGAAGGTGTCGCTGCAGGTGTGGGTCTTATAGTAGCCTTTTTCAAAGGCTTTGCGTTTGTTTTCGCGATTCATGTTGCTCCTCCTGAAGATGTCGGTTCCGGTTCTTCGGGAGGAATGGCGTGTGATGGAATTTGCCAGACCTCCCGGTCAGACCACACGCTCCAGTGATAAAGTGATATGCTTCAAAAAGTTCTCCTTAAAATTGAAATTAAAAATTGCGTTTTCGTAATTGTACGGGATGCTTGTTCTTACGCCTGCATCTTCGATCTGCTCAAGAATCTATTGCCCTGATTTCAGATAAAAGGCTTCATACGCTGCGCTCCAATGCCGCAAGATCGCCTGCCTGAATGGCGGGGATACTGCGCCGGATTTTCTCTTCGTCCCAGTCCCACCAGCGCAGTGCCTCCAGCCGTTCGATCACCGCATCGTCAAACCGCTTACGGATGGGTCTTGCCGGAATGCCGCCGACGATGGTATACGGCGGCACATCCTTTGTTACAACGGCCCGCGTGCCGATGATCGCACCGTCGCCGATCTTCACGCCGGACATGACGACTGCCTCATAGCCGATCCATACATCGTTCCCGATCACGATATCGCCCTTGTTGTCCCATGCGCTGCAGATGTCTTTTGCATCAAGGCCCCATTCATCAAAGAAGAGGGGAAACGTGTAGGTGGACAGCGACCGCAGCGCATGGTTCCCGCTTGCAAACAAAAATTTAGCGCCGCAGGCAATGGAGCAGAATTTTCCGATTTTCAGCTTATCGCCGTTGATGGGGTAATGATAGAGTACGTTGTTCGTTTCAAACTCCTGCGGGTCATGGACAAAGTCGTTGTATATGGTGTAATCGCCAACCTCGATATTCGGGCCGGTCACGACCTCCTTCAGATAAACGATCTGCCTGTCATGCGGACGGGGATAGCGCTTATCCGTCATTTGAAAGCACCTCCATTTGATCAACTGCCTGTTCCGGCTTTGTACAATACAGATGAATGCCCAGCGCTGCGTTGAACCCCGTTGCGGCAAACACGCTGAACCGCTCGACGGCGCCGAAATACTGCGCCGGAACAAGCTTCGTGCCGACCGCGCCGACGAGCATCATGCCGAGGGCAGCAGCTGCGCATACGCCGTAGGAGCGGCACCGCCGGTCCTTCACACCGGCGGCAATGAGGATCGCCAGCGACACGATGGACAGCAGTACGACCGCAGCGGTGACGGCCATGTGCATAACGTCCTGAAATGCGCCGGCATAGCCGCTGCTTGACAGCGGGAACATCCGGTAGCCGATCGCAGAGATCCACTCCATGACGGCAAACAGATAGACGCCGGTGCGCAGCAGCTTTGGATTCCGGCCTTGTATGCCGATGCAGACGACCGTCGCGCAGACGACCTCACACGCGTTATAGCCCACACTCAGCTGGTTCCACAGCGCAAGCGACGGCGCATCCGCCGCGCTCAGATCGCTGACGGCCTGCGCCATCCAGTCATATCCCGGGTAGGGTGTATCTGAAAACTCATGATGTGACCGGCAGCGAGGGATTTTTGCGTTGCGCAAGACATTTTTTCGCAGGAATACTGACGTATTTCAAGGAAAAATGACGCGGCGCACCGCAAAAAGGCCCGCTGTCCGGGTGCGTTGGGAGTTTTCAGATACACCCTAGGCCAGCGGGGCAAATATCACCGCTGCCGCATACAAAAAAAGCTGACAAGGCCGAGCAGGCCAAGCTTTTGTACCATCGTTCGTTTCATTTTGTTCCTCCTGTTCAAAAAACGCAGTGCTGACCACGTCAGACATGGTCAGCACTGCGTCCTTGCGTCTGGCTGATTGACTTCTTCGATTTGAAAATTTCTTGCGTTGATGATGCTCTCCCGGCGGCATTTCGGGCAGAAGAGCGGGAACTCCTGCAAGATTGTCCGCCGCAGCAGCCGCAGCCGCGTTTTTGCGCCGCAGACCGGGCACAGGACCCAGCGTTCCTCTGCCGCGCTCATTGCAGCGGCTCCTTTTTGTGAACCATACGGAAAAAAAGCGCCACATGGCGGCGGAGCATATCCAGACACTCCGCCTCCCGTTCCGGCTGCCGGTCGCAGATCCCGATCAGCGTCAGGACGGGCGCGACATACTGCATCGCCAGAGCATCCGGGTCTTCCGCCTGAAGCTCACCGGCTGCGATAAGAGCGCGGAAGATCCCGGCGTGGTAGGCGAGCAGCCGGTCAACGTACCGACGGGAATACAGCGCCGCCAGCTCCGGTGAACGGAACTGCTCAATGGTCATCATGCGCCGGAAGCGGCTGATCGGCGCATTGTGCAGAGAGTATTCAAAAATCTGCCGCACCTTTTCAAACAGCGCTTCTGCTGTGATCTCCGTAAAGACCGGAATGTCCTGCGACACGTTCTGTACATGAATGTCGATTTTTCCGGTGTCCGCCTCATACTGTGCCGCCGTGGATTCCACGATCGCGTCAAAAATGGCCCGCTTGCTGGGAAAGTGGTTATAAAGAGAGGGCGCCTTGATGCCGACCGCCCGCGCGATCTCGCCCACGCTGACAGAATCGTATCCCTTCTCGGAAAACAGCTCCAGCGCCTGTTCCAGAATCCTCTCCCGTGTATCCTCCCGCTTCATCACTTCACCAGCTAACTAATATTCGTTAGCTTCAATATAAAGGATTTTCCCGGAAAAGTCAAGCCCCAAAAAAGGCTCCCCTTTGTGCAAAGGGAAGCCTTTGGATTGTATAAATTTACAGCGTTGCGGCCATGACGGCTTTGATGGTGTGCATACGGTTTTCCGCTTCGTCGAAGACGATGGACTGGCTGCTCTCGAAGACCTCATCCGTGACCTCCATCGCGTCAAGTCCGTATTTCTCGCTGATCTGTTTGCCGATGGTGGTGTTCAGATCGTGGAACGCGGGCAGGCAGTGCATGAAGCGGCACTGCGGCCCGGCCTGCGCCATGAGCTTTGCGTTGACCTGATAGGGGAGCAGGTCGTGAATTCTCGTCTGCCAGACCTCGTCCGGTTCTCCCATCGAGACCCACACGTCGGTATAGATCACATCCGCGTTTTGAACCGCGTGCATCGGCTCTGTGTCGAATTCCAGCACCGCGCCGGTCTGCGCGGCGATCGCTTTGCACGTTTCGATCAGAGCCTTATCCGGGAAGTACGCCTCCGGCGCACAGGCGACAAAGTGCATCCCCATCTTTGCGCAGCCGACCATCAGGGAGTTGCCCATGTTGTACCGCGCGTCGCCCATGTACACGAGCTTTTTGCCGGTCAGATTGCCGAAATGCTCCTGAATCGTCAGGAAATCGGCCAGAATCTGCGTGGGGTGAAATTCGTTCGTCAGTCCGTTCCAGACGGGGACGCCCGCGTATTTTGCCAGCTCCTCGACGATCTGCTGCCCGTAGCCGCGGTACTCAATGCCGTCGTACATACGGCCAAGCACGCGCGCAGTGTCGGCGATGGATTCCTTTTTGCCGATCTGCGAGCCGGACGGGTCGAGATACGTGACCGTCATGCCCAAATCATGCGCCGCGACCTCGAACGAGCAGCGCGTCCGCGTGCTGGTCTTCTCGAAAATCAGCGCAGCCTGCTTGCCCTCGCACAGCCGGTGGGGGATACCGGCCTTTTTCTTTGCCTTGAGCTCGGCGGCAAGCGCCAAAAACTCTGCGATCTGCTCCGGCGTAAAATCAAGCAGCTTTAAAAAGCTCTGTCCTTTGATGTTCATGTCGTACTCCTTTTTATTGATGCGCCGCGAGGAAGGCCGCGACGGAATCCAGCTGCGCCTGTACCGACGCGGGGCCGGTGCCTCCGGCGGAAATGCGCCGCGCCACGCAGGTCCTGAGCGAAATTTCTTCATACAGATCGTCCGTGAAAACGTCCGAATACGTCTTGTAGGTTTCCAGCGGCAGCTTCTCAAGCACGGTATCATGCGCGATGCAGTACGCCACAAGCTGACCGGAAATTTTGTACGCACTGCGGAACGGAATGCCTTTTTTTGTCAGATAATCGGCCAGATCCGTCGCGTTGATAAAGCCCTTCTGCGCGGCCAGCAGCATAGCCTCCGGCTTTGCACGAAGGCTGGAAAGCATCGGAGCCATGATCTGCAGGCAAAGCTTCGTCGTGTCCACGCAGTCAAACACGGCCTCCTTGTCCTCCTGCATATCCTTATTATAGGCCAACGGAAGCCCCTTGAGCGTCGTCAGAAGCGCGATCAGATCGCCGTAGACCCGCCCGGTCTTGCCGCGGCACAGCTCAGCCATGTCCGGGTTTTTCTTCTGCGGCATGATGGAAGAGCCGGTCGTAAAGCCGCTGTCCAGCTCAATAAACTGAAATTCCCAGCTCGACCACAGGATCAGCTCCTCGGAAAGCCGCGACAGATGCATCATGACCAGCGCGCACGCGCTCATCAGCTCCACGCAGAAATCGCGATCCGATACGCCGTCGAGACTGTTTTCACACACGGCGGCAAAGCCGAGCTTCTGCGCTTCAAACACGCGGTCGGTCGGATATGTCGTCCCGGCCAGCGCACAGCAGCCGATGGGGGAGGCGTCCGTGCGCTTATACGCGTCCGCAAGCCGTCCATAGTCGCGCTCCAGCATCATCGCATACGCCAGCAGCTGCTGGCCGAATGTGATCGGCTGTGCCCGCTGCAAATGCGTGTAGCCGGGCATAATGGCGTCCTTGTTCGCCTCCGCCTGCGTATGCAGCGCCTGCATGACGGCCAGAACCAGCGCTTGCAACGCCTTGATCTCATCCTTTAAATACATCCGCAGATCGAGCGCGACCTGATCGTTGCGCGAACGCGCCGTGTGGAGCTTTTTGCCCACATCGCCGATGCGCTTCGTAAGCTCCGCCTCGACAAACATATGAATGTCCTCAGCCTGCGGGTCGAGCTGCAGCGCTCCGGATTCCAGATCGGCCAGAATGCCCGCCAGACCGTCGATGATCGCATCCGTATCCGCCTGCGTCAGAATGCCGCATTTGGCAAGCATTGCGGCGTGTGCCATGGAGCCGGTGATATCCTGCCTGTACATCCGTCCGTCGACGGCGATCGAAGAGTTGAATGCGTCAGCCAATGCCGAAGTCTCCGCCTCCGACCGGCCCGCCCAAAGCTTGTTCATGGTGCGTTCTCCCTGCATGATATTTGCAAAGACTCCCCTTGCCATGCCCCGCATGGTAAGGGGAGGTGGATTTTTACAGCTTCCCCTGCTCCCGCAGCGCCTGCACCTTGGTCGGCAGGCCCCAGATGTTGATGAAGCCCTCGGCCTCGGCCTGGTTGAAATCGCTCTCGCCGAATGTGACGAGATTCTCAGAATACAGAGAATACGGCGAGGTAATGCCGGCGTTGATCATGTTGCCCTTGTAGAGCTTGAGCTTGACCGTGCCGGTGCAGAATTCGTTGGCCTTTTTCGCGAACGCTGTCAGCGCCTCCTGCAGCGGGGTGTACCACTTGCCGTTGTAAATGAGGTCGGCATAGTCGACGGCCAGCTTTTCCTTCATATGCAGCGTTTCCTTGTCGAGCGTGAGCATTTCCAGCTGCTCATGCGCGAAATAGAGGATCGTGCCGCCCGGCGTCTCATAAATGCCGTGATCCTTCATGCCGATGAGCCGGTTTTCGACGATATCCAGAATGCCGACGCCGTTCTCGCCGCCGAGCTTGTTGAGCTTGCGGATGATGTCGGAAACCTTCATCTTCTCGCCGTTGACCGCCATGGGGACGCCCGCCTCAAAGCTGACGGAAACCGTCGTGGGCGTGTCGGGCGCCTGATAGGGGGACACACCCATTTCAAGAAACAGCGCCTTGTCAAGATCCGGCTCGTTCGCGGGATCCTCAAGATCAAGGCCCTCGTGACTCAGGTGCCAGAGGTTCTTATCCTTGGAGTAGTTCGTCTCGCGGGAGATCTTCAGCGGCACATGATGCGCCTCGGCGTAGTCGATTTCCTCGTCACGGGACTTGATCTCCCACTCTCTCCACGGTGCGATGATCGCCATGTCGGGTGCGAAGCGCTTGATGGCCAGCTCGAACCGGACCTGATCGTTGCCCTTGCCGGTCGCGCCGTGCGCGATGGCGTCTGCACCCTCGGCCAGCGCGATCTCGGCCAGCTTCTTGCCGATGACGGGCCGTGCAAACGCGGTGCCGAGCAGGTATTTTTCATATTTCGCGTCCATCATGACGGACGGGACGATAATCTCGTCGCACATCTCGTCGGTGAGGTCGGCGATGATCAGCTTGCTCGCGCCGGTCTTGATGGCCTTTTCCTCCAGTCCGTCCAGCTCGTCGCCCTGTCCGACATCTGCCGCGACGGCGATGATCTCCGGATCGTTGTAATGCTCCTTCAGCCACGGGATGATGACCGAGGTATCAAGGCCGCCAGAATAGGCCAGAACGATTTTTTTGATCTTGCTCTTATCCATGTGAAAACCCTCCATAAAGCTCCGTTGTGCGGTTGTTTTTCTTTATGCACGTAATATACACACTTTATGCAGAAAAGTCAAGCATAAAATTTATAAATATTCATTTATGTGAAAAAACAATGCATACCCATCCGTACACGCCCGCCGTTTTGTGCAGAATGAAAAAAACTTTACTTTTTCCGCCAAAGCGCGTAAAATTTGAGGTAACAGACGGGAACCGTTTCCGCTGTAGGGGCCGATGCCCACATCGGCCCAGCAGGGCAGACCGGTTCCACAGAGGATTTTGGCGAATTCGCAGCTGCGGAACGGGCCGATGTGGGCATCGGCCCCTACAATATGCTGCATACAGGAATGAATATGCAAAAAAAAGCTGGTTTTGGAACCCTCGATCCCCACCGGCGGGATCTCTGCGCCGCCGTACTGGCGCTCTGCGCACCGGACTTTGCGGAAAAACCCGCCTCTGCGCAGGAGTTTTTAGCCGCGCTCTATCAGAAGCTCTGCGCGCAGATGTTCCCGGACGGCCTGCCGGAGGTTCCCGTACTGACGGCGGACGAGACGGCGTACCTGTCCGCGCTTGAAGCGGCGCTTTACGGCCCGGCGGACAGCTTCGACCCCTATCTCGATCTGCTGCCACTGCCGGAAGACGCGATTTCCGGAAGCCGCGTGGAGGCGCAGTATGCCAGATTTGAGCAGGCCGTGCGGGAAAGCCATCTTATGGCCGTCATGCGCCTCGGCATGGAATCGACGCCCTTCGACCCCGCATCGCATACCATCGGCGTCCACAATATCGCTCTGCACACGGCCATTCTCGCGAAAAAGGCCGGGTTCCCGGTCGACCTGCCGCTGGTCAGCGCGGCGGCGCTGGGGCATGACATCGGAAAATTCGGCTGCCGGGGCGAGGATCTGAGCCGCATTGCCTATCTGCACTATTATTACACCTGGCAGTGGTTCAGCCGCCATGACATGGAGGAGATCGGCTATATCTCCGCAAACCACTCCACGTGGGACCTGGAATTTGAAAACCTGCCCATCGAGTCTCTGCTTCTCATCTACGCGGACTTCCGCGTCCGCGGCACGAGAGCGCCCGGCGAAAAGGAGCGTATGCGCATCTATTCGCTCAAGGATGCGTATGAGATGATCTTTTGCAAGCTGGCCGACATGACGCCGGAAAAGACGCTCCGCTACCAGAACGTCTATCACAAGCTGAGCGATTTTGAAAATCTGCTCCGAAGCCGCGGCGTCAGCCCGGAGCTGACGGAAACCGAGCTTCTGCCGCATGAGACAAAGGATCCATCGCTCATGAACGCGGAGCAGGCGCTTCAGGCGCTGCGCGACCTGACGCTGGACGGCTCAATCCGACTCATGCACACGCTCTCGACCGACCAGACGCTCGAGCAGCTGCTCGAACAGGCCAAGGGCGAAAAAAATCTCCAGCGGATCCGAATGTACCTGCGCCTGCTGGAGGAATACAGCACCTATATGACCAAGGCCAACAAGCGCAAGACGCTTGTGCTCCTGTATGAGCTTCTCATGCACCCGGACGGCGACGTGCGCCGCATCGCCGGGCGCATCATGGGCAAAATTCTTGCGAATGCCGGCCCGCGCTACCGCAAGGAGCGGCCGCTTTCTGCGAAGGACGGCCAGATGCCGCCCGCCGTGATGGCGCTTTTGTCGGAATCTGCCGAGCTTTGGACACATTATATCGGCCTCTGTCTGCACCCGGATTACCGCATTTCCAGCAAGCACGCGCTGCGCATCTCCAACTCGCTCAAGACCATCTGCCAGAGCCTGTTTGCCTCCTGCGAGGAAAAGGAGGCCGGGCCGCTGGTCAAGCCGCTTCTGAACGCGCTGACCGAGGCGCGGGACGAAGACCGGTTCGTGCTGGTCGACGCGCTGTGCCATGTGCCGTGCCGCTATCTGCCAAAAAAGGAGCTGCCGGAGCTGTCCGCCCGCCTTGCCGCCATGCTCGGCACGGGAAACCCGGAGCTGGATATCATCACGCTGCATATGCTCCTGCGCCTGACCCACGCCGAGCAGGGCCTGCGGCCGGCCGTCTGCGCCGCCGTGCAGCAGTACGCGCCGCGCTGGGAGGATCATCTGGCCCACGACTGGCTCAAAGCAAGGCTGCTGGCGGAGCCGTTCGCGGCGCTGGACGCGCGGACCGTCTCGCAGATCCACCTCAGCAACCTGAAAAACGCCGTCCACTGGACGGTCAAGCTCACGCAGATCAATATGCTGCTGGAATATGTCCGGACGCACCCGGAGACGGCGTTCCACACGGCGCTGCATTTTTCCAATCTGCTCTGCGTCAGCGAGCATCTTCCCGTGCGTGAGGCGGCGGGCAACGCGCTGCTTTCTGTGGCCCCCGATCTGCTCGTCGACCAGATCAACGAGATCGGCATCGACCTGACGCGCGAGCTGGAATCCGGGCAGGAGCAGATCTCGCGCTTCATCCCGCCGTATCTGGGAAGGCTTTTGTGCCTGCTGCCGGAAAAGGAGCTGGGCGAGTCTGTAGAGTCTATCGGAAAGCTTGCCTGCGGCGCGTCCATCCGGCCTGCACGCGTGGCGCTGTTTACGCTCGGCGAGGCGCTGAATGTGCTGCCGGAGCAGGAGGCGCAGATCGCTGATCACATCCTCGGCCTCATCCTCACCGGCATTTCCCACTATGACGAGACGATCCACCAGACGGCGCTGGCCGTCCTCTGCCGCGATATTTTCGGCCGCGACCAGCTCTCTCTTGCCAGAAAGCATGATATTTTCGTCCGTCTGCACAAAAAGCTCCTGACGCTTTTGGCAGAACCGCGCACCGGCCAGCTGACATTCTTCAACTGCGCAGCCATGCTCAACCATCTGTACCGCTATACCGTCCGGCAGGAGCTGCTGGAGGGGCCGTTCCGCTTCCCGCCGGAAAAACCCGCCGCGTTTTTCCCCGGCACATTCGACCCGTTTTCCGTCGGCCATAAGCAGATCGTGCAGGAGATCCGCGCACGCGGCTTCGAGGTCTATCTGGCCGTCGACGAGTTTTCGTGGAGCAAGAAAACGCTCCCCAAGCTCCTGCGCCGCCGCATCGTCTCCATTTCGACCGCCGACCAGTGGGACACATATCTGTTCCCAGACGAGATCCCCGTCAACATCGCCATGCCGGACGATCTTGCCCGCCTGCGGCAGCTGTTTCCGGGCAGAGACGTCTATCTTGTCGCAGGCAGCGATGTGATCGCCAACGCCTCGGCGTACAAGCACACAGAGCCCGGCACAGCTGCGGACTATGACCACATCATCTTCTGCCGCGACGGCAGTGCCGACCGCGCGGCCCTGGCCTCGATCATCCGGGGAAAGCTCCTGCTTCTGTCGCTGCCGCCATTTTATGAGACGGTCAGCTCGACGCGCATCCGCGCCTCGGTCGACCAGAACCTTGATATTTCCATGCTCGTCGCACCGGTCGTGCAGACGTATATTTATGAATGCGGCCTGTACGTCCGTTCCCCGGAGCAGAAGGACGTGCTGCGGCGCGAAGCGCTCTATTTCCGAAATGTCACGCAGGACGAGCAAACGCTCCCGCAGGCCGTCCGGGCCTGTATGCGGGGCAAAAAAGCGCCCCGCGCGGCGCTTCTGCTGGCAAGACCTGCGCGTCTGCTCGGCTGGGCGGCGGGACATACAATTTTGCTGGACGATCTGTATGACGCGCTCGGCTCTCTGGACGCGTGCAGCTATGTGCGCCAGCACGCCTCCGGCCAGATCCTGTTCGTTGACGCGGCGCAGGCCGAGGGGGAGGACGCGCTGCGGATGCTCCTCAACGAGCTGCTTGCCAGAAGTCTTGAGCAGGGGCACACCTATGCGCTCTGCCGCTGTGGGAAAGACCAGACGGAGCTGCAGAGTGCCCTGCGTCAGCTCGGCTTTACACAGGCCGCAGACGGCATCTATTATGTCGATATGCGCAACCCCGTCATGCTCCTGCAGGACGCCATGCTCTGCATCAAGCCCCCGCACCGCGACGCACCCGCTGTGCGCGAGGCCGTTTTGCAGACCCGGCCCCGCCTGCGCATGGCGCTCAGCGCCATGTTCCCTGGCAAGCTCCTTCTGTGCTTCGACACGGAAATGCTCAATCAGGCCATTGCCCAACGCATTGAGCGCATGAACGGCGTGCAGGACGTGCCCGAGGGCGTCTGGCAGCTCGGGCCGTATATGTGCGTGCCCTACGGGAAAATTTTTGCGGACGCCATCGTGCCCAATACGGTCACGAAGACGCTCCACGTGGAAAAATGCTACGCGCCCGACGTGCGCAGCTTCACGATCGAGGAATACCCGGATTATTCTCCGCTGCCGGGACAGGTCCGCACGCTGCGCTCGTTCCACCGGCCCATTATTCTGGTCGACGATCTGCTGCACAAGGGCTACCGCATCGAAAAGCTTGACCGCGTCTTCCGGCAGGAGCAGCTTGCCGTTGACCGCATTGTCGTCGCCGTCATGTCCGGCTATGGCCGCGATCTGATGCGCGTGCAGGGCAGGCGGGCCGAGTGCGAGTATTTTATTCCGAATCTCCATTACTGGGTCACGGAGAGTCTGCTCTATCCCTTTATCGGCGGCGACAGCGTCGCAGGCCGCAGGCAGAAGGAGCGCATGCTCCCGTCTGTCAATATGATCCTGCCGTATGTCTATCCCGGCTATTTCTTCGACGTGACGGAAGGGAGCATCCGGGGCCTTTCAAAAACGGCGCTGGAAAACGCCATGCAGATCCTCCGCGCGCTTGAACGCGAGCACCAGCGCGTGTTCTCAGCTGCGCTGACCATCCGCCGCCTCAGCGAAGCCCTGACGCAGCCCCGCCTGCCCGATAAAGGCGACTGCATGACCTTCGATTTCTCCCTCCCGGCCTCCAGCTACCTCGAAGAAGACCTCTCCCGTCTGGACCGCATCTGCCGCTGAGTGCCTGAGAGGCAGAGCGGCAGACAGCTGCGAAAAGCGGAAGCCCAATGCGAATTCGTGACTGCACCCTAGGGGCGGACGACTCTGTCCGCCCGCAGAATATACCGATTTTACGGGAATCTCC
>ERZ857801.707-NODE-707-length-43002-cov-4.108157_pt1 | contig 43002 bp, 38 predicted proteins | sample MGYA00519762_ERZ857801 | MGnify/ENA primary metagenome ERZ857801 (study PRJEB31778, sample SAMEA3449368) | human gut metagenome | biome: human gut; feature: human-associated habitat; material: faeces | place: United Kingdom | collected 2010/2012 ...
GTTCTAAATCTTTGTCCCTTTTCTGATTTATATTTTGAATTCATATTACAGAATGAACAATTTCCCATACATCCTCTAGATCCCAACACGTGAAAAAATCTTTTATCATGTGGAAAACTTGCTCTATCTGGAAAAGGAAGTATATCTATGTTTTTAATCAACTCTCTACTTCCATTATGTATAACTTTTCCATTTTCTTTATAAACTACTCCTTTACACCCTTCCAATGTTTCATTACTATTTATTCTTTCACATAACTCAATAACAGAATAATCTTCTTCACCTACGATTACACTATCTATTTTTTTATTTTCTTCCAATACTTTCTGTGGATACTCAGTAGGTAATGTGTGACACCATGATATATGATGACTATTATCTAATAATTCCAACATTTCTTGCGCTATAGCATATGTACCATATTTAACCGCCATAAAGATAATACTAGATCCACCAGCATTTATATTTGTACATTTTTCTTTTATATTTGAGTAATTAATATCTATTACTTCTACCCTTGTATTTTTAATTTTTTTTAATGCAGCGACAATATATCCAAATTTACACCAGGTTAGATAACTTTTTTCGCCATCAAAATATATAAATTTTATTTCTCTCATTGTTCTATTAACTATATATTTACCCCTTTCTTTTTCTATATGAAGTGGTGTTTATTTTCAGCTTAAATATTTATGTATCTTTCTCTGATATCATATAATTAACGTACTTTATTGGTAACATAAATAATTATTTTTAGTATATTTAAGATATTTCATATTACAATCCCTTTTACCTCAAACGACGTTTTTTACTTATTTTTGGTTGTTTTTTATATACTTCACTTCCATATTCTCTCATAAATGAAAAGAACCTTTGTTGCATAAGTTCATTTCCAATTCACAAAGGTTCTTATCATGCTCATCACTGTTTTGTTTAATGTAGCATTATCTTCTTGCTTGCTTAACTGCCAACTTTATTCTTCCCAACACACAAGGAACTTGTAAACAGGCAGTTAGCACCACACTTTCCGCAATACAAACCGCATATATTTTATGGTTAGTAAACAAAAACAAACAATATACGATTACGAATGCTATTACCATAATAGTAGCTGTAATCTTATACTTTTTCTTCTCTGATAAATCTAATAAATGATTTTCAGAATCAATAGGACTAAAAATCATCAAACTTACGGCTGCACATATCATAATAATATCAGTTAAACTACTATATTTAATATGAGCAGCCATATACACGCATATAAACAGTATGCTATTTGAAAAAATCATACATACCCATGCATGCTTTAAATGAAATCCTCCACTAAATTTTCTGATGAACATAAACGGAATAATAATCAATATGCTCTCAACCGGTATCCCCATAAGACTCCCAATAATTATTATCATAACTACTGGTGATATAGACAAAATAAAACTATAAGCAGCATACTCATATAATTCTCTGTCTACCTGTTCAACTGCTCCATATTTAATTAGCCATGTGGTTATACATTCTGACAAACGTTTCATTATTTTTCATTTTTGAAGCGCTCTAATCCCTTTGGTGCTTTTGGCTGATAAACCACTAAACAAGATGTTGAATTTGCATCAACTTTAAGCATTTTATTTAGTGTACCTGCTACTACTTTAGCTGTCTGCTTGGACAGATTTTTTTCTCTCATGCACTCATTCCTCCCCTCTTTTTTTATTAATCATTGAATGCTACACGATAATAATAATCTTAATTAACAGAAAAATCGACACTGTTTGCGCGAAAAGAATAATATCTGTACTTTTTGGTTAAACTATTTAAAATTATTCATTTTTTAATGGTGTTGCAGAAAAAGAATGTATTATATTTTATTTATATAATGTTACACAGATTATTTCTTTATTACATTCTTCGAATTGCTTACTTTCATTGATATTATTAGCTTGAATACAAAAAAGGAGCAAATACAATTGAATTTAAACAATCAATATATAATAATGGGGAACCGAATAAAGCTTCGTAGAAAAGAACTTCGAATAAAACAAAGTGAACTTGCAGAAAAACTGGATATTTCTAATAATCATATTTCATCCATTGAAAACGGTCGAGAGAAACCCAGTCTAGATATTCTTCTGAAAATTTGCGAGGAATTATGTGTAACCCCAGATTATCTTTTATTAGGAAATATACATGCAAACGACCTTCCTCAAAATATTACTGACAGTTTACGACTTTGTAGCAATGATGATATAGAACTTGTTCGTCAATTTGTTGAAATTCTAGTAAACCGTAATAAAAAATCTTGGAACGATAACCATTATGTGTAGTTTTTTATATGGTAATAACAAAACTGTAGTTAAAATGTCTTTTCAGACATAATTATTAGATTTTATACCCTCTTTATAGTATAATTATTTTTATGTTTACACTATAAGGAGGCTTTTTTATGCGTATTTTGATTTGTGATGATGACCGTGATATAGCAACGCAATTACAAAAAATATTACAATGTTTTTTTCAAAAAAATTCATTAAAAATTCCCGAAATAGTCATTTTCAATAATGGTGAAGATTTACTTGCTGATTCTGAAACAAAAGATATTGTCTTTTTAGATGTGGAAATGCCCGGTGTAAGTGGTATTTATGTTGGAAACAGATTAAAACAGGAGAATCCTAACATCATTATATTTATAGTCACTTCTTATTCTGAATATTTAGATGAAGCAATGCGTTTTCATGTGTTTAGATATCTGACGAAACCATTAGATAAGCATAGAATTTTTAGAAATATGAAAGATGCACTGGAAATATATAATACAACCATAATTAAAGTTCCCATTGAAACTAGGGACGGTGTTTATGTTGCTTCTGCATCTGATATTATTTTTGTTGAGTCCCATGGTCACACAGTTACTGTACATACTTTGCAAAAAGACTACAACTCTGTTCATAACATAAAATATTGGATTGAACAACTTAATATGCCATGTTTCTTTAATTCACACAGAAGCTTTGTCGTTAATCTAAAGTATGTTTCCGACTTTGACCATACTCTGATACATTTACACAATAATGCGTTTGAAGCATACCTGACACGACGCAAATATACTCAGTTTAAAGATGCTTATTTATTATATTTAGAAAGTACAAGGTAATTAATTATGTCAAAAACAATATTATACATCTTCGTTTATCTTATAGAAGCTTTAATATTATGGTGGTATTCATCACACAGATTTTATTCTAAGTACTCCAAAAAAAATGAATTTATATTAATTTTTATTGGTTACATTTGTCTGTTTATACTTTCTTTCACGAATTCATTTGGTATAAATTCCATTGCTTTTACATTGATAAATTTTATTATTTTCAAAACATTATATGATACAACCTGGCTGACAGCCTTGTTTCATTCTTTTATCACAACCTGTATGATGAGTTTTAGTGAATTAATAATCATCGGACTGTTTAATCAATTCAATGCTGATGTTCTGTATATACAATCAGATATACGCTCCCTGATAATTCTAACTGCATTAAGCAAAACATTATATTTTATCAGTATCAACATCATTGCTAGAGTACTACCCGGTTCAAAAGATGAGCATGAACCTACCAATATATCGGCTATTTTAATTAATATTATTCCTTTTATTTCAATCTATATTACTGTTGTACTTACTTCAGTTTTGCTTAACAGCTCCATTTCTACACATTTCAGAAATATGCTTTCTGCTTGTGCAGTACTTTTAATTTTAATAAATATATTAGTTTTTTACATATACAATTATATCCAGCAAAAAAATAAAGAATATACGCTTCTTCACATGCAATTTCAAAAAGAATATGATATGGCAGAATACTATAAGGTCTTGTTCAATCAGAATGAAAGTCAACAGATTTTGATTCATGATATACGAAAACATCTTATGACGATTTCCCAATTAAATGAACAAAATGATCATGACAAAATTAGCCATTACCTTTCGGCACTTTTAAATTCATCTGATTTACAAAATTCTGTCCATGTCTCCGACAACGAATTGTTAAATTCCATTTTGTGCCATTATATAAAGATTTGTCATCAAATGCATATCACATTTAAGGTTGATGTCAGAAAAAAACTGCTTCAGAATTTAGATTATACGGAGCTGACCGCTTTGTTTTGTAATTTGTTGGACAATTCTGTAGAAGCCTGTTCTGATATTCCTGATTCTTATATTGAGTTAAGTATAACCGATAAGGAAAATACCGATATTACCGTGATTAATATTATCAATAACTGTAGAAACTGCCCGAAGTTTAATCAAAATGGTTTACCTGTATCATCAAAGAAAAATAAAATCAAACACGGCTTTGGACTAAAAAGTGTAGAGCGTATTGTTAATAAATACAATGGGATTATCAAAATGTATTTTGATGATGAGAAAATGGCATTTCATACAATCCTTATATTACGTTGTAATAAGGTTTCACGATGATACTCATAAATATCATAACAGCATTTTTTGAGACCGTTTCAAGTTTTGTGTAAACTCAAAAATCTGATATAAGATATGTGAATAGTTTCTAAAGGGCTGAGCCGATTTTGATTGGTTCTGCCCTTACCTGCATTATACAGGTATTTTTTTGCATGTCAATAAACCTGCGTGTTTTCAGGCTTGTCTTACAGATTTCTGCCAGAGAGTCTTTCCTCAAAATAGATTTCCAGCTAGGAATGGATCTGCCCCAAGTCCTGACGGTGCCCTGTCCATTTTTTCGTGATGTCCATCATAGCTAGATACAGCATTTTTAAGAGGCTGTCATCAGTTGGAAATACGGTCTTTGATTTGGTTACTTTCCGGAGCTGGCGGTTAAAACCTTCGATAGCATTCGTTGTGTAAATAAGCCGTCTGACAGCTTCCGGATATTTGAAATAGGTTGACAGGGGTGCCCAGTTATCATGTCATGACTTATAAATTTTTGGATATTTTTCATCCCATTTGTCTCTGAACAGCTCCGTTCATTTAAAGCCGTTTCTTCGGTTAGTGCAGCATATACATGCTTTAAGTCAGCCATCAGACTTTTGATATCTTTGTAGGAGACAAACTTTGTGGAATTGCAAATCTGGTGAATGATACACTGCTGTACCTCTATCTGTAGATATACCGCTTCGATTGCCTGAGGGAATCCGTTCAGACCATCCACACAGGCGATAAGAATATTCTCCACACCACGATTCTTTAATCCGTTCATGATGGAAAGCCAGAATTTTGCACTCTCATTTTCGCCAACATACATTCCAAGGACATCTTTTCTTCCGTTCATATCAATACCGAGAGCTATGTAAACCGCCCTTTTAACGATACGGCCTTCGCTGCGTACATGGTAGTGAATAGCGTCCATAAACAACACGGCATAAACTTCCTCTAAGGGACGTTCCTGCCATTCTTTTACAAGAGGAAGTATTTTGTCCGTAATACGGCTGATGGTGCTGTCGGAAATATCAAAGTCATAGAGTTCCTTTAAGTGGGATTCGATATCTCCGGTAGTCATGCCTTTTGCATACATGAAAAGAATCTTTTCTTCCATGTCCTAAGTTACGGTATTTTGGTATTTTTTGATGAGCTGTGGTGCGTATTCACCGTTTCGGTCACGTGGGATTGCAATATCCATGTTACCATAACTGGTATGCATGGTTTTCTGAGAGTGCCCATTACGGCTGTTATCCGTATTCTTATTTCGGTAATCATACTCGGAATATCCGAATTTCTCATCCAGTTCTTCGTCCAGAGCTCCTTCCAGTAGAACAGACATCATATCACGCATAACGGCATTCACATCTGTACCATTTTTGATGCTGATATCATTGTTTTTCAGATAATCACGCATCAGTTCTCTCATTGTTGCTTTTTGTGGGCTGTCATTTTTTCTTGCTATAAATAAAACCTCCAAACTTTGGGATAGTCCCATTTTTTCTTTTATGCATCGTCCACAAGACAGATAATTTGCTGTTTTTCTTATTTCGTTTGTACCATTACGTTCATACTGTGGGGGAATACACTGTAAATCTCGTTATCTTTGCTATATATATTCCAACATTATCATTACCAGTTTGCTGGTTATTCAGAATTATTTTTACGAAAATATTGTCATTTTTCTGGTAATATCCTTTGTGAATTTTCTTTACTTGTTTTGTACAAAAACAAAAGGTAACCAGGTGCGTTCTTTGGATGACTATGAAATTATTCAATATACTAAGATAAAGCGTATCATTTTATTAATAATTGTTTGCGTGGGAATTATCTTATTTTTAACAGAATATTTTCTATATTCTACTACATTTTTTACATCTATTAATCTGTCAGCCATTCTGGTTGTTTTTGAAAAAATGAAAAACAAAAAATGTTGTATACATAATATTTAATTGCAATTAAATAATCTGTACAAAAAATATGTAAACTGGTAATATCCAATGTTCTTACAACGAATATTACCAGTTTTTATTCTCTTTAACTAAAAATCAAGCTACTCATAATTGAGAATAATAAAAATTATATTATCTGTTTCCAGATCTAAAATCAAACTAAAAGCTTAATCTATCTTATTGGCAAACCTTCTTCCTTATCATGCACCTGCATAAATTCATCTTCTTTTATGGGATGAGAACCATCTACAGCTTTTGCCTTTTCTTCCTTGTACGTTTCAACAATCTCTCCATATAATCTTTCTCTAAACTCCTTTGTTATAGGAAAACATATGTCCTGATATACTGCCTTTCCTTCCTTATCCGTCTGTTTTGTTTTGTAAGAAGGCATTGCCACAAATACATCATTTTTGCCCTGAATGACTGATACATTATTGATTACAAAACTGTCATCAAGATATATTCTTGCCAGTCCTTTTATGTTACTACCTTCTCTCTCATACGGTGTTACCTTCACAGCAAACGTTGGCATTTCCAGATCATTTGTTTCTTTTGCCACCTCTCTGTTTTCATTTCCTGCGTTTTTATATCCGTCAAGTATTGCATCATATAATTCTGTTCTAAACTCTCTTGTTATTGGATTGCATATGTCTTTATAAATATAATTATTCTTTTCATCCACTTCACTTCTTCTGTATCTTGGCATAGATACGAATAAATTGCCTTCACTGTTTTCAAGGATTGCAATGTTTGTCACTTTAAATGACTCTCCAAATACTACTGTCGCAAATCCTCTTAAATTTCCTTCATTTTTTCTTACCTTATTTACTTTTACTGTATATTTCATCTTCTACTCCTTTTCCGCATAATTTATGCTATGCTTTAAAATTTCTTGTTACTAAAAAAGGGACAGCTATCTGCCATCCCTGTTGCTTTCATCAGGATATTCACTCATATCCTGTGTTTTACTGTCTTTGTTTACGGTATATGTGTTCTTCTCATTCTCTGATACTTTCAAATTTGTCTGTTCTGACACACATATTTCTTCATCAATGTTCTTTTCCAAATCAAGCATTGCGTTTAATTCTGCCTGCCTCTTTTGCTTGTCACTTAATTCTTTTTCATAGGCAAAAGGCTTCTCATACTCGCTCTTTGAGGACTCCATATCTCTCTTATACTGTTCAATCTTCTTTTTGAGAAATTCTTCATTTTCATTTAAGTTATTAAACAGGTTGTCAAGTTTTATCATATTTCCCACGGGGCTTGTTGACATTTCAGCCTTATACTCTGTCTTTCCACGAAGTATCATATAATTAATGCCCATATAGTTCTTTTCTACTAACAGGGCAAAACCTCTAAAACTTCCAATCTCATAAGTATCTCCGCTTTTGCTCTTGCTTACTGCTTCAAGCAATGCGGTACCGCCTTCACTTCGCTCATCATATGTAATCTTACCTATGGTTATGGCAAATTCATCACCTTTTAATAATTCCTTATCTCTTGCTTCAATGTCATATTTTACACACTTAAGTTTTTCTTCTGCAGCCTGAATCAGTTTCGGATACTTAATAATAAAGTTATCCTGAAAAGTATATCTCTGGCTGTCGTAATTAGCCTTTAACAGCTTTAATCTCTGCAATTCATTATCAAGTTCCATCTTTTCCTTTATCAGTGGATTACCTGTTGCAACTGCCTTTATCTCTGCATAAGACAATGTTGCCTCATCTATGTCTTCACATGTTCTTGATACTGCCTTGTTGGTCATTACCTGACTTATGAATCTCTGTTTGTTCTCCACAAGTGAACAGGAGTATGCATCAAAAGTTTCTTTTGTAACATATCTGTATACTGCAACTTCTTCATTCAAATTGCCCTGTCTTATTCCTCTTCCCTCTCTCTGTTCAATACTTGACGGTTTCCACGGACAGTCTATATGGTGCATTGCTACAAGATGTGTCTGAACATTTACTCCCGTACCACATTTGTCTGTTGAGCCTATAAGTACCTTCTTTTTACCTGTTCTCATTTCCTTAAATAAGATATATCTTTGTGCATCTGTTTTTGCATCATGGATAAATGCTATTTCATTTTCAGGTATTCCTTTTTTTACAAGTTCAGACTTTACGTAATTGTATACATCAAACTCTTTTCCTCCGGGTGTTCCAATATCTGAAAAAACAAGCTGACAGCCTATTTTCCCTTCACTGTTCGCCCTGTCATATTCGTAGAACACATTTTGTACTACCTTATTAAGTTTTCCGTCAGGATTGTTGGGAGCATCCTTATCAAGAAGTCTTGCATCCGTTCCAAGCAATCTTGCTTCGTGAGTTATCTTTAAAAAGTTATCAACACTTGAATCTACGCCACCATTTCTAATACGCTCTGCCCTTACCACAAAATCTTCCATTACCTGTTTGACATACCAATCAGGCTCTGATTCCACAATGATGTACTTTCCATCTCTTAATTTAGGAACATCAAGCTCCAGCATATCCTGTGTCTGTACATCAGCAACCTGTTTAAATATGTTCATAAGCTCCGGCAGATTGGTAAACTTATTAAATCTGCTTTTCATACGAAAACCGCTTCCTTCAACTGTAAGTTCAAGTGCTGTTGTAATCTCACCGAAGTTTGCTGCCCATGAATCAAAATGATATATTCCCTTTTCTTCCAATGTATCCTTCTGCAGATAGCTTTGCATTACATACATTTCACACATTGTATTGCTTATAGGTGTTCCGGTGGCAAATACAATTCCTCTTCCCGGATTTATCTCATTTATATACTGACATTTAAGCTGCATGTCTGTTGCTTTCTTTGCTCCCGAACTGCTGATGCCTGATACATTATTAATCTTTGAAAATATGGCAAGGTTTTTGTAATTATGTGCTTCATCCACCATAAGACAGTCAATGCCTAATTCTTCAAATGTTATCAGGTCATCTTTTCTCTGCTCATCTGTAAGAGTCTTTAACTGCTCTTTTAGTCTTTTTTTCTGGGCTTCCATTTGTTTTACAGTCCATCTTTCGCCGTTCTTTTCTTTTGTCTCATCTATGGCATAAGAAATCTGTTCTATTTGCTCATTTAACATTCTTTCCTTTCTCTCTTTTGAGATTGGAATTTTTTCAAACTGGGAATGGGACATAATAATGCAGTCATAGTCTCCTGTGGCTATCCTTGATATAAACTGCTGTCTCCTGCTTTTTTCAAAATCACGTTCTGTTGCAACCAGTATGTTTGCAGACGGATACAAACGTAGAAATTCAGATGCTGTCTGATTTATTAATGCTTTAGGAACAATCATTGCTGTTTTGTTTGCAAGACCTAATCTTTTCTGTTCCATACATGCTGCCATCATTTCAAATGATTTTCCTGCTCCAACACAATGGGCGAGCAATGTATTTCCTCCAAACAATATTCTTGCAACTGCATTTTTCTGATGGGTTCTTAATTCAATCTCAGGATTCATTCCAGGAAAAGTCAGGCTTGAACCGTCATATTCACGAAGTCTTGTATTGTTGAATGTCTGATTATAATAATCCACATATTTCTTTCTTCTTTCCGGTTCTGCAAATATCCACTCCTTAAATTTCTCCTTAATCAGATTTTGTTTTTCCCTTGCAAGCATTGTTTCATTTTTATTTACAACATAATGGTATTTACCGTCACCGTCATCCACCCTGTCTTTTACAGTTACGGTCTTTAAATTAAGACTTGCCTCGAAAATAGAATAAGCATCCATGCGGCTTGTTCCATATGTTTTGGAAGCTGCCACAGAATGCTTATCCATCGATTTATTTTCTATAAACCATTCCATGCTGTATTTATTCAGATGAACCATTATTCCGGATGAATAATAAGCACTTCTTATTGCCTTTGCACGTCTTGGTGTTCCTAGAAGTTCATAAATAAACTGCTCATAATCCTGTTCTTCAATCCATGTTGTACCTATCCTTACATCTATTTCAGATGCATCCAAATCTTTAGGCTGAACCTTTTTAAGTTCTTCTGCATTTATTCTAAATATTTCAGGAGTTTCTTCAGCATACTTTTCTGCCAATGCAAGCTTACTTCTTACGTTTCCTGACAAATATTCGTCTGCCGTCTCCCACCCCTCATCCATATTGTTTTCATTATATCTTGAGGGATTTAAAAATATTAGTCCTCTTAGTTCTTCTATTAGTTTTTGTCTCTCTGCATCATCTGACCTATTCTCATCTGAAAAATTGTTATTCTTATCTTCGCCATATCCATTTATGTCAGGTGTATATATACTAAGCATAAACGGAATGTTTACCTCTCCATATTCACTTATTGAAATGTTAAGGGCTTCCACTGCAGTTTCAACTCTGTCTATCGTCACCTCCGGTTTAATTGTCTGTTTGTAAAACATGTCAGCCTTTGTAACCTTCCCGTCTTCATCCACGTTTTCAAGAGAACACAGAAGAGGATAGTCAGCATCATCACGAAATGCCCTGTCATTTGCCTTTGATGTAATCGCACCATATTTATTTACAAACTCATCATACTTATCATTTAATATCTCCTGACAGTTTTTTAATTCTTCCTCACTGCATCCTTTAGTCTGTATGTCAATAAGATTTCTTGTAAGTTTTCTTATCTCATCAAGAACTTTTATCCTTTCCTCAGTTGTCCTTGAATACTCCTTTAAATACATCTGGGAGTTTTGTCTGAAATACAACTTACCGTCTAAAAAAGTATATGTGAAATTTCTAACATCAGGATTTGCCTCAATTATCTCCTCATTTTCTTCCGGTTCTTCAATTTCAAAGTCTGTTACAGTTGCATCAAGTTTTCCTATTGCACTGCTTAAGCTTTCATAGATATTAAAATTTTCTTCATGATTTACACATATGGTATATCTGCTCTTATCTCCAAATCTTCCTGTATCATACTCCATTGTCCCAAGCATCATATCTGGGTGCTCCACAAAATATGAATTAACCGGTATGCCATCTTTTGTATATCCAAGATGTACCCAGTCTGGTTCAATGTCTATCTGTCGTTCCCTTTTTTTAAAAAACAAAATGTCTGATGTTACTTCCGTTCCTGCATGTTCTTTAAATGCAGTATTAGGAAGTCTAATTGCACCGATTAATTCTGCCCTCTGTGCAAGGTATCTTCTTACATTCGGGTTTGCCTTGTCCATTGTGCCCTTCGTTGTAATAAATGCCGCTATTCCTCCCGGTCTTATCTGGTCCAACGCCTTTGCCAGAAAATAATCATGTACACGAAAGTTTAACTTATTGTACTTTGGATCATATACTTTATAATCTCCAAAGGGTACATTACCGACTGCAGCATCAAAAAAGTTATCCGGAAACTTTGTATCTTCAAATCCTGCAATTGTAATGTTTGCGTTCTGATATAACTGTTTTGCTATTCTTCCTGTAACATCGTCCATTTCCACACCGTAAAGTTTGCAATTTTGCATTGCATCAGGCATACTGCCGAAAAAATTTCCAATGCCCATAGACGGTTCAAGAATGTTTCCCTTTGTTACTCCAAAGTTTGCAAGTGCCTGGTTAATGCACATGGCAATGTCAGGAGAAGTGTAAAAAGCATTGTTAACACTTGCCCTTGCATTTTCATATTCTGCCGGGGTAAGAATTTCTTTTAATTCTTTATACTCCCTTCTCCATAAATCATTCTTTTCGTCAAACACTTCCGGGATTCCACCCCAGCCTGCATAATGTGAAAGTATTTTCTGTTCATCATCTGTTGCAATTCTTTCTTCTTTTTCAATCTGCTTTAATGTTTTTATTGCTTCAACATTCCACTGATACCTTGTTTTAGAACCTCCTGTTTCAATTTCCCACAGATTGTAATGAAAGTCTTTCTTTTCAATGTCTCGTTCCATGTCAGGTATGGGCTTTTTACCCATTTCAAACACTTCATCTGGAATATCATACTCACCGATTATTTCTTCCTCAATTATCTCCTGATAATATTCTCCTTTGTTTATCAGAACCCTTAATTCTTCCTCAACAGTATTCCAGCTTACATATCCTTCTTTTTCTCCTTCAGCATCTCTCCACTGAAATCTCATTCCCTGAGGCTTAAAAGTATCATATCCATGTAAACCATAGCCATCAATTGGCCAGCCTGCTCCTCCAAGACCAAATTCCTTTTTTATAAGTTTTGCTCTTTCTGATGGGCTGTCCACTGTCTGATAAATTTTATATACTCTTTCCTTTCCTCCCACAAATCCGGTTCCTCTTAAGAGAACTGAAACAATGTAGTCATGAGGAACTACACGCTCTTTTTTCGGTTCCATATAGGTATATCTTTTTCTTTGAGTAGACAAAGGCTTTTTACTGTCTGCAACTGTTATTTCTTTAGTATTATCATCAAATAAAAAGGAAGCCTGCTCAAAGCCTGCTTCCCCTGATACTCCAAATGAATTAATTTCATCCAGCTCTTTATTTAATTCTTCATTTATCTGTCCGTCAGAATTTTCAGATTCATTTTCTAGTGAAATCTGTACACTATCTGATTTAGAACCACTTCCTCTGCCATCATCTTTGCCTGATTCCTTAGTTTCCACATTTCCATTGTTGAAGTAGGATTCTGAGGTTTGTGTTTCTTTAAGTAATCCGTCATCAGTGTGTCCATCAGGCTGTTTGCCTCCGTGTCCACTTCCTTCATCTTCTCTGCCAGTCTTCCCAGACGATACAGTGTGTTGTATCTGTTCCTCTCGTTTTTCTTCAGATACTCTGCTGCCATCATTCCGTACTTTCCTATCTGTGTCATGCTTATTTCCTGTTCCTGTGGCAATTCCAGATTCGGATACAGCATTCCGTCTGCTCCCTCGTGATAAGTTATTCTCTTTTCTTCCATTTGTGACGCTCCTTTCTTTTTCTATTCGTCTTACTCTGTAATTAAACTCTTTAAGAACACTACAGGATACGTCACATACAAGGGAACCAAAGCGGTAAATATCATCTTCATCAGATATATTTATTATAAAACTCATGTCCTGTTCTTCAGCGGACATGTCAAATCCACATCTTGTACCTACTGCATATAAAACGCTTTCATATAACATTTCTTCAACAGTAAGCCCTTGCGTTTCATTATCTCCACCATTAATCACACCACCTGTAATCCGGTTAAGTTCAGAAATCCCTGCTTCGGATTTCTCTTTCATTATAGATCGTATGTTCTCCTTTGTATAGTTCTTTAAGAGATTCTCTAAATTTTTTCTGTCATCATTTAAATAAGGCTCAATCTTTCCCTCTTCTGTCAGTTCGTCCACCAGACTTTTTAGATTATCACCATTCAAATCCCATGTCAGTTTAACGTTCTTTCCTCCTGTGTCAGATATATCAAAAATGTATCGCATATGTGGTTTTAAAATCTTTGACGGGAATATTGCAATTCCCCTGCTTCCTCTTTTTACATATCTGCCTACCTTTTTCCATGAATCATAATCTCCTACCAGAGTTGCATTTGGTCGCTGTGCATAAACCATAAGTATGTTGTCAAACTCATATCTGTAAATTCTTCCTGTTATTCTTAAAAAGTTTTTCCAATTTTCTGCACTGGACACAATGTCATGAATATACTCGTCATACAGTCTTTGTACTTTGTAATCAGCACTCATTTTCAATCACCCCTTTCAAGGCATCTCTTATGTCCTTTCCGTCAATTTCATCACCAAGGCAGTCCCAACCGTCAGCTGTTTTTCTGGCAAATAGTTCAATACGTGGCACATCCCCGCAAAGCTCTACAATACGTTTCCTTATTTCATCAGGCTTTTTGCTGTGTGCCATTACTCTTGCATCACATATCTGACTTACAGCTTTGGAAACACGTTTAGGATGTCCTTTTGTTCCGATTAGACATACTTCTGAATTCGACCTTGTCCAAAATCCTAACCCCATAAAATAAGTATCTTTTTTCTTATTTCTCTTTACCCAGTTAAAACCACAGGTTTTGTATGTAAATCCCCAGCTTTCCATTACGGAAATTCCCTCTTTAAGGCAGGGGAACGTAATCCATAAAAATAATACGCAGTCATCATCTGCAATATCAGCCACCGGAAGTGAACGTATGTCATCAATATTCATTGTATGGTAATGATTTTCTGCACTTCTTCCCTGACCTTTTTTTGAATACACACGATACTGCCAGGGGGGATCAGCGTAAATCACTTTATATTTTTTACCCATGCTACGCACCTTCTTTCGATTCTAAAAGTTTTAAATATGCATTGTATTCTTCTGTATCAAGATTTACAGAAAATTCTTCTTCACCTTTTTTCATATTTCTGTTTATCTTTTTTATCAGTCTTAACATTACAAAATTTTCTTTTGACATTTTCATACTTTCCTCAAAGTCAATGTTTGTGTCTTCATTAATAGTTTTCTGTTGTTTTACTATATGTTCTGAAATCTTACTTCGTAATTTATGAGCCTTATTTAAAGATACTTTAATTTGATTGCTGTCTCCTTTGCTTTTATTCCATTCCTTATGAAGTTCGCTTATCAAAAACTCCATGTTTTTAATATATGTTTCTCTCATTTGTCCTCCTGTTCCAAAAGAAGCAGAACAATTTATGCTCTGCTTCCTTAATAATTTTAATTTTTCTTCTTTTTATCCGGTCTTCCTATCATAACCAGACCACCATTATGATAATCCTGCATAACAACTCCAGTTGCCTCATCCACTGCTTCAACCATTTTTCCGTCTCCGACATAAATTCCTACATGACTTATATTTTTATATCTTCCGTTATTTGAATAACTGTAGAATATAAGGTCTCCCGGCTTTAGGTTTTCTTCTTTCACAGTACAGTCATTATCACTGCACCACTTAGCCTCAGATGCTGCCGTATTTGAACCGTCCGTCATTACAGATATGCCGGCACTGTTCCATGCATAATATGCCAAAGATGAACAGTCAAAATGTGTCCCTGAATTTCTAAGTGGCTGACTGTACGGATAACCTACTTTTGACAATGCAAAACTCACTGCTGTTTTTGCTTTTTCATCAGTTATCTTGTTTAAAATCTCATTAATCTCATTCTGAGTAAGCGATGACTTTTTATTCCCTCCGTTTTGTGTTCCCGTACTGCCACTGGTAATACCCAATGAAGACAGGTTCTCAGGACTCATCAGGGAATTAAGCATACTTATTTCATCATCACTCATTCCATACTCTGTTTCCATTTGATGATATGTTTTTAAAGTAACATTTACATAAAAAACTTTTTTCTTTTCTTTCTTACCACCTTCATTTTTAATCTTTTCTTCTCCCGTTGATGTGGTGTATGAACACATATCATCAAACACTGTTTTAAGATTTGCTTTTGCTGTATCATTCATAACCGTTGCAGTATTTCCTACACCATATTTAACCATATATACACTCATGACATCATAGTAATTGGATGGTGTGGATGCTGTTCCCTCATAATCCACATATACGATTTTTCCAATATCATAGTCCTTATGTTCAGTAACCAGAGTATTGATGTCTCTGTTAAATTCAGCAACATACTGGCTTGTGACTGTCATAACGGTATCTCCATTCTCTAATGGTGGAAAGAATATAGAAAATGGAGAGTTATATATAACCGCTATAACTACGGCTACCAACGCTGTGGCAATGGCAACTATGGAAAACAGAAGTAAAACAATTGGAAGTAACACAGCACCAATCTTTATCATAACTGTCTTCATCATGTCTGATACACCGGACTTCTGATTTTCACTATTTAACGATGTTGTCATTCCTGTACTTCTTAATTTTTCCACAAAAAAAGCAACCTTTCTGCTTTTGGAAGCTGAATGACTGCCTCTATCACTACTACTGTTTGATTTACCGGATTTTACTTTATTTCCTCCTGTTGTATCTTTCTTTACACTATTTTCTCTGTTGTGTATTTGCTTTTCCCCTGCATAACTGTCTTCTTTATGCGTCTGACTGTGTATTTTACTGTTTTCACTTTTCTGCTTTTCTCTTACATTTTTTTCAGACTGCTCTTTTACACGTTTTCGCTTTGCTTTCTCTTTTACAGTTCTATTTGCCTTACTTGCAGTTTTTCTAATGGGAGTTGAAACAACTGCCGCAGTAACCAGTGCATTTTCTACTTCCTCACTGCCTTCCATTTGGTCTAGCGTGGTTTTTACTCCCGTTCTTACTGTCATATCTGTTCCTTGTCTTAGGACTTTCTTTTTATCTTTAATAACCTTTCTTTTATCTGTATCGTTTCTACGGAAATTTGGCATATCACGGCTATGGATATGCCTTTCCTTTTTCTCTTTCTTCTTTTCCATTTTTCCTCCTGCATAAAGAAAGCCACTACAAAGTTTTTAGCTTTGTAATGGCCTTCGTTACTAATTATATTTACCTATCCCATATCAAAATATAACTTACTACAAATCTTTAATGAATCCAAATAAATATTTCACATATTCACGACTTAATTAGTAAAAACTTAATACGCATTTTATGTCTATCGCTCTTTTTTTGTTAATGTACCATAATCTACGTTGTATCCCCTGCATATTAAAGATTGTATCATTTCATTAGTTCATCTAAACTATTCATATTCAAAATACTCTTTTGCTAACTTTTCAAATACCTTTACACTTGTATAGGAGGCATAGTCATGAAAATCATCATTTTTATTAGTGTCTGCATAATCACATATAGATTTTATTGCTATAAACTTAGGTTTTGGACTTATTGCCCACTTTGCCGCATAATACACACCATACACTTCCATTTCTATGGCTACTAAATCTCGTATTTGATTGTCTATGATATCCTGCACTTTTTCTGGATTTGCTATAACTGAAGCTCCTGACGCAATCGGTCCCATAATTACTTCAAAATCATTTTCTGGTACTCTTTTATCAAAACTTTGCTTTACTTCTTTTTTGAAGTCATTATCTAGCTGTAACCTTCTTACTTTATTAGCTATACTCGCATCAATATGTATTTGCTGAATAGTATTTTTATGCTTATTATTACCACTTTCGTCTAATATGTCTTTACCAGCCCCATAATCCCAAGAGTACTCTGCAACCACTGCATCCCCCATATTTGTCTTGCCTTTGACACCAGCTGCAATACCTGTCATTACAACATATCTAGGACAAAAACTATGAATGATTTTGGTTGTCATAGTTGCCGATGCTGCCATTCCCATTTGCGTTGAACAAGTTGTAACAACTTTTATAATATTTCCTTCTACATTATAATAACCACTGAAGTACATAAAATCATCAAACTCCATTTCTAATTCATGAATATTTTCTAAAGATTTTTTCACATACTCTAACTCTTCTGGTAATGCACATATAACTGCCACATCATACATATAAGTTCTGTGATTAATATCATTTTTCAAGGTTCTTACAGCTCTTAAAAGATATTTTTTTAATTCAATCATCCATTCATCATTAGATGTATCATAATTAATGTATTTATGTATTTCGTCTGTGAACTCTTTAAATTCTTGAGTCTGCTCTGGATGCTGAGATAGTGAAATCACATAATTCGGATATTTATACCGTCTTGAACTAGACAACTCCTCAATAAGTCTTTTACCACCATCCCGTACTGCTCCATCTTCAAATCTTATAGGTAAATATAAGTCTAAAATCATTATGTTTATATCTTTTACATTCATTATTCTTTTTGCCGATATAACATCTACAGATGACTCAACATTAATGTAATCGTCTTCACTCAATACCGATGTAATTGCATTTTTAATTTTCTTTTGCTTTTCTGGATTATCATCTACTATTAGTATATTAATCATTTTCTTCTCCTAATTATTTAATTTTTCTAAATAAATCCGAAAGTTTATCTTGCCACCCCTGTTTATTATAAGATATTGTTCCTTTCCATATCATACTATATTTCTCTTCAAATTCATTATTTAAAGCATCTATGGAAATTTGTAATTCTCCAAATATATCAAATTGTGTAATAACAATTGTTGGAATATAGATTTTCCTACTATACATCCGCTTAATAATTTCTTTTCCTGCCATGGGCTTTTTAGTTCCGCCATTTTCTGTATGTGAAACAGTATATGTTGGTAATGACATATCAAGAATTATTAAATCCCATTCTTTTTCATATATATTTCTTATTCCTTCTGAATACGATCGTGCTTCACCTATTTCACATGGGATTAACTCTTTCTCTATACATTCCTCAATTGCTTTCATCTTATCATATGTATCCTCAACTATTAATACTCTCATTTTCACCTCCTAATAAATAACTCTATGAAAAAGTAATTTTGGTCCTTTTCAAATCCAAAATCTATCTTCATTTCTTTTTTTAAGTCAACTGAAATTAACTTGCATATTTTGGGAATTCCAGTTCCCCCTTCTGTTCCTATCCTATCTAAATATTTTCTACTGCTCAATATCTCTTTTAACTCTAATATTTTCCGTTCATCTTCTTCCATGTCACCTGAACAATCATAAGGATTTTTTAATAGAATGTGTTGTCGGTTCTCTTGCTCTTCTAATAGATACTCAAATTCAATGCAGTTATTTTTTCGTTTAGCATTTTTGTATATATTATCTAGCAAATTATAAAAAATATCCGAATATAATTTTAAATATTTTCCTTCAATTTTTTCGTTAACACCTTTATGTTCTAATTCTATAGGTTTAAATTTCACTTCATTGTGCATACTAATAATTGTTTCCAATCCTAAATTGAAAACAAAATCTAAATCAAAATCCGTATTTTTACTTTCTGTACTTCTTTGAAACCAAAATTCAATTTTGTTTAAAGTATTAGACATGTCGTTAGAAGCTTCTAATATTTTGCTCTTTAATACAAGAATATTTTCTTTATCTTCAAGATTATCAATTGCTTCTTGCAATTCTGTAAATGCCAACTTATATCTGTCAGCAACAGAATTATGTAAAAGCATTTTCATTGAATTTAAATTCTTTTCCGTTTTATTCCATAATAACTCAAACACATCATCTAATAATTCATCAAACTCGTAATATTCATCACTTTTACGTCTTATAATATCATATTCCCACTCATCAATATTATAATCAAAGATTCCTTCTGGATATGAATCATTTTTTCGGATCCTTATATATTTATTTTTTAAGTCATTAATAATATCATTTGTCTTTTTAGTAAATCCTTTTATTGCTTCTACTAACTTTTCCTTATCATTCTCTTTTTTTATTATTCGTATCAACTGAGAACTTAGAATATTTTCATTACTTTCTGAATCATAAATAGCTAACAATCCATGTTTAGATAAAGGGGTTCTTAATGCATCTGATATAGCTCCATGTCTAATATTTAGACTTAAATAACCATCTAATCCATATTCATTACTTGAAACAAACGCATCGCGAATATTATTTATAAGTTTTCTTAATACTCTATCTGAATCATTCTCATACAGTATTATTTTTTCTTGTTTATCTCTAATTGCCTTCAAGATATCATTAATACTATTGTCCTGATATAACTTATATCTCATAAAATCACCATTATATGCATCAATTAAATCAGAACGTATACCTTCAATGTTAACATTTATTCTATTTTCTTGAATAATACGTAATTCAGAATCTATTTTTTTCTTTTGCGTTATATTTCTTATTTCATTTTCATATTCTTTCTTATTAACAGAATCTAATTCGCACAACAACCAACAAATGTTGATTCTTTCCTGCAATAAATCTTTCGAATTATCAATTTGAGATGCTAACGCTGTACTTAATATATCCTGTGTACACACATTACGCAAAAAATATATAACTCGTTTCTCTTGCAAAACGGATAAGTGTTCATCTATTTGAGAAGGAATATTTATATCAGCAAAATATAGAAAATCTTCAGTTTTCGCACACACTTCACTTTTAGTCTGCCTATCATAATATCTATATCTTATATAATATAATATCGGGATACAAATATTTCCCCATATTTCCTCTTCGCACTTTTCTATAACCTCAACTATAGTTTGTATAGGTACAAATAATGATGTAAAAATATTATCTATTAATGTATCTGTAGCAAATTCTAATGCCTCCATTAAATTTTTTTCCATATCTATATGTGAAAGATAATAATTTTTCATCATTAATTCTATAGTACTTCCATGCTCCCTTAAGCTTTTAATATATTCATGTTTTTCTTCTAAAGAATATTTACTACAACATATTTTCATAAACACGTTTAAAACATCTAGTTTACACATATGTTCTGCACTATCGTACTTATGACAAACAATCGCCTCCCTAAAGCTTATGTAATTATCACTTTCATCCAGTTGCTTTATGTATTCTATTGCTTCTTTTTCATCTAAGCAGTTACATACTGTTTCTATATCTAGACATTGCACACTTGCATTTCTTCGCTCTGCTACCTCCTCTTTTGTTCCTATTAAACTACACCTATAATTTACTGTTTTCGAAATAAAGTTTGCCCACTCCGATTGACTGCAACAATTTAAGTATTTAAACAATACATCTATATATTCATCTCTGTTTTTTGCCATTGGATATACGCTCATTAATGAATAAATAAGTTCTCCCAATACAGTCCCCTCATACTCCGATGCTTGCTTTTTTAATAATATATCTACTTCTACTAATAGATTCAATGCCTGTATGTTATAGGGTTCTTCTGATAATATTTTAATAACAATATCTCTGCATTCTAATAATTTATTATTAATAAAATAATTTTTCGCTATATTCATTTGTTTATTTATACTATATACACATTTATTATCATCAAATACAAATCTTAAAGCCTTTAAATGTTCATCTTTTATTCCAGATAACAACTTAATATTATCTTTTGCCACTCTATATATACTACTTGCTTTATTCTTATCCATCGCACAATCAAATATATTTAAACACAATAAATATTGATCAATCAAGGTATCACTTGCAGATGTTTTTAATAAATATGATATATTTCCTTCATCAATATTAAATGTCAGTGGCATAATTCTATAATTAAAATATGGTATTAATTCTTTTAATCTAACGTCCTCTGAAGCTATGGCTGATATATTTTTTATTTCTCTATTTACAACTTGTTCATATTCACTGCACGTCATATTTTCACGGTTTTTCAATCCATAATAACTTAATATTGTTTTATTTAAACTTGGCTTTTCATTCTCATATATTGATTTAATATCTTTTCCTAATTTTTTATATACAAAACACAAACTTTCTAGATACCAAAATGACACTCCATATTTTTCTAGTACTTTTTCTAAAATATTTAATGCATGCTCATATTCACTAAGCAAAATATTTTTGTCATATTCTTTTCTAAGCTTTATAAACTCTGATATTTCTCCCGAATAATATTTAAACAACTGACATCTCCAACGCAATTCTATACAAACATCTCCAGAAAATCGTATTGTTGGATATCCTTTCATTTTTTTGATTTTATCGGGGAAAAGATTATTAACAATATAATGATTTCTAATAACTGAAAAATTATTTTTATCCAATAACATTATTTCGCTAAAAAGTTTATCAAACTCTTTAGCATCTTTTACAAATTTAACATCGCTAACATTTTTAACTAAATTTGAAATTGTTTTTTTGTTCATACCATTTTTATTCATTTGGAATGATAATCCCATTATATTATTCATAATTTTGCTCATACCAAAAATCCCTTTCGCTATTATTCGACATTAATATACTTTTATTTTACCATAGACAATGTAAAAATAAAATCAAACTGAGCTATTTTCCCATAAAGTACACACCATATTTTTAATTAATTTCTATCAAATTCATAAGTTTTCCGGCAATCTTTTCGTGAATGTTCGTGTTATATAACTTATATAAATCTGTGTCTTTGCTTATTGTATTATCAAACGGAATAATCACGTTTCCACACTTAATAAGTCCCATGCCTGACGGTGCATTACTTACAAATTCAAGCTGTGACTCTGATACACCAACCACTTCCGCTATCTTTTCTGCATCTGTGTTTGCCTGTTTTAATATTGCTACAAACTCACTGTTTGCAAGCATAGTTGTTGCAGTATAGTTCTGCAAAAGGTCAATAACGTTCTGTGTTATTCCTGTACATAGTCCACCCTGTTTTCTTACCTTTTTCCATAACTGCTGTAAATACTTTGCACTGTACTCTGAATTTAATAAAACATGAAATTCATCTATGTAAAGCCATGTTGCCCTGCCTTTTTGTCCGTTCTCAACAATTCTCTGCTGAATAGCCTCCATCATAATAAGCATAGATACCGGGGCAAGGTCCTGCCCTAAGTCTCTTATGCCATAAACAGTAAATCTGTTATCCATATCTACGTTTGTCTGATTGTTAAAAATGTTTAGGGAACCTTTTACAAAGATTTCAAGAGAAAGGGCAATATCCTTCGCTATCTTTCTTTCATCTGCATCTGTCTGGTTTAATAGTCTTTCATAAAAATCAGACATTACCGGAATATACTTTTCTCTGCTTCTTGCGATATCCAAATACATCTCCGTTAAGCACCTGTCAATAATGGAACGCTGTTGTGGTGTAAGCGGTTTATTAAGACACTGTTCACACAAACCGAACATAAATGAACATTTTTCCCTAATCCATCCTTTTGAATCTCTTGCATCCAGATTCCACACATCCATATCAAGAGGATTTACATAGTTATCCGTATAAGTTGATAAATTAACAACTGTTCCTCCGTAAGTCTTTGCAATGTCAAAGTATTCATGCATCGGATCAATTACGATTACATCATCTTCTCCTTTTAAAAATACACTTCCCATTTCCATTTTGCTGAAAAAGGATTTTCCTGAACCGGGAACACCAAATACAAACCCGTTTCCATTTATAAGCTTCTTTCTGTTTCCAACATTGATATTCTTTGACACCTGATTGATACCGTAATAATTACCGCCTTCGTCATTTAATTCCTGCACGTTAAATGGAACTAAACCTGCAAGTGAATTGGTAAGCATTGTTCTCATTGTTTCAATCTGTCTTACACCAATTGGAAGTACGGTATTTAACGCTTCCCTCTGCATAAACTGATTTGTGTCGATTGTAACTCCATTACCTTTTCCAATTGTTGCAATTGTCTCACAGGCACTTTCCAGTTCTTCCTTACTGTCTGCCATCACGATTATATTAACGGAAGTATAAAACATACTCTCATCATTTTCCCTTACGTTGTTCATCATGTCTTCAATGTCTTTTTTCTCCATCCTCTTTGCGTAAGAAATCTCTGTTGAAAAATCATTGTTTCTGTTTCTTACCTGTTGCTGCTTTATAATATCTGATTCCACTCCCAGATACTTTTTCTGTAAAACCCTAATGGTCATATCTTTTGGAACTGGAACAACGTCTATGCTTGTTATCATATGTATAGGAAGCATTGTGATTGTATTAAGAAGTTCTTCTGACAAACTCTTTGGATATTTTTTGAAAAATAATGCCCGGCAAAGCTTATTTTCTGTTTCAAAATAATCCTGATGGAACTTAATCATTCCATTGCACAAATCATTTCTGAAATCTCTTCCCACACGTTTTGCTTCCCTTATGTCAAAATCAAACTCATCTTCTTTTCCAATATTGTAAAAATCATGCAACACATGGAGTCTTTCATTTCCCGTTAATGTTTTAATATCAGTTCCAAGTTCATTAAATGCTTTTCTTATATTTACTTCTATGGTTGCAAACTGTGCCCTTGCCTCTTCAAATGTTTTTCTCTCAACAGTTACGGTCAGGTATCTTTCCTGCTCTATTCCCTGTCTTCCTTCCTTTATCTTCTCCTCTATGATTTTGTTATATATTTTTCTGAAATCATCAAAACCGTCATTTAAGTATGGAAGAAGTATGTACTTTCTCAAATCCTGCATGTCTTTGTTTTTGTTATTGATTGTAATCTTAAAAGAACAGTCAAAAGAATTTAAGAATTTACAGTATCTCTGCAATATTTCTTCCTGCTCGTCATAAGTTGCAGTTGTATAATTAATATCCATAAACTTATATGTTTTTGAATATTTATTCTGCTGTACCTTAAAGATTCCGCTTTCAGATACTTCCATTATCTCTATTGTTTCCTGTATGGATTTAGGACTTTTGTAAAGCGGCTCAGATGCTTTCTTTAATTCCTTAAACCCATCCGTAAATAATCCCATGTTATTTCCTCCTTATAAAAATTTACAGCCACAGGCAATGCCTATGGCTGCAATTACTGACACGATGCTCACTGCAAGCACCACAATCATTTTCTTTTTTGTTTTGTTAAACTCTGATTTATTATCCGTTTCCGTCTTTCTTTTTTCTTCCTCAATCTGTGCTGCGATTTTCTTTAACTCCTCTGCATTTTCCGTAGACTTATAAAGTAACGGTTTTACTTTAAACATAAACTGTATTCTTTTTTTCATTACCTGCATAAAGCTCATTCCGTTGTATGTATAAAATCCGCTTAAGGCTATCGGAGCCACCACCGGAATGGCTATATATGCTGACAACGTAAGACCTACTTTTTTATATGTAAGGAATACTATTATTCCACCCACCAGCACACTTAGAATTGAAGCTATAAGCTGTTTTGCTGTAAGTCCCAACACAACTGATTCCTGAAATTTGTCTATATCTTTATTAATTTCTACTGACATTTATTTCACCTGCCCTTTTTCATGTTCTTTATCTCTGTTACGCTCACAGTTTCTTTCATATTCAGCCATCTGTTTGGGGCATAACTCTCGTAGTTTATCCACATTGAAAACATAAAGCGGATACTCGCAAAAACCGCTTTTTAATGTAATTCCCGTGAAATCTCCTAAATCATTTTCTTCCAAAAACTTTTCCATCTCCGGCATGTTATTTGTATCAACATATCCGCAGTATTTAGGTACTTCCACTAAATTAACAGTTATGTTTCCATAAGGTTCCGGATATTCGCCCTCTGTATTTACCAGTTCAAGATAAATATTGCCATTGTCTTTATACTGGCTCATTGAAAGTTCTACAGTTACATCTCCCCATTTAGATTCATAATTCATCTTTTTACTCATCTTCTCTCCTCCTAACTTTTATAATCCTAATGCCCTGCTTGTAAGATTTTGTGCACCCTTTACCGTTCCTACTGTAAGTGCGATTGTAAATGTCATTTCACACAGATATATAAGTGTCTGAGTCCAGTCAGCATATTCTCCCGTAAATGACGGAAGTCCTGCACTTATTAGTGCATTGCACACTACTATAGCCAGTGCCATTGTCACAGCCTCAAACACAATTGATAAAAAGTACTTTGCATATGAAACCGCCGTATGGCTCACCATTCTGTTTCCACTGACTGTTGAAAATGCAATTGCTCCAAAAGGTACTAAAATCAGTATCTTTAAGAACCTGAAATACACTGTATATATCAGGAAAAACCCACACACTATGATGACAATGGAAAGTATTGATGCAAGTATCAGCATTACCAGACTTGAACCAAAGCCAAGATTTTTTATAATCTCAGCCTGTCCGCTGTCTATGGTAAGCTCTGCCATTTCTCCTGTTCCAACAAGTTTTACCAGATTGCCTGCGGAGGTAAAAAATGCTTTCATTATTGTTACATTGTTTGCTACAAGCCATTCAGCTATTCCTATTCTCATAAGCATACGAAGAATTACTTCAAACCTCATGTCTTCTTTTACATCCACACTCTCCGAACAAAAACCAATAACAAAGAACAGTACAACCAGCGAAGAACCGACACCTACAAAAATTGGCTCCAGATTCTGTATTACTCCCCATGGACCTCCGCTTTTAAAACTGACCGGTGACTGTCCTAAGAGAGCAAACACAAGTGATATCTGATTGTTCCAGAATCCAAAAACCATCTCAAGCAAATCAAGTATCTGCTGTCCCAGATTAAAAATATCCAACTTTCATCACCTCTTTTCTTCCGTTTTTAGATTCTAAAATCCAAGAATTCCAAGAACTGATGATATTCCTGCCATCATTATTCCTGCTACAATTCCTTTAAGGGCAGAATTCATTGTGGATGAATCCTGCTGTTGGTATGCCTGTGCAAACTCCATTACGTTTTTAGCAAGGATTATTACACCGATTGCTCCGATAATTGCCAATACTAATGTTTTAAGATTATCGAGCGGTTTTGTTACAGAGCCTGTATCCGTTGCTAATACATTTGTATATGCAATCGCTGTCATCATTAATGCTCCAGATAATGCCGGAATCACATTGTTTTTAATTTTTGCACCAACTGTCTCTTTCTTATCTTTCATTTTCTTAACTAAATCTCTTATCATAATCTCTTACTCCTTTTCTAACTTCTAAATTTGTTTCTCATTTCTTCCACCGATGTCTCAGGATAAAAATATTCAAGAATCCTTTTAACCGGAATTCCTTCTTTCATTGCTGCCTTTGCTTCTTCCTTTTGTTCCTTTGAAAAGTTCCAGTTAAGTATTCGGTTTGTAACTGTGTCATCTTTTAATGCTTTTCTTTTTACCGTGTTTTTTTCACCACCTGAAGCATCATCATCCTGATACTCAAGTTCATATGCCATTTCCTTTTCTGCAGGACTTTTTTTCTCGTTACTTTGAGCTTTACTTAATCTCTTTTCAATTCCGTCATTACCAAGCAGCATGAATTGTTCCAGTGTCATTTCATCTATGTACACGTTTTCACCTTTTTCCTTTAGCTTTTCAAAATATGCCAATGACTGTTTATTAAGGATTTCAAAAGGAGGACCGACAAAAGTCGAATCCTCCTTAGGTGTGTGTATATAAGGTTTTCCTTTACCGTCAGCAGTCTGTTCAAACGCAGGATGCTTAAACGGTATAAATTTATTATCCACAATGGGATCAAATCCTCTGATAAATATAAGACACTTTTTATTGTCAAATTTTCTTGCCTCATCAGGTGTCATAAGTTCTCTTCCAAGCACATCATAATTTCTTGAACTGCTTCCCTGCCGTCCTCTTGTTTCTCCGCTTGACCTCTTATCAATGGTTCCCTTTCCAAGAAGCTCTGATATATACTTATGGGTACTCTGCTCATTACCTCCAAGATAAATAAGCGTGTCACAGTTTCCTGGAATTGTTTCCCAAGTTTCCTTAAACAGTGCTTTAATCTGTGCAAGATTCTGTATGATGATTACAGAACTTATTTCCCTGCTTCGCATTGTTGACAGTAATGAGCAATAGTCATCCGGCAGAGCAACATTTGCAAATTCATCCAACATAAAAGTAACATGTATAGGTAATCTTCCACCGAAATTGAAATCTGCCTGATAGTATAGTTCCTGAAATATCTGTGTATACAGCATTCCTATAATAAAGTTGTAGGATTTATCCGAATCAGGAATAACACAAAACAGTGCAGTCTTGGTTTCACAATCTCCATTAACTCCGATTCCAATATCAGCAAGATTCATTTCATCTCTTGAAAGAATCCTTAGTACCTTCTTATTTTCAAGAAAAGCAAGTCTTGAATTGGCACTGATAATAATAGAACGGACAGTATCTCCTGCCCCTCTCATACATTTGTTGTACTGCTTTACAGCAGGATGATTTGAGCCAAGCGGACTTGTCTCTTCCAAAGCTTTCATTATGGCATCAAGCTGTGATGGCTTACCCTTTTCCTTTACTTCAGCTTTTCCCATAAGTTTAAGCACTGTTTCAAAGTTTCTTCTTTTAGGCGGAACCTCAAGCCACACATAATAAAACAACGCCTGAAGGAACATTCCCTCGGCTTTTTCCCAAAACGGATCAGCTGATGTTGCACCTTTAGGCGTTGTATTTGCAATTAGGTTTGTTATAAGTTTTATTACATCTGTTTCTTCTCTTATATAAAAAAACGGGTTATAACAGTCTGACTGGTCCATATCTATAAGATTGATGACCTTTATGTTATATCCGTTATTCTTTAGCATCTCTCCCGTGCTTCTTAATATTTATAGCAATAGGTAAGGATTTGATATTATCTCCACCTTTTCCCCTGCTCTACACCGTACGTGAGACTTTCGCCTCATACGGCGTGCCATCATACATTTGCAAATTATTTATTGTCTAAACCTTTTGGTAATCATAATTTTGCCTTATATAATTAACTTTTTTCCATTGTTCTTCATTCAACTTAAATTTTCTTAATAAACCTTGGGCTTCAACCATCTTTCTCGTAAATATTGCCTCGTACACATCTGAATTTATAAAGATTATATTTCCGTGATTATTAGTTCCCCTCTTTTTTAAAGGTTTCTTTCTAATGCACTTCATATGACTAACATCTAACTTCTTACCCGTTATGTAACAATTTCCTTGCTGAATGACATATGCTGATAAACTATTGTCATTAAATTCTATTGTTTCTGTTGGGTCTCTCATTTTAGCTATGGCTTCAAATTCTCTTTGTGTAATAAGCATTAAATTCTTGTGTATTTTCTCTCGACCTTTTGAAGTATAATTACTTATTTCCTGAGAGAAATTCATAGGACTCCTATGGTGAACTCCCGTTAATGGGAGTAAACACATATCTCCTATGGTTACAATTTTTGTTTCTTTCTGAATACCCATTGTTTGTTTTTGAAAATTAATGTCTGTTTCCTTAAATGGAATTGTTTTGCTAATGTCTCTAAGACGTATTCTTATGGTTGGTAAGAGAGCGTAATTCACATCCGTTAAATTGTTGTAAATATTTGTTGCTATGCAATAATAATTTTGTATTCCTCTAATGGCTGAATTATAGTTTTTAATTGCCACTGTTGGGTTGTCTTTTCGAATGTTAATTATTTTGGCTTTTAGATTGCTTTTTGCATTCTTAATTGCCTTGTCACTCATATCAGTCTTTGCTATATAACCATATCTGGTCTTCCCCTTTGGAACGACTTTTATTTTAAAACCTAAATATGTTGATGAGTTTTTCTTAAGATTTATGACTTTTGATTTTTCTTCACTTATGTCCAATTTCAATCTTGTTTTTAAGAAATCCACTGTTGCGTGATACCATCTCTGTGCTTCGTTATAACTTCCACACATTATTTTGAAATCATCTGCATATCTTATTAGAAATCCATCTTTCAGATTGGTGTATTTCTTCGCATATGTTCGAAATGCTGCAACATTAGACATTCTGTTTGGTTTGAATGTTTCCCATTGATTACTTATCCACCAATCTAATTCATTTAAGACTATTAGGGATAGTAGTGGACTTATTATTCCACCTTGTGGTGTACCTTTTGTCGGTATTCCTTCTCCCTTTATTTCTGACTTAAGTATCTTACTTATGATACTTATTAAACGCTTGTCTCTTATTCCAAGTGTCCATATCTGTTTCAAAAGTTTTCCGTGATCGACATTGTCGAAAAACCCTTTTATGTCAACATCAACACAGTAGTAATGCTTGTACATATTTATCATACTAACTGTTCTACTAATTGCGTGATGTGTGTCTCTGTTTGGTCTAAAACCATATGAATGGTTGTGAAACTTAGGTTCACAGATTGGTTCAAGGACCTGCAATATGCACTGCTGAACCAATCTGTCCCATATACACGGAATACCCAATGGTCTTTTCTTGTCACTTCCTGGTTTTGGAATGTACACTCTTCTGACAGACTTAGGTTTGTAGTCAGCTAACATCTCTCTCACTGTATTAATCACAGTTTCATCTGTTAGTTCTTTAATATCGTCTATTGTCTTTCCATCAGTTCCCTTGGTATTACTACCTTTATTACTCTTTAGGTTTCTATATGCTAACCTGATATTTTCTTCTGAACCAATAATCTCCAGTAACTTATAAAAGTTGTTACCGTTTTTACTTGCTGAATACAATGAATCATATACTCTTTGCATATCATAATATTCGTTGTATCTCAATTTGGTTTTCTTTAGCATGGTCTGTAACCTCCTATCTGGGAGTGATTACATCTCTTAGTCTTACTCGAACCCATACCATTCGACTTTAATTTGCTTAACTGTATGACTAGAGGTCTTCCCTCCACCGCTTATTATCACGGTTTCTTCGGTACTATACCTCCGCTTTCACTGACATAATCTCACTTATATCACTATTGTGATTTTCCCGTTTGATACGTTTCGTAGAAAGTAGATTCTCCACGCTGTCAGCTTCCAACGTTCCAAACACACTATCTTTACATCTATCCTTAGGTTCCTTCTATGAGCCTGTTACCTTGACACTGCCTGTAACAATGTATGGACTTTCATAAAGGCGGAGTCTTACTCGCCCACAGTAACGACACTATTTGTGTCACTATGCATTTCTACATAGTCCCGATATAGACCCGTACATTCGAAGTTTCGTCAGAAGAGCTTAACTCTCTTCATTCTCACCATAGATAGTTTATAGACCCCCGGCATATAGGATACACATCTCACCTCTGAAATGCTTTCGACATCTAATCTGTTTCGGTATCTCTCTGCCGACTTCACCGAGCTTCTTACACTTTAGTTTCTACTAACTTAGGTGCAAGTCGGAGGATTAGGGTTGCCTTTCAGGACGTTACTCCATCATTCGACATATCGTGTGTTTAGTTCTCCGATTTACTACTATTTTTTTTATTCAATTATTAGTTGCAATCGTGCCATAGCTTTTCACTATGGAACGTTTCGCACCGCCTTTCGGATCAGTAACAATGAATGAACACTTATCAGGCATCTGCATAAGGTTTGGTTTTACTTCATAAAAAGTTTTTCCTGCACCGGAGCCACCGATAATAAGAACATTGTTATTAAGTTTTGTTTTTCTCGTATCAAGACTCATTCTTACATTCTGACTTAATATTCTGTTATAATGTTCATCCTTATCATTAATTGTTTTGTTTACTTGATTTATATCGGCAAACTTTGCAGTTCCGTATTCCTTGCCGGGCATCAGATTTCTTCTGCTTGTATAGTACATAAGTACTGCCATGCCATATGTAAGTACTGCGACGGTAACTGCCTTAACTGTTGCTTTCCCTTCATAATAGTTTTGAAAAGGCTCTGCAAACACATGATTTAATGATTCCATAAATTCATTAAAGTCCATACCCTGACTCCAGGCACCGTTTATCAGATATCCTAAATATGCTGCCAAAACTGCACCAATAAAAAGAAGAACAAAGGAAGGCTTTTTATTCTTTTCTGTCATTATCTTCTGCTCCTTCCATGCTCTTCTGTTTTTAATGTAACTTCTTTATCAGGTTTCTTCTTTTCATATTTCTTTCTTACAGCAGCTTCCACACTGTCATAATGTTTAGAATATAATTCACTTCCCCTTATTGTCTGTACTACTCTGTTACTTTCGTCATAAAGTTTATATTCCTTTTCCATATCTAAAAATGTAAGCATTGTTTTTCCGTTATGTATTTCCATTATGTTTTCTTTTCTTATCCACACATAACGAACATTCTCTCCCCATGTTCCGGGAACTCTTGTTTTAACAGCTGCCTGACTTTCCTCATCTATCAGTGTTTTTGATATTGTAATGTCTGAAAGATTATCGTTTTTTGACATGGACACTGCCTGTATTCTCTCTGCAATACTACGATAACTGTTAATTCTTTTTGTAAAGGCATCTTTATCCATTGCTGCCTTATAACTATTATCCGTATCTGACTTTTCCAGTGCCCCCATAGTAACAAGTTTTCCAATTATCTCTTTTGCATCATCACTTCCTATATCAAACTTATCTTTTATGGTATCAACCGATACATCATTTTTTTCAACGGCATAAAGACCTATTTTTTCAATCAGCCCCTGTATTGCCTCTCCTGCTTTTTCTTCCTCCTGTGTATGAAACTTACCATTTCCTTCTTTCTGCTTTTGAAAGTAGTCAATAAGTTTATTCTTTCCCTCACTGTCACTCTTTTTTACATAATCATCAAATGTGCTGATATGTCCTGATTTCATTTTCTGCAGCATAACATTAATTCTTGGTGTTGCTTCCGAATGAAAAATTACTTCAGTCTGTCCCTTATTAATATTGGGCATTGTGGAATACAGTATTCCATACTTCTTTGCAAGTTTTTTAACTTTTTTCATTTCACTGTTGTCAAACTGTAAAACCTGCAGGTCCCCTCCTCTCATCAAAAGCTTTCTCATTGAAGTTCTTCCAAGATTTTTTTCATAATCAAGCATTCCTTTTATTACATTTAGAACTTTTTTCATTGCTTCTATGCCGTCACTTCCAACTTTCATTGCTATCTCAATACCGTCATAAGCTACTCTTATAATCTGTACTGCTTCTGCAATTTCATCTGCCATATTTCTCACCTGCCTTCGTATTCTTTTACTTTATCCAAATTTTCGTTTTCAATTTCATATCTGTTAATGTCTACTCCGCATGCATTTAAAACGCTGCAAAGACTGTGAAGCATTTCTTCTTTTTCAATTCTCAACATTTCAAGAGATGCTATAAGACTTTCTGCCGTCTCTACCCATAAAGGCTTTTTTTCTGCAATGGCAAGGTATCTTTTCTTTATGGTTTCAAAATCCCTATCCTTGCTTTTTATCTCCTCAATCATGTTGCCGGTAAGTTCTCTGTCTCCTGTGCTCATTCCATATTCCAGCACAAACACCATTTCTTCTTCCGACATTTCTTCCAGTCTTTTCTTAATCCATTCCGCCATTTCTCTCATTGATAACATATCTGCCTCCTATCCCTGCAGACTGTTTTCCAGCTCTGCAATCTCAATTATTTCTTTCATTCTTTCAGCAGGCACTCTGCTGTTTATGATGTCCTCCAATTGATTTTCAGTAAGACCTTTTTCAATGGCAATTTTTATCTGGACAAGCTGGTTTCTGTCTAATTCTCCATCAATTACAAGTTTTACAAGATTTCTCCTGCTTTTTGTTTTGATACCAAGTTTTGAAAAAATGCCTACCAGACCATGATTGTTTACTGATGTTTTTCTTTCAATGTCATTACTGTTAATTCTTACAACTGCACTTTTATTGCCTGCATATGGCATATTTGCTGACTGAAAAGAGAAATAATTATCGGCATCATTTCTTACATTATTAAAGGTTTCTTTATCCTGCTCATATTTCTTCTGCAATTTCTTTACCTTTTCTTTTAAAGCTTCATTCTCTGTTTTTAATTCCCCTGCTTCTTTTCTTTTTTCTGCAGCCTGCGAATAAGCTCTGTTTATCTCATCCTGTTTCTGTGACAGCAGTTCATCTTTTTCCTGATTTTCTTTAAGTATTCTTTCAAGCTCTTTCTGTTCTTTTTTATCCTGTGTAAGATTATTTAATACATCAGTAATTTCATCAAACTTTTTATCCGTGTTTCCAATTGATAACACCACCTCTTCAATGTAATCCGTAAGTTTCTTTACATATTCAGGCTCCATTTCTGCCTCGTCTGCCAGGCTGTCAGTTTTCTGTAAAATATCATCATACTGTTTCTTCATTGCTATTGCTTTTTCGCCACTTGATAGTATTCTTTCCACATCTTCAATGGGAACTCCCTGTCTGTAAAAATCAAGTCCCATTTTTAGTTTAGTAATGTCAACTCCTTCTGCCGTAAGTACTTTAATTACTCTGTCATCATAATCAAAACGTAAACACTCCGAATAGATTCGCATTCTGTCTATGTCCATTTTCTTATCTGCATATTTTGCTATCTGTTCTCTTGTAAGACCATAATCTGCATCATAATTTATCAGTTCCATTACTTCTTTGCTTAATCCTTTTTTCTTAAATCCCTGCACAATCATATTTTTGTCTCTTGTAATATCACTGCTCATTTATTACCTCCTGTTTAAAATAATAAAACAGCCTACTTTTGTGGCTGCTTGTCTTTTTCTTTTATTTGTTTTTCTTCTCTAACTTCTTCAATACTTCTTCCAGATTTTTCATTTTCTTCTCTGATAATTTCATCTGCAATTTTTAATTGCTTTTTTACATCTTTAAGCATGCTTCGTAATTCTGCATACTTGTTTTTATAATGTTCTTTTAAACTTCTTATCTCGTCTACGGTATATCCCTGATTTTTTATTTCATCAGAAAGCAAAATGTACTGTTCATGTTCTTCCTTAAAAAAGTCATCTCCTCTTATGTAACAGTTTTCACTCTCAGTTAATTCATCAATCTTTTCTAAGGCTTTAAAAAGTTTTTCAGATGCTTTTTCACCACGACGTACTCTGCTTATTTCCCTGTTGATACTTTTTCTTTTATCATCAAGTACCTGCCATCTGTCGTTTAATTCTTTAATATCTTTAATTCCATACTTTGATAAAAATGTATATTGTGCATGTAACTTATGCATCTTTTTTATGTCATCACGATATTTCCATGCCTGCGAATAAGGTCTCTTTTTCAGTTTTCCTGTCCGGTACAGCTTTGCAAAGTATTTTTTCTGAAGTCCTGTAAGCTTTGCTCTCTTATATCTTGTAAATTTACAATATACAATCTTTGGCTGACTTCTGTCTTTCTGCGGCTTATAATCTGCAATACTTTGTTCTCTTATTCTCTCTGTAATTCTTTCTTTTGTGTATTCACTGCCCCAGGTATCAATTCTCATATATCGTTTCATTCCCGGCATCATCACTGCCATATGTTTTCCCTGTTTTATGGTATATCCTTTTTCTTCCATCAAGCCTAAAAAACTGTCATAAGTTGAAGCCTGAACAATACATGAATCCACGTCTCTCATAACCATGTCTTTCCATATAAACTTACCGTCCCTATACGGGTTCCAGTCTTTATATCTTTCATTTATACCTTTTCCGTCAGCACTTATGTCTATGGTTGAAAGACCATATTCCTCACACAACCTGTTAGTAAGTGGCTGTATATACTTTGCCCAGTCACCTTTTTCGTATCTGTACTTTTTACCATTTACCATGTTCACGCTGTTAAATATAATATGCCCGTGCTTATGGTCTGTGTTATTATGTACGGAAAATACAACTTCATATTCATTTCCTATATATTCCTTTGCAAACCTTTGTGTTATTTCAAAGGCAGTATCATCATCCACTTCTCCTTCCTCAAAGGATATAATGAAATGATATGCCTGTCTTTTATCCGTTTTTCCAAATTTCACTTTTGTACTTTTCATCCTATCATATGCAAAGTCAGGCTGACAGTTAATACCACCCACCAATCTCCCGCCATCTGTCTTTTCAGATGCCTTAATATAATCAATTGCAGCTTTTAAATGCTTTCCGTGATAACCTGTTCCACAGTCACCTATATTAAGAATCTTTGTTACTGCCAATCTTTTTTTCAACTTCCCTAACTGAAAGAATCAGCTTTCTCATATATGACCTTAAACTTTCCATGTCATCACGGTTATAAAATCCTGCATTATTTTTTCTTGTTATCTGGTTTATGTTATTTCCTATGTGATTTACTTCATTAATCAGTTCTGAAAGCATCTGCCTTATTTCAGGATAGTCTTCCGGTTTCTGGCTTAAAAGGAAACGCATGTAATCTGAATCAGTCATACCATACATTTGTGCAAATTTTCTCAATGTCTTTGCTTCGGTTTCAGTAAATCGAAAATGCTTTACTACCTTATGTCTGTTATCTGCCATTTACATTACCTTCTTTCCTAGCGAGCAATAGCCACCCAATTAATTCTTCTTGTTTTGAAAATAATACACATCCATCTGCCACCTGTAGTCTCACCTCCTCTTATCCGTATTTTGTTAAACATCAATAAACCCTCGTCCCCATAAACTACCTGTCAGTCGCAAGATACGCATTTGGTGATACAAATGCAATTCTTGTTAGGGGAACAGCCCCTAAAACCCCTGATATATCTAATATTCTTCTTTCCCCCTGAAAAAGTGAGGGGGATTTTTAAAAGTTACTAAACTTTTTGACAGGGGTCCCCCGAATTTTTACCACGGAAATTTTTTATCTTATTTTTCCACTTTTTATTTTTGTCATGGAAATCCCCCCGAAATTTTGAAAGTCACTAAACTTTTCCGAGGTACTACCTGCACTTTTTCGGGGGGATTATATTTTTGCTTTTTACTGCTTTTATCCAATCGTTGTAATCTTTAAAATCCTTTGGTGGTGGAAGTTCACTGACTTCATATCCCTGCTTCTCATACTTATCTTTCAAAGCTTTAGATGCTTTTCTGCCCGGCTCATCATTATCAAGACATACTCTGATAACTTTTATTCCCGGATGTTCTTTAAGAAATGTCTCAAGCGGAGCATCCGCAACCATTCCCAGTGCGATTTTATTTGTTTCATAATCATCGTAAATATCACAATAACTTAACAAGTCTATTGCTCCCTCAAACACTTCCAGTTCATCTGAATTATCATTTGCTACATTAAAACCATATGTCTTGTCATTACCCTTTACGTCGCACTTAAATGCATGACCATTTTTATCAAAAACACCTCTCATACTTGCGAATCTTGTGGCTCCATTTTTATCATTTCCTTTAAAAACTATATTGTGGTAATCTCTTGATTCATAAATCAGTTTATGACTTACAAAGTAGTCAATGCATTTCCTGCTAATCATTCTTTTATTTTGCAGATACGAATAAAGATAATTAAAACTGTCTGATTCTTTAGGAAGAACAAATTCTTTTTCTTCTGTGTCTATACTGAATTTATCTACACAATGTTTCAGACTGTTATGTCTCTCACTGTCATCTGCTTTCTTATATCCTGCAAAATCAAGTAACCAAAAGACCGCTTCTTTAACATCCATTCCTGCAAACACTCGTAAAAAGTCTATCTGGGAGCCACCATTACTTCCCTTTTCACTTTGTCTCGACCAACGATACCAGTTAGTCCGATTATAAATCCTTATGGAATCCATTTCCTTTAAGGTATAGTACTTTCCAATCTTTTTTACCGTGTAACCAAGAAATGAAGCCACGGAACATAAATCAACAGATTTTGCTATGTCTAATTCTTCCTCTGTAAATCTGTTATTCATTTGCATCACCTGCTCTTTTCTTTTTCAGCTACCATTGCACTGTCATTAAATTTAAGATTATTGTAATCCTGCTCAAAGACTGTTCTTTTATGTAGCATAATCCCCTTTTCTCTCATGCTGAAATATTGTGCTTCATCACCACCAACAATTATATGGTCAAGTAATGGTATTTCCATTAAATCAGTAAGTTTTATAAGTCTGTCCGTAATTTCAATATCTTCCTTAGACGGATTTAACGATTCCGAAGGATGATTATGAATCAACAACATATGCGCTGCATTTGAAAGAATGCTTGCTTTAAATATTTCTCTTGGACTTACAATAGACTGATTGAGGGACCCCATACTTGCCATAGTACAGTTAATGGGCGTATTATCACTTTTCAAGTTAACTACACACAAAACTTCTCTGTCCATTTTGCAAAGATATTTTCCAATCACCTGAACTGCTACTTCCGGATTTGAAATCTTTATGTCAGATAGAATTGGAGCTTCTTTTACAAGCCTTACAGACACCACATTTAATTTAAAATCATCGCTAATCTTCATGCTCTTTATCCTCCCACTCCATCTGAATGACAAACTCTCCATCAATTGAATTTACAATTTCAGTCAATTCATCGAGCTTTTCAATCTTAATTTCAATCTCCATAAGCTCACCTACAATGATTTATCCTGAATACCATAGCTAATTGATTCAGCTACTGATTTTCCGTCTAATCTCTTATTTGGTGCGTTTGTTGCAATGGTTAGCTCTCTTTTATTTCTGTCATAGTGATATACTTCATTGGATAATCTGTCTTCCAAATCCACCTGATTCATATTGATGTCATTTACCATCTCCTGTAATTCATCAGCACTATGTCCGTTTGATGATATTGCAATTACTTCATGAATGGACGAAGGAATGATATAAATATCTGAATGTAAAATGGATGCTAATTTATCAAGATTTTCCGGAAACAGAATTTCTGCTGCTCCATTAATTTTTCTCCTGTTTGTCATAACATACATTTTCGTTTGACAGTTATCATCAACAACTTCACTAATTGTGTCGTCAATTTCTTTTCTTTCCTCTTCATATTCATCCCCTGCAATTTCTTCAAGCAACATTTCACCTATTGCATCCTGCATATCCTGGATACTTACCGGAAGAAGTTCAGGTGTATTCTTCATTGCCACTTCATAAAGTTGTTCTTCATTCATTCCCATCTGACTGGCTACGTCATTTGTTATTACCACTGAACTCATGCCACTTTTATCATTGCTTATAACTGCTTTATAAATAATTGACAAATCTAAATAATCTCTGTGCGGAATGTTCTTAAGATATTCCTCATTCTGAGCTGTATTAACCAAAGTTACAACAACGCGATCTTTAAATGTTTCAACAGCAATATCTTTGTTTTTAATAGCCTCCGGAAGATTCTTATAACCATCTAACATAAGTTCTGCAGCACAATTCATTACATAATCCAAGTTTTCTCTATTCTTGTACATCTCATAAAATTCACCCACATAAATAGTTGGTGAACCTTTATATTTACTCTTGCCATCCCCTGATAGTAAATTAATTGCATCCTTCTCGCAATTAACTTTAAATACCTTGTGTTCCACGACTCTATGCTCCTTAAATTCATCCGGCATATAATCTAAAAGTTTCTCTTTAAATACTTCTTTAAAAATTTCGTAATTCATCATTTACTATTTCCTCCTTAAACTAAAAAAGAAGATGCAGTCATACAGCTTACATCTTCCTTGTTTCTTTTTCTTTATCTAATTTTTATTTTTTCTTCATAATCCCCGTTAATATCTGGATTCATAACTACAACACCATTAGGCTCTTTAGTTTTTTCTATATTTCTTTCTGAAAGTACCCTTACAGTTTCTTTGTCTATCCAGCTATTCTCATCTGACTTTATTTTATCCATAATTATTAACATTTCATCAGTGGGGATTTCACGCTCTCTTTTTCTTTCTGTTTTTGGCATTTTGCTTATTAACGATTGAAAAAGGAATACTCTTTTTCATCTTCAACATTTGGTCGAAAACAATATGCTCTCTTTTCTTCTTTGCCATATCAATCACCCAATCCAAAATATTTTACTATATTATTAACAAACTCATCAATCTTTACACTTCCATCGTTTAGGATAGAATGATATTGCTCTTCATTGCACTCTTTTTGTACTTCTTGTGCAAATAAAATATCTCTATCCATCCAATTAGAAAACGCTTTTCCCTTGTCTGTACATCCTTCCAATACAAACGGAACCCATTCTCTCTGTCCATAGTGATAAATTTGAAAATCTTTACTCGGTATAACAGCCAGATACCTATTCCTCGGAACACATATCTTTTTCATCAACTTTGGTAAATATGCAGCACCTTCTTAGTAAATTTCTTATTGCCCTGTTCGAAAATCTGAATTTTGTCGGTTTACAGTTTTCTGTAAAACAACTGGTCAACAGAATCATAGATTGTTTCATAATCGCCAATTTTTATAAATCCATATTTCTCGTATAAGCCCAGTTCACCACTTATGATATAGATTTTATGATAACCTTGTTGTCTTGCTAAATTACAAGCCGACTCTATCATTTTTTCAGATATTCTATGTCCTCTATATTTCTCATCCACAAACATAAATCCTATGAACGGAGTGAAATCATATTCTTTCGGTAATTCATCTTTATTCGTAAATATACAGAACGCAACAATATTATCAGCATCTAAAGCAACAAGAACTCGTTCATTACTTTCAAAATCATTATTTCGCATTTTTAGTGCCAAATACAAACCTGCTCGCCATGAACATTTCTCTGCAAATTCGATTGTTTTGTCCCACAAATCATGTCCAAATGACATTGTTTTAATATCTATCATCTATATATTCTCCGCTATGTAAGCAATTTTATTTGCAAAATCATCTCTCCGTATTACTGGAATTTAACATATAATTGGTTGCCATGCAAAAGGCAATAAATCCGTTGCATTTACTTTAATAAGTTTTCCATTTTCATCATTAACAATGACCTTGATGTCAGGGCAATATTCAAATAGCATTTGTCGGCAATTACCACATGGAGGAATCACACAATTAGGTGATTTTTCATGAACAGCAACTATTGTATCAAATTCTCGTTCTCCATTAGATATTGCAATACCAATAGTAATATATTCCGCACAAGAACCATGAATACCATCACAATTTATACCCTTGTATACGTTCCCATTCTTACATAAAACAGTACAGCCAACAGTATGATTGTATATTCCATCGTCAAAGTTTTCTGATAACACTTCTAAACCCAATGTAATTAATTCTTTATCTTTATTTGTAATAGGGTATCTCTCCATATATTTATCTCCTACTAAAATTTTATTTCCTAACTCTAAAACTGGGTTTAACTAAGAGTTTCTAATCCTTTTTTATAAAGCTCAACAGCGGTTAATTTTCCTGAACAACAACATTTCTCAAAAAAATCTATGTATTTTTGTTGTGCATTAAAAAATCTTGTATCTCCCATGACTTGCTTTAAATAGAATTCCGCAAGACCTTCTGTTATTTGCCACGTGGCAAACTTTTTAAAGGCATTTTCCTCTTTTAATACTTCAAAAAGTAAATATATAATAAACTCATGTCCAATAAAATAAAATGCATCAATTGGAGCTCTGACAATGCCAAATAAATCCTGTTCATTAGAAATGTTTATCGCTTCAGCTCCATTCTCCACAGAGGTAACAAGCGTAGCTGTAAAGAAATCTGACCCTAATCTACATCCAACAATTTCTTCCGCTTGCTCGGTAAAATTAGATTTTTCAAACAAATCATTAACTTTCGGGATGTACTCAACTATTTTTTTCTTCTCGATATTCCAAATAGTATTAACATAAGTATCATAATGCTTTATCATTATTTCGGATATCTGACACACTATTTCAATATATTGTTCAAATTCTTTAGGAACTTGATTGTTTTCAGCTATTCTTATAAGGTCTGCATAGTACTCTTTTGCCGAAACATTAGCACATGCTGGTGCACATATCAGTGTTTCGTAAAGCACTCCACAATGCTCTCCACCACAAACAGTAATAAACTTTTCATTTTCCTTTAATAAAGCCAAGTCCTCATCTGGATATAAATCCTTGTAATAATCTCCGTATGCGTTATCATAGCCACATTTTGCCACAGATAGCATATGAAAAACATAATTAGTATCCTTATTAAATGTAAATCTTATTTTATTCATAGTAATCACCTTTACAAGTTAAAATTTGTTGAATTTTTTTATTCCATATCTCTCATTTAAAATAATTACTCTATAAAAACTGTATTTAATGGAAAAAATTATACCTCAATCCCCCACGGAATTACATCTTTGCCTTTAGCATTAGGTTTATCCCTCCATGTTGAGAATAAAAACTTATCAAAATTATAAAAATCTGTTTCTCTATATGGATACTGTCGTTCAAAACTGCCTATATTTGTAATATATCCAGTAAAAACTGATCTTAATTCGTAATCTTTATATTTCAGGCTATTATTTAATTGCTTGTACAAGGCATAATTGAAAGCATCATCTATTTTAATATGCTTAATCATTTCTGAATATTCACCATTATAGTCAACAAATAATACTAAATTTATAGCACATAAGGCAAATACTTCATTATCTACTCTGCGCGAATAATAAGCTATGCCGTCATATCCCATCTTCTTACATGCCATCATTAACGATTGTGAAATGATATATTCTGACTTAAATGTTCTATTTTCTTCTTTTATTACATAACAGGTTGCAATGGTAAGAAGGTATAATTTCAGCCAACAATGAACTCTTTTTTCTTCAAATTCATTTAAGCATCTAAAATCCCTTAGAGAAATTGCGAGATTAAAAATTCTTTGATTTCCTTCTAACAATACTGGTGAAACATTGAAATCTATTTCAGCTGGGCATCCCATTTCTATCCAACAGCCATATGAGGAATTAGATAAATACAAACTAGGATTTCCAGGAATACTAAATCTATAATTCCCTGATTTAGATCTCATTGAATTAGGCAAATGAATCATATCTTTTGCCGTAAACGATTGATTAGGAGATCCTAATCTACTTCTAAAGAATTGCAGCTCATTTTTCTTAATTCCAGGGAATGCATCACTATTATTAACTGAATTTACAGCAAATTTGTTATTTCCTATATCTTTTACCAAATCAGCAATAATGTTATTACTTCCTGCTATATCAGCCTTGTAGAACAAATCTAAAGATTCCAATATTTTAGCACTATAATCTTTTATAATTTCCAGACTTTCATCATCAGCATTTGCTTTCTTAGCTTGTTCCAGTACTATATTGTATTTTTTTTCTAAATCGTTTTGATAATCTGAATCTTTATCTATTTTAAAAGGAGCATATAATTCTTTGCATATAAACCCATTATTTAACCAATTTAATTTCATCTTATATCATTCCTTTCCTATCTTATGTAAGAAACAACTATATTGTTCTATAAAAAGAATTATCTATGGAAATCATTTATCTCCACAACTTCTTATTTATTTATCTAATTATACCAAACCTATCCTACCAATTCTACTGCAAACACTACACATCTATAATCGTCGCCCCTTCTGTTATCGCATGTTGATAGCGTCAGTATTTTTTCTCCATACTTCGGTGTAATA
>ERZ857801.713-NODE-713-length-42838-cov-11.436458_pt1 | contig 42838 bp, 39 predicted proteins | sample MGYA00519762_ERZ857801 | MGnify/ENA primary metagenome ERZ857801 (study PRJEB31778, sample SAMEA3449368) | human gut metagenome | biome: human gut; feature: human-associated habitat; material: faeces | place: United Kingdom | collected 2010/2012 ...
CAAGTCACAAGTTAAAATATTATTTTTAGGGTGTCCTAATCAAAAACTATTGACAATATTTTAAAAGACAAGTTTATTTTCACCTTAAACTTGTCCTAAAAAATAATCTTCCACAATTTTCACCAACTGTTCTTTATCTTCTATTTTATTAATCTCACATCTAAATTCACTAGAATTTGGCATGTTTTTTGTATACCATGCTATGTGTTTTCTCATTTCTCTAATTGCTGTTACTTCTGGCTTATTATCTAATTCTAATTGTATTTGTTTCTTTATAACTCGTAACTTTTCTTCATTTGTTACTAGTGGTAATTTTTCTCCTGTTTCTAAATAATATTTTATTCTTTCAAAAATCCAAGGATTTCCAAATGTTCCTCTTCCTATCATTATTCCATTAACACCTGTATATTCAAACATTTTTAGTGCTGATTCTTCATCTACTATATCTCCATTTCCTATTACTGGGATTTTTACACTTTCTTTTACTTTTTTTATTATGTCTAAATCTACTTTTCCAGAATACATTTCAGTTCTTGTTCTTCCATGTATTGTAATTGCTGATACTCCTGCTTTTTCTGCCATTTGTGCAAATTCTATTGCTACTATATTGTTACAATCCCAGCCCTTTCTTATTTTTAGAGTGACTGGTTTAGTTGAATTTTTTACTACTGCTTTTATAACTTTTTCTGCTTTTTTTATGTCTAATAATAATTTACTTCCATCTCCATTTTTTACAACTTTTGGTGCAGGACATCCCATATTGATATCAACAATGTCTGCTATTTTACTAACATATTTTGAGGCATAGCTCATTGTTTCTTCGTCACTTCCAAATATTTGCATACTTATTGGTCTTTTTTCTCCGTCTGTATTCATTAATAATTTTGTTTTTGTGTCATCATGATAAATTGCTTTACTGCTTACCATTTCTGTACAAACTAGTCCTGGTCCAAATTCTTTGCAAATTTTACGAAATGGCAGGTCTGTTACACCTGCCATTGGAGCTAATATTAAATTATTTTCTAATTCTAAATCTTTTATTTTTAGTTTTTTTAAATACATTGTTCCTCCTAGGGAATTTTTTATATGTGAAAATATATTCCATTTTTCATTTTTTATTTTACAAATATTGTTTTTTGTCTTTTACTACTTATGTTTAGTAATATTCCTATTAATATATAACTTGTTATTAGTGAGCTTCCTCCATAACTTACAAATAGTAATGGTACTCCTGTTATTGGTAATAAGCCCATTACCATTCCTACATTTTCTGCCATATGGAACATAAATATTCCAGCTATTCCCGATGCTATTAGTGAGCCGTTTGTGTCTTTGGCTGTTTTGGCTACATACAGTGCTTTGGTTATTAAAAATACGTATAGTACAATTATTGTTCCTGCAATTATAAATCCCATTTCTTCGCCTATTACTGAGTATATAAAGTCTGTTGTTTTTGGGTATAAGTAACCAAGTTGTGTTTGGTTTCCTTTTAATAGTCCCATTCCTGTAAGACCTCCAGCTCCTATTGCTAATTTTGATTGAATTATGTTGTAACCGCTTCCTCTAGGGTCTGATTCTGGATTTAAAAATATATCTATTCTTTTTTTAGCATGTTCTGGCAATATGAAATTATATAATATTGGTATTGATATTGCTACTACAATTATTGCTACAATTATATATTTTTTATCAATTCCTGCTGTAAATAGCATCATCCCTGTTGCTATGCAGAATGCCATTGCGGTTCCATAGTCAGGTTGTTTTATTATTAATAATAATGGTATTGCTAATGCTATCAATATTATTAATAGCTTAACAGGTTTGTTTATTTCATCTTTATATCTTTCTTGAATTTTTGATATTATAAATGTTAAAAATAATATTACTGCTACTTTAGCAAATTCTGATGGTTGAAAAGAAAATCCTCCAATGTTAAACCAGCTAGTTGCTCCGTTTACTGGTGTTGTAAACATTACTGCTACTAGAAGTATTAAAAATATTCCATATAATACTGGTGATATTTTTACTAATGTTTCGTAGTTTATTAGCATTGTAAGTATCATTGCGATTAAACTTACCACGAACCATATAATTTGTTTTTTAAATTCATCATACTCGGTCTCTTGTGTAGCTGAAAATAGGGCTACTAACCCTATTATTGTCAATATTATGGCTACTATTACTAGACCCCATTCCATATTTTTTAATTCTCTTTTTCTCATTAAACCACTCTTTTTCTTAATTAATTTTCTGATTTAACTTCTTCTTTTTGTTCATTTTCGTTATCTTGTATAACTTCTTGTGAATTTTCTTGAGTTTCATTTTCTTCTTTTTTATCTTCTTCTATTTTTTCAACCTCATCAGTTTGTTTTTCTGTGCTTTCATCTGCTTCTTCTATAATTATATTATTTTCTATAGTTTCTTTTTCATTCTCTGTTTCTTGTTTTTTTGCTTTTTCTTCTTGTTTTTCCACTTTATTTTTTTCAATATCTTTTTTGTCTATTTTTCTTGCATCATTTTTTATGTTAAGAATAGGAATGTTTGCATATAAAGCTGGTGCTCCATTTGTTCCATCTTCATTTTCTTTATTTGTTAATCTTACATCTATTTCCTTTTCATCAACTTCTATGTATTTTTTTATTACATCTATTATTTCTTGTTTCATAAGTTCTAAGAAATCTGCTGATACATTTGCTCTATCTTGCATTAAAACTAAATGTAGTCTTTCTTTTGCTGCATCTTTTGAACTTTCTGATTGTGTTTGTTTTTTATCTTCTTTTTTGCCTAAATTCTTAAAAAAGTTAATTACGTTTTCAAACATTTTTCCTACCCCTCCACTGTGTTTCTTTTTATTTTTTATTTTCTAAATAATTTTTTTATTTTTGCCCAAAATCCTTTTTCTCTACCAGGAATTGTTACTTCTATTTTTTCTCCTAATACTCTTTTTGCTATTTCCATATATGCTTTTCCTGATGGTGCTTTTTTATTTTGTATTACTGGTTCACCTTTATTTGTTTGTGTTATTATGTATTCATCATCTGGAACAACACCTATTAAATCTATTGATAATAAGTCTACGATGTCATCTACATCCATCATTTCTCCTCTTCTTACCATATTAGGTCTTATTCTGTTAATTACTAATTCTGGGTTTTTTATTTCTGATGATTCTAGTAATCCTATTATTCTGTCAGCATCTCTTATTGATGATATTTCTGCTGTTGATACTACTATTGCTCTGTTTGCTCCTGCAATAGCATTTTTAAATCCTTGTTCTATTCCTGCTGGGCAGTCTATAAGTATATAGTCAAATTTTTCTTTTAATTCATTTGTTAATCGTATCATTTGTTCTTCATTTACTGCACTTTTATCTCTTGTTTGGGCAGCTGGTAGTAGGTATAATTCTTTAAATCTTTTATCTTTTATTAATGCTTGTCTTAATTTACATTTTTCTTCAACAACATCTACTATGTCATATACTATTCTGTTTTCTAGTCCCATTACTACGTCTAAGTTTCTTAGTCCTATGTCTGTATCTATTAAACATACTTTTTTTCCTTCTACAGCTAAACTTGCTCCTAAATTTGCTGTTGTTGTTGTTTTTCCTACTCCACCTTTTCCTGATGTTATAACTATTACTTCTCCCATAATTTTCCTCCTTAGGATTTTAAAAACACTCATTTTTACTTGTTATATGATACAACGAATTGCTTAAAAAGTCAATGTCTTTGTCCAATAAAATGACAGAAATATTTCTAAATTGTTACAAAATGGTTACAAATTTTATATTTTTTATATTTACAATATTTGTAAATATTTTTTTGTACAAATATAAAAAATGTCAAAAAAGGGCGTCTCTTTTGACATTTTTCTATTAGTAAAGTGCTATACGAAAAGCAAGTCCATCGTTTTTGAATATTGTGTTACTTTGATAGTAACTAGCAGCCGGATATTCAGAGCCACTATATCCATAATTACCTCCTCTAAAAACACAAGGTGAGTTCTCATTAGATTTTTTTTCTAATGTCCATTCCCATTCATTTCCTGCAAAATCATATATATTCATTTTATTTGTTTGATTCGAAGCTCCTGTTGTTAATAATTGCATATATTTTACATCATTTGATGTTTCTGAATCAGTTACGTAATTATCTGTATTTATCCCATACTCTATCCATTTACTATCTGAACTCCATGGTTTTATAATATATTTTCCTCTATATAATTTAAGTCCACTATTTTTATGATTTCCCCAATTTGTACTATCTATTTTTATATCCGCTTCTGTTAAATTTGAATTTTCCTCTATAAATTTACACACTAAATCCCATTGTATTCCAAATAGCAAACTACTAGTTTTACTTGGATCTGTTGACATTTCATTAGCTATTTGCTGTGCTTCACCACATGTTACAAAATTATATGGTATTTGATTTGGTTTACTTACCGCTTCTCCTGTTTTTCCACTATTAATTGTTCTTGTTGTATTATTTGTTGTTGACACACTATCTCCTATTTCATATCTCGAAATCCAGAAACCCATGTTATTATATACACTAGAAAGCATTGCTTTATAATTGTTTTCATATTCATCTTTTGTCAATCCACATCCATCATACCATTCATCATCCCAGTTATAATCTTGATTATTGCTTCCTTTTCTATAATCTTTAGCATATTCTATCAAATCAGCTTTTATTTTCTCATAATCTGTATCATTATTAGCTGTTGTAAAAACATCTTCTGGTACTTCAATCCATACCCACTCATTATCATTTTCATCTTTTACGACTAAGCCTTTTTTTACAGTATTCATGGTGTCTGCCATACTAATTTTAAATCCTTCTGGAATTGTGACTGTATCTCCGTTTTTATCTTTGTATTCTGTGTCTTTGGTATATGCTTCTGACCATTGTTCTTCATTTACCACTACATATCTAACTTTACCTTCCGTGTTTTTAAAATACCCTTTGAAATTATTTACACTTGCTATAAATTGGTAATCTTCTTGATTATTTTCTAAAATTACACTTGATGGAACTTCTGTTATTTGTGATATTTGTTTTGTCCAAGTAAATTGATTTGTTTTGTTTAAGTTCACATTTTCTTCTTTATTGTTTGAAATTACTATTGTTTCATTTCCACTGCTATCTTTTGTTTTCCCAATATAATAATAACCATCTGGAATTAATATTCCATCTATATATCGTATATCAACAGTTGTTTCATCTGGTTCAGTATAATCTGTATAATATGTTTTTACTGTATCTTTTTCTTTTATTTCAATTCCTCTTACTAAAAATATATTATGACTATTTTCATTTATTATATATAAATCTGTATAGTTATTTGCATTTGCTGAATTATCTTTTACAGTTTCATAATCTTTACCATAGTTTAATGTTATTCCTTCCATAGCTTCTAAGTCTATAACATAAAAATCACCCGTATCATTTTTTGTGCTTAATACATTTTTAAGTGTACCTATATTTGTATATTTTATCTTGGCTGGAATTTGTCCATACTCATTGTAATATTCATCTGTTTTTGACCTTAGTAATTCAATATCACTATATAAATTATTTAATCTTTTTATATATACACTGTCTTGGGTATTGAATACTAAAACACTTGTTAATATTAATAATATTATAATTGTGACTACTAAAGCCATCATTGTAATACCTTTTTCTTGTTTTAATTTATCTTTCATCTTTTGCGTGCTCCTCTCTATTTGATACTATTAGTTTACTATTTATTTGTTTTATTTTCAAGTATTTTCATTATATATTTTTTTCTTCTTAAATATCTATTACTCTCTTTTAATACCAAATACCAAAGATACATTACAATTAAAAAAATTGCAATATTTTTTAAATACAATATTAATACACTTGCTATAGCTGTTATTAGTATTGTTGATATCATAGATATGTTGTTAATTGCATCATCTGCTTTTTGTTTTCCAACAATTATATGTAATATTCCACTTAATATTCTTCCACCATCTAATGGATATATTGGAAGTAAATTAAATAACATAATTAGGAAATTGGTATATATAACCATTATTGCTTTTATCATATCTATTTTTAGATTATATGTTATTATAATTATTATTAAATTTGTAAGTGGACCGGCACTTGCTACTATAATCTTTTTTATATCTAATTTGTTACCTTTTTTTATTTTTTTATTATAGTCTTTTGGTTCTATTTTAAATGCTATTGATACTCCAAATGGCATTATTTCTAGTTTTTCTGGTTTCATTTTTAATATTATTCCTGCCAATAAATGTCCTATTTCATGTATTAATGCGAATACCATAATCATAGCATATATTTCAATTTGTTTTGTTAGATAAAATAATATTAAAAATAAGAATATTTTGAGGTCTATTCTAAATCTCATTCTTAACCTCCCTTTTATAAGTCTAATATTTTTTGTGGATCTATAGTTTTCTCTGATAATCTTATTTCAAAATGTAAGTGTGGTCCGGTAGAATTTCCTGTTGAACCGACTTCAGCTATTTCTTGTCCTTGTTCTATCTTGTCCCCTTGTTTTACATACAAATTATTGCAGTGTGCATATATAATACTAACTTCTCCTATTTGTATTTTTAAATGTTTTCCGTAATCTCCTTCTTCTGATGCTAATACTACTTCTCCGCTTGTTGCTGATTTTATTTTTGTTCCCATATTTGCTGCAATATCTACTCCTGTATGATTTTTTGGCACTGTTGCTGTTGTTGGTTCTCTTTGACCATATTTTGAACTTATTGTTCCCTCTATTGGCTTTATAAATGTTGTTGTTGATTTTATTTTATTAATTTGTTGTTCTTCTTCTGAAAGTTCTTGTTCATTATTTGAAGTTTGATGTTCATTTGTTGATTCTGTTGGTTTATCTACTTGTTGATTTTCTTCCGTTTGTTCTTGGTTTTGTATTGATTTATCATTTGTTTCTATTGTTTCATTTGCTCCACCAATTGCTGAGTTATCTTGATTTTTATTATTAAAGTTTGTTATGTATTGTTTTAGATTTTCATATGTAGCTTGAAAATTTATATCATATGATAATATTTCTTTTGCTTTATTTATAAAATCTTGAGAAAATATGTAATTGTTGTTTTGAATTATATATATTGTAAAGTATATTAAAAGACTTATTATTATTTGTATTATCATTTTTTTGAGTAATTTCAAGTCTTTTTTTGTGTTTGTATTTATATTAACTGTAGCTGTTTTTGTTGAGCTACCAGCTTGTCTTCTTGCATATATTTCTTCTGCTCTTCTTATTTTTTCTTCGACAGTCATTGTTCTTTCCATTTATTTACACCTCTTTCGTATTTTCTTTTTAATCTATATGTATTCATTTTGTGTTTTATTCCTGTTAACGATAACTAAAAAAAGCTATCTAAGTATTAAAACTTTAGATAGCTTTTTGCTACAAGGTTAATAATAATATAAATTCTATTACTCCTATTATTGTTGTAATTATTGAATATTTTTTTATTTTTTTATATTTCTGTTGCATTTTATTATCTGCAAATTTTTTATCTTCTTTGTTTTCTATTTTAGATACATAGCTATTTACTAACATTTCTGCTTCTTTTAGTATATAGTCTTTTTGTGTGGTTTGTTTTTCTTTTTTATTTGTTGTTTTGTTATTTTCTACTTTTTCTAATTTTTTTATTTTTTTCCTGTTTTTTAGTATTATTATTGCTTCATCTACTATGTTTGATGGTAGATTTTTTAGTACTACCATATTTTTTAAGTTACTTGCTTCCATTTGTACCTCCTCATATGTATTTTTTATATTTTTTCCATTTTTTATGAGGTTATACTTTTTTTGAAAAATAATTTTATTGACAAATAATTTAATATATTTTTTAGAATAAAATCAAATAAAAACCGAGAAAAGATTGATATTTCAACCTTTTCTCGGTTTATTTTGGAGGCGCCTATCGGAGTCGGACCGATCATCAGAGTTTTGCAGACTCGTGCCTTACCGCTTGGCTAAGGCGCCAAATAAATTTGGTGGAGCGGGAAACGGGGCTCAAACCCGCGACCTCTGCCTTGGCAAGGCAGCGCTCTATCAACTGAGCTATTCCCGCATTTGCTTTAATACATTATATTCAAAAGCAATTAATATAATACCAAAAATTATAATTATTGTCAATAGTTTTTGAATTTTATTTGACCTATGTAGGTAAAAAGGCAAATTATTAATTTTTTTAATTTGCCTTTTTTATTTTTTATTTTTTTGTTTTTGCTGCTTTTTTTGCTTTCTTTGTAGTTGTTTTCTTTACAGTTGTTTCATCTTTTACTTTTTCAGCATCTTCTGGATTCCATTTTTCTCCTGGTTGTGGTTTGTTCCATGAAATGTAATCACAAGATTGTGGATTATTTTCGCAAATGAAATATTTTTTTCCCCTTTTTGTTTTTCTAACTTGTACTACTGCTCCACATTTTGGGCAAGGTACATCTATTGTTTCTACAATTGGTTTTGTATTTTTACATTCTGGATAGCCTGGGCATGCTAAGAATTTTCCATATTTTCCATATTTATATACCATCATTCTTCCACATTTATCACATGGTACATCTGATACTTCATCTACTAATTCTACATGTTCAAGTTCTTTTTCTACTTTTTCAAGTTCTTTTTCAAATGGGCCATAGAACTCTCTAATCATTTGCTTCCATTGTTCTTTTCCTTCTGCTATTTCATCAAATTCGTTTTCTATTTTTGCAGTAAATTCTACATTTATTACATCTGTGAAGTTTTCTGTTAATATTTTGTTTACTATTTTCCCAAGTTCTGTAGGCACTAATTGTTTTTGTTCTTTTTGTATGTATCTTCTTTCTAAGATTGTTGTAATTGTTGGTGAATATGTACTTGGTCTACCTATTCCCTTTTCTTCTAATGTTTTTACTAAACTTGCTTCTGTATATCTTGCTGGTGGTTCTGTAAAACTTTGTTTTGGATTTATTTTTAGTAATTTTACTTCTTGATTTTCTTGTAATTCTGGTAGTATGCCTTCTTCTTTTTCCTCTTTTTCATCAGTTCCTTCTACATATAAGGTCATAAATCCTTTGAATCTTAAATTTTGACCATTAGCTTTAAAATCATAATCATCTGCTTTTATATTAACAGCCATTGTGTCATATATTGCTGGTTTCATTTGACTTGCCATAAATCTATTATAAATTAATTTGTATAATTTATATTGATCTTTTGTTAGTTCATCTTTTATTTTATCTGGTTGTATATCTGCATAAGTTGGTCTTATACCTTCGTGAGCATCTTGAGCATCTTTACTGGTTTTATAATATCTATTTTCATAATATTCTTCTCCATATGTTGCTACTATTTGTGTTTTTGCAGCTGCTCTTGCTTCTTCTGAAATTCTTGTAGAGTCTGTTCTCATATATGTAATTAGACCAACTGTACCTTTTTCAGCTATTTTTACACCTTCATATAATCCTTGTGCAACTGACATTGTTTTCTTTAATGTGAACCCTAATTTTCTTGATGCCTCTTGTTGCATTGTACTTGTTGTAAATGGTGGTGCTGGATTTCTTTTCTTTTCGCCTTTTTTTACTTCTGATACAGTATATTTTGCTTTTTCTATTGTTTTTAAAATTTGGTCTATCTCTTCTTTAGAATGAATTTCTTGTTTTTTACCATTTTTACCATAAAATCTAGCTTCAAATTGTTTTTTTGATTTTTCATCTTTTAAATCTGCATATATATTCCAATATTCTTCTGGAATAAAGTTTTCTATTTCATTTTCTCTATCTACTATTAATTTTACAGCAACAGATTGAACTCTACCTGCTGACAATCCTCTTTTTACTTTTTTCCATAAAATTGGGCTTATTTTATAACCAACAATTCTATCTAAAACTCTTCTTGCTTGTTGAGCATCAACTGTATTTAAATCTATATTTCTTGGCTCTTTTATAGCTTTTTGTACTGCTGTTTTTGTAATTTCATTAAAGGTTACTCTTGTAATTTTATCTTTATCATTTTCTAAAATTTTAGCTAAATGCCATGCTATTGCTTCTCCCTCACGGTCAGGGTCAGTTGCAAGATATACTTTTTTTGCTTTTTTTGCATCTGTTTTTAAAGATTTTATTAAATCTCCTTTTCCTCTTATGTTTATATATTCTGGTTCAAAGTCATGTTCTATATCTATTCCTAATTTTGATTTAGGTAAATCTCTTATATGTCCCATTGAAGCTACGACTTTTGTGCTTCCTCCTAAAAATTTCTTTATTGTATTTGCTTTTGCTGGTGATTCTACTATTATTAACTTATCTGCCATAAGTCCTCCTTAGAATTTTATTCTATTATATTTTACTTTTAGTATTCTAGAACAATTTTTAATAAATTGCAAGTTTTTTGGGTATTTTCTTAAAACATTTGTTACTAAATAATAATTTTGTGTGATGTGATGGGTGATTGCTATAAATATTTGTTTTTGAGTGCGATTGGAATAATTTTAGAAAATCTTAATTAATTTTTAGGGGAATGTTCACGTCGAGCGATAGCGAGGACTAAGTGAAAGGGACCCAAAAAATTGATTTAGAATTTCTTAAATTATGTATTGAGCCGAAAAAACAAATATTTATAGCAATCACACCCATCACATCACAAAAAATCATTATTAGTAACAAAACACCCTCTTTCCCTATTAATCTTTTAAATAAAATTAATAGGCGAAAAAGGGTGTCCCCAAATATCAGAAATTACTTCTTCTGAATTTATTGGTGTTACCTTATTTTCTTTAAAAATACTTAATATTCTATCTTCTTCTTTTTCATCATTTGTTATATATTTTATATTTTTTGTTTCTACTTCTAAATTGTTCTCTTTATATTCAGTTTTTACTATTGTAATTCCATATTTAGCTTTATCAATTTTCTGAATATCATCTTCGTTTATTTCTTTATAATATTCTAGTTTTATTGGGTGATATATTTCTGCTTCTTCTAGTTTATCTTTCTCAATAAATGTACTCCCAAAAAACGTTCTCAAAAGCATCCTCCTTTTCTTTTTCTTATGTTTAAAATCACATTTGCTATTTTACTACTAAATACTAGAAGATGCAACGTTTTTTCATCGCAATATTTGACATATTTTTTATTGTTTTTCGACAATTTCGTTTTGTTTTTTATAAATACTATTTGAAGGAACTACTCCTCTTACTGAAGATAGTGGGTAAACATTGGTATTTTTTCCAATTACTGTTCCAGGATTTAAAACTGAACCACACCCAATTTCGACATTATCTCCTAACATCGCTCCAAATTTTTTTAGTCCTGTTTCTATTTTTTCTTCTTTATTTTTTACAACAACTAATTTTTTATCTGATTTTACATTTGATGTTATTGACCCAGCTCCCATGTGTGCTTTATAACCTAATATTGAGTCTCCAACATAGTTGTAATGTGGTACTTGGACTTTGTTAAATAGTATTACATTTTTTAATTCTGTTGAGTTTCCTACTACTGCTCCTTCTCCTACTATTGCTTTTCCTCTTATAAAAGCACAATGTCTTATTTCTGCATTTTTTCCTATAATTGCAGGTCCTTTTATATATGCTGTTGGTGCTATTGTTGCTGTTTTAGCAATCCATATATCTTCTCCTCTTTTTTCGTATTCTTCACTGCTTAATGTATTTCCTAATTCTTTGATAAATTCTTCTATTTTTGGTAATACCTCCCAAGGGTATGTTGCACCTTCGAATATTTTTGATGCTATTGTTTCATCTAAATTATATAAGTTTTTTATTTTGCATTCTTTCATTTTTTTCTCCTTATTCTTCCATTAATTTATAAATTGCATTTGCATATATTTTAGCACTTATTATTAAATTGTCAATTTTTATATTAATCTTTATGATTTTTATTTTTATTTAATGCCCTAACATTTAATATTTATTGCTATTTCACAAAAATTCTGCTATACTAAATACACTATGGAAAACGAAGAAAGATATAATCATTTAAATAAATATTTAAAAAATAAATTTGGAGAACGAACATTAAAGCTTTGTGTTGATGGAGGTTTTACTTGTCCTAATAGAGATGGTAAACTTTCAACCGGAGGTTGTATTTTTTGTGGTGAACGAGGTTCTGGGGAACATCTTAAATGTGAAAATATTAGTAATCAAGTAAAGGATTATTTCACAACTTATCGTAGTGAAAGAGCAAATAAATTCATTGTTTATTTTCAAAATTTCACAAATACTTATGATACAATTTCAAATTTAAAATCAAAATATGATTCTGCCTTAATCGACTCTCGTATTGTGGGGCTTCAAATAGCCACAAGACCTGACTGTATTAATGAAGAAGTTTGTAAGTTAATAAAATCTTATTCAGATAAATATTATGTTTGTGTTGAACTTGGTTTACAAACTTCAAATGATAAAACGGGTATGTTAATTAATAGAGGTTATACAAGCGCTCAATTTACTAAAGCTGTTTTGCTTTTAAATAAATATAAAATTGATGTTGTTACTCATTTAATGGTGGGTTTGCCAAATGAGAATTTTGATGACATTAAAAATAGTGTTGATTTTATTAACTCTCATGATATTCAAGGTATCAAAATTCACTCAACATATGTAATAAAAAATACTGTTTTAGCTGATATGTATTTTAAAGGTGAATATATTCCAATCTCTTTGGATTATTATTTAGAGTGTCTCACATATATTTTGACTCATATTAGTCCTGAAATAGTTATACACAGAATTTCTGGTGATGCTCCAAAAGATTTACTTATTGCTCCTGAATGGAATTTGCACAAAAAATGGGTTATGAATGGATTAGATAAAATATTACGTACTCAAGATTTATGGCAAGGAAAATTTTACAAAAGGAACTAAAAAATGAAATAATTTTAAAATAGAAAAGAGGTTAAATTTTGAACGAAGCACAAATTTTATTGAAAAAACATTTTGGTTATGAAAATTTTAGACCTGGTCAAGAAAAAATAATTTCTCACATATTAAATGGTGAAGATTGTTTGGGTATTATGCCTACAGGTGCTGGTAAATCAATATGTTATCAAATTCCTGCATTAATTTTTTCTGGAGTTACAATAGTTATTTCTCCTTTAATTTCTTTAATGAAAGACCAAGTTGATGCTTTAAATGAAGTTGGAATTCCTGCTACTTTTATAAATAGTACACTTTCAAATTCAGAATATTCACAAACCATCGAAAATATTGTTCATAATGTTTACAAAATTATTTATGTTGCACCTGAAAGATTGAATTCAGATACTTTTATTAATCTTTTGAACAATATTGATATTTCTATGATTAGTATTGATGAAGCTCACTGTGTATCTCAATGGGGACATGATTTTAGACCTAGTTATAGAGAAATTGCAAATGTAATTTTAAATCTAAAAAAACGTCCTATTGTTTCTGCATTTACTGCAACAGCAACTCAAATTGTAAAAGATGATATTATTAATTTATTACATTTATCAAATCCTTTTACATTAACAACTGGATTTGATAGAGCAAATTTAAATTTTTCTGTTGAAATACCCGAGAATAAAAACGATTTTATTATTGATTTTTTAAAAAATAATTCTGATATATCTGGTATTATTTATTGTTTAACTAGAAAAACTGTTGATAGTTTATTTGATAAATTATCATCTTTAGGTTATTCTGTTTGTAAATATCATGGTGGGATGAGTGAAAAAGCTAGAACACAATCACAAAATGATTTTACATATGATAGAAATTCAATTATGATTGCAACAAATGCTTTTGGTATGGGAATTGATAAATCTAATATTAGATATGTTATTCATTATAATATGCCAAAAGATTTAGAAAGTTATTATCAAGAGGCAGGACGTGCAGGTCGTGATGGCGATAATGCTAAATGTATTTTACTTTTTAGTAGAGCCGACATAGTTGCTAATAAATTTTTAATAGAACAAACTTCATCTGACACAAATCATAAGGTTGAATATGATAAATTAAATGATATGATTGATTATTGTAATACTGATAAATGCCTTAGAAAATACATTTTGGAATACTTTGGTGAAAATCCAGAATTTGAAAATTGCAATAATTGTAGTAATTGTTTATCTCAAATTGAGATGACTGATATCACAGAAGATTCAAAAAAAATATTATCTTGTATAAAAAGAATGCATGAAAGATTTGGTTCTGGTCTTGTTACTGATGTTCTAAAAGGTACAAAATCAGCAAAAATCAAGACTTTAGGTTTTGATAACTTATCAACTTATGGAATAATGAGTGACTATTCAAAAGACACTATAAAAGATTTGATTTATTATTTAATTACTGAAGGCTATATAAATTCTGTTGGAGATAAATATCCTATTTTAGTTTTAGATAAATCCGCAGAAGATGTTTTATTTCATGATAAGAAAGTTTTTATAAAAAGAAAAATTGAAAAAATATTACCAAAATCAACTTTGCAAGATGAAAAATCTGAACTTGATTATGATAAAGTTTTATTTGGAATTTTGAAAGAACTTAGAATGGAAATTGCTCAATTAAATAATATTCCACCATTTATCGTCTTTACAGACGTTTCTTTAAAGGAGATGTCCACATATTTTCCAATAAATGTGGAAAATATGCTAAAAATAACTGGTGTTGGGGTATCTAAATTAGAAAAGTATGGTAAAATTTTTATTGATACTATTTCAAAATATGTAGAAGAAAATAATATAAAAATCCCTGAAAAACTTGATAATATTACATCAAAAGCTTCATCATCTTCCGCTTCTGATAAATCTCAAACTGAAGTTAAAAATGAGACTAAAAAGTCTAAAGAAGATACGAAAATTATAACTTGTAATTTATATAAAGCAGGAAAATCCATTGATGAAATTTGTAATATTAGAGGTTTAACTAGAGTAACTGTTGAAAATCATTTGCTTAAATGTTATGAGGCTGGAATTGATGTTGATTTAGAAAAAGATGTACAAACTCAATATAAAGATATAATTTTAAATGCTATTAAACTAATTGGTATTGAAAAATTAAGGCCTTTAAAGGATGCTTTACCTGAACAGGTTACTTATTTTGATATACATTATTATATTATTAAATACAATAATAATGATATTTAAGTATAGATTTTTATTACTTTATAATTTAATTTTTGTAACAAAAAAGAACCATATTGGTTGTTATTCCAATATGCTTCTTTTTTAGTATTAGTTTTTAATTTTTTGACTTTAACTCATATTCTTGTAATATCTTCCCATCTACTCGTTTCAAAATAATTTTATTACCATCAATCATAATATAACTATGTTCTGTATTACATTTTGGTAAAGAAATTGACCCCGGATTTGCAAAAACATAACCTTCTTTTTCTTGTATAAAACCTTGATGTATATGTCCATATATCATTACCTCAAAATCTTCATATGGTATATTCTCTATATTATATTTATGTCCATGTGTAAAATAGTAATTAGTTCCATTTATTTCCATTAAAATATGGTCTTGAAATTTGAACTCAGAAATCATTTCATCAACTTCCGCATCACAATTTCCTTTTACTACTAAAAGCTTGTCCTTTAATGAATTTAAAATATTAGCAACTTTCATTGGTTCATACTCTTGGCTTAATTCATTTCTTGGTCCATGATAATATAAGTCACCTAATAAAATTATTTTATCTGGATTTTCTCTTTCATTAATTTCTTTTATTTTTTCTCCATAATAGCCTGAACCATGAATATCTGAAATTACTAAAACTTTCATTTATTTCCTCTTTTCTTTTTATATTACTTTTCTATCAATTCTTCAATTTTTTCTTTACTTATTAATCCTATACTTCTATTAACTTCTTGTCCGTCTTTTACAACTACTAGTGTTGGTATAGACATTATTTGATATTTTATAGCTATATCTTCTGCATTATCCACATTGATTTTCACTACTTTTACATCACTATGTTCTTCTGCTATTTCTTCTACAACAGGCCCCATCATTTTACATGGGCCACACCAATCAGCATAAAAATCAATTAATACTTTTTGTGAGCTCTCTAAAACTTCACTCTTAAAATTTTCACTTGTTATTTTTAATACTCCCATTTGTTTTTTACTCCCTTCATTTTATTTAAAATATACTTTTATTATACCACTATTAAAAAAAGTAATTCCAATATTAATTTTGAATTTTTATTTGTTCATCCTTTATTAGTTCATATCTAATAAGCTCTGCAGAATCTAAATTTTCTTTATGCATATCTATTCCTGCTATTTGATGATTATCATATGTTGTATAATAATAAATTCCTTTTGTAGCATTACAACAAGATGTATATATTGTAATTTCAAATTTACCATCATCCAATTCACAACATCCTCTCTGTTGATCTACAGAATTAAGTATGTGGAAGAATTGACTTACGCTTTCTTTTTCTGTATCTCCTGAAAGTGAATTCATTTTAACAAATGCTACTCTTACAAATCTTGATTGAGAAGATAAATCTCCTGGTAGTCCTATTGCACCCATTCCCCTACTATATGTTTGTAAGTCTAAGCTTTTTGCAAATTTATTTTGGGGTGATTTGGGTGATAAATTCATATAATTATTTAGTTCAAACATTTGCTTATCAAATGGTGGATTATTTGTTAATACTCCCACTGGATTATTATATATTTTTATTCCTTCCTTTACAGATTCTACGGTAATAGATTCTGTACTATCTGAAATAATCCAATGTAACTGGGCTAGTGGTAAGTTTTCATTAAATGGTTCATTTATAAAGTTCATATTTTCTATTAACTTTTTTGCTTGTTTTACTGTTGTGCATTGGCTAAGAATCCATGGTATGAATTCGAATTGAGCTATGTTGTCGTTTCTCTCTACTTGTTCGTTATAATGGGCGTTTCCGACAAAGTTTAGCCCAGCTATACATAGTCCTTTTTCGTTTATTGCATCATAATATAATGGGTAGTTTTCCGTTACATATGCCATCCCTATTATGGCATAATGATTTTTTATTTCTTTTTGATGTCTGAATTTTATTTAGTAGTTTCTTGGTGTTATTGTTATTTCGTCTCCATATGAGAATTCGTAATCTAGTGTTCTTCCAAAGTAGAAGTCTTTTGTTTTGTATGTTACTGCTGTACACATTTGTTTTTTCCTCCTTGTTGTTTTTTATTATTATATCATTTTGAGTGAAAAAAATAAATATTTTTTTGGATTTGGGAATTACCTTCGGGTTATGAGGGTTACATAATATATTTTATGATGCATATTGAATTGTATTGTATGCTAGTGATATTAAGCGTTTGCAAGTTTTTTGTTTAGTGAACAATTGTGCTAAAATTGGGGTGATTTTGAAAAATTGATCCCCAATTTCTCCCCAATTGTTACTAAACATATTTTTGTATTTTTATGGTTTTAATTGCAAAATTTTTATTGCAATTGAATTGATATTTTTAAGGAGGAAATTTTTATGGAATTTAATAAAGATAAAATTCAAGATTTAATGAATGAGTGGATAATTTTTAGAGATGAGGAACTTTGTAAATTAACTAGAGAAGATATGAAACATTCTCTAGACTTTGATACTTTTTATAATTTGGTTTTAAAAAATGTTTCTAAAAATAGTGAGAAATTTATGATTAAAAATTTGGACAAGTTTTATGAGCAAATTATGGATTTTACTGGTTATTATAATGATAAATATTATAGGGCTGGTTTTGGTGATTGCTTGAATTTAGTTATTATGAGTCTTGGAGGTAATGGTATTGAAACTAAATAGATATGGTAAATTAGCTAAAAAGTATTTAGAAGAATATAAGCCTTTTAAATTTCAACAACTTACTATGGATGGAACTATTATGGATTATTTGTTAGAATTTGAACAACATTTAAATGGTTATGCTAATTTGATTGAAATTGAACTTAAGCAAAAATTTCCTATGCCTGATGATAAAGATAGTTTTATGGAGCAAGTTAAGTATTTGAATATGATTCAGGAGATGGTTGATGAGTTTGTGAAAGAGGAGGTTAAATTGGTATAGAAAAAGCCGAGATTAGTTCTCGGCTTTCATATTAAATCTTTCCTTTATTTCATTAATTTCATTTACTAATTCATCTAGCGAAATATTTAATGCATAATTAAATGGTATAATTTGACTTTGATAATGTTCATTTTGATTTAGCATTACTTTCTTACTCATTAAAAATGTTCTTGTCACATTTGGATATTCATGAATTAATAAACTGTTTGAATTTCTTGGTAATAATACATTAACTTTTTCAGAAAATTGTTTTCCTGTAATTTTTCTTAATGTTTCTTTATCTTCCTTAATTGCTTCATAAAATTTCTTTTCAATCCAAACTCTTATTGCACACATATATATTATTTTATTAAAAGTGTTTTGTGAAAATGTCATGTTATTGATATCATCAGGGCTAAAATTCTCTATAAGGTTTACAAAATATTCATTAGTCAATCCATTAAATTCACTATCTTGTAATATATATGAATTATCATAATGAAATACTTTATGATATTCATCATTTTCTTCTTTTTCTCTTTCTATTAAAAGTTTTAAATATTTCTCACTATCCAAGTCTAATAAATTATTTAAACTCAATATACTTCCAGTTGCATTCATATCAATATTTTTTAAATATAATTTGTTTAAGTATTTTTCTATATACTGATATCTGAATGTCCCACTATCTTGACTATTTATTATATTAATCATCTCAATATTATGTGTAAATATTAATATTTTCTTTTCTGCACTAGCTGTATTTACAATTTCAAATAATGTTTTATATTGATTTATTAAATCATAACTAGTTAAAGGGTCATCTATTATCAATATATCGCTATCATTAATTTTGAATTCATACAATTTAAATAATAAAATTATTAAATGTATCTCTCCTTCACTATATGTATCAACATTTCTTTTAAATGTAACTATAATCTTATTTTCATTATCGTCAAATTCTAATTTTTCTATATCAAATCGATTTTCAAAATAAAGTTTTATATCTTTTTCTTCCTTTTTTATATTAGTGTAATATTTTTGCAATTTTTCTTGCATTTTTTCTATTTCTTTATTTTTTTCTTCTATTTGTTTTAAATTTTCTATTATATTACTTCTTCTTTCATTATTTACATCGCAAATTATAAGTTCAGCTATTTCTTTACCATCAAAATCTTTTGCCAATTTAATTAATTTTTCTATTTGTTTTTCTTTCTCAATATTATTACTAAATTTAAAATTACCAAATAGGCTTTTATTACATTCTTCATATATTTTCTTTTTTTGATTAAATATTTCCTTTAAATTATGTATTCCTTTTGTATTACAAGCTGGGCATGTTGTTTCATGATCATCTATCGAATTAATTAACGCTTGATATGCTTGATCCATATATACATTTTTCAATAATTCCATTTCATCTTTAATATTAGCTATTTCTTTTATTGCTTTATAATTATCAAAAAAGTCTTTTTTTATTTCTTCATACAATATATTACTAACATAATCTAATTTTGTTTTTTCTAGAGTTATCTGCTCTATTCCTTTTGTTTTTTGAATATTAGCTAATTCATTACTTACTTTTTTAGCTTTAGCTTGACTATTATAGTCATATTTTTTCAATATTCCTTCTACATCATTGTTTTGTTTTAGTTGCTCTATTTCATTTTTTAATTTTGTTATAGTTTGTATTCTGGCACCTATAACAACTTCTTTTTTGTTTTTTAAAAAACTTTCTTTAGTATCTTCATAATCTAAATAATCGTATTCATTGTACTTATTTTTTAAATATTTGTATATTGAACTTTTTCCTATACCGTTATATCCAAAAATAATTTTAGATTTTTGATTTAGTTCAATATTAAAATCATCATCGAATTCAATATAATTAATGTTGCAAAAGTCGTCTTTATTAAACATATATATATCACCTCTCTTTTATTATAAAATTTTATTTTTGCAAAATTTGTCGAAACTTGTAATTTATTATCAAAAAAGCAAAATAATTTTGTAAAACAATTACATTATTATTTTGTTTTTTTAATTAATCATTTTTTTCAAGTAACCAATCCAATACATTTATCTTCTTTATTCCATCAAAGTCTGCATCTAAATCATCATCTAATGTCAAAATATATTTAGGATAATTATCATTTATTTTCTTCAATGGAGTTAATTCTCTATCTAAGATTTTATTATCTCCTTCATTTTCTCCTCTAGTTGTTAATGCTACTTGATAATATATAGTATTTTCTGGCTTTCTGGCTACAAAGTCAACTTCTAAATCATCATATTTTCCTATATATACTTCATATCCTCGTCTTAGCAATTCAAGATACACAACATTTTCTAATATATGCCCCATATCTCGTCCAGAGCCTTGTCCTAACATATAATATCTTAATCCTATATCTATTGCATAATATTTTTCTTGAGTTTTTAAAAACTCTTTTCCTTTAATATCATATCTGTTGGCTTTAAATATTAAATAACTATCTATTAATGCATCTACATAGTTTGAAATTGTATTATATGATGAATTTTTTTCTATTCCTTCAATATTATCACTTATGCTTTTCATACTCGTTCTATTCCCTATGTTGTCATACAAATATTTTGTAACTCTTTCTAAGACATTTTTATCTGTTATTCCTTTTCTTTGCATCACATCTTTAAATAGAATGGTATTATATATTCCATCTAAAAATAAATTTATATTCTCTGGATTTATTTTATATAATTCAACTGCTTGAGGAAATGAACTATATCTTAGATAATCTCTAAATTTTCTTGACAAGTCTGTTTTATCTTCAAAGCTTGATAAATATTCTTTAAACGATAATGGCAACATTTTTATTTCTATATATCTTCCTGTAAGCAATGTTGCTAATTCTGAAGATAATAAATATGCATTTGAACCTGTTATATATAAGTCTACATCTTTATTTATAAATAGGCTATCTACTGTTTTTTCAAATTCGTTTACATTTTGAATTTCATCTAGAAAAACGTATGTCTTTTTTCCTTTTACTAATCTTTCTTTTATATATTCATATAATTTTTTTCTGTTTTGTAATTCCTCATAATCTGCGTTTTCAAAATTTATTGATATTATTTGTTTTTCTTCTACTCCATTTTCTTTCAAGTAATCTTGAAAAATTTCAAGTAATGTTGATTTTCCACATCTTCTTATTCCTGTGATAACTTTTATTATTTGTTGATCCTTGAAATTTTTTAAGATAGATAAATAATTTTCTCTACTTATTCTTTTCATAAATCTCCTCCTAACTATAATAATTATACTATCTTTTATTATTATAGTCAAGTTTTTTCAAAATTATGAAAAAACTTTTGATTTTTCAGTAGTTTTTTCAAATAGTTTTTATGTAATTTTTCTAAAAAGCAATAAAAATAAAGAAAATATCAATGTTTTTGAGATTTTTTCTCAAATTTTATTGATATTCCCTATTATTTTTTATTTGATTATGTATCGAAGTTTTATCTGTCTATATACAAATAATTCAAACTTCTGCATAACGTTTCGTTATTATTCGTATTTTATAACACATATTTAGATATAAGCGAATTTATCATTCTTATATCAACATTTGATTTAAAATCAAATTGTAATATATGTCCATTACTAAATGTAAGGATTAGTTCGCTATCTATATCCATAAAGCCCGCTGTTTCTATTCCATAATACTGTATTTTTGAATACGGATATGAAAAATATGCAATTTTTTTACCTGTGACTCCTTTTACATTTACAACAAAAATTCTATTATTAGTAAATATAACCTGATCTCTAATAGTTTTAAATGCACACATTATTTTTTCACCATCTACTAATAATTTCTCAATTTCTGGTCGTACTTCTTTTATTTCTATAGCTTTTAAGTTTAAAAAATTAGAATCTAAATTAATTCCTGTAGAAATATTTGGCATAACATCCCCTCCTTTTTTATTTTTAACAATATAATTATATCATATTTTTAAAAGTCATCTAATTATGTAATATAATATCGAATTTTATTTTGTAATCAAATAAAAATTCAATATTTATTCAAATATACTTTCATATTCTAATGGTACTATGTCTTCATATAACAAAGTGAACTGTGAATTTATTTGTTTATAATCATGATAATGTCCAAAATACCATCTTTTAAATGTACATTTTTCTGAAATCTGCTGTAAATAGTCAGTTAAAATATCTCTTTTATATGCTGAATTTATTAATGCTTGTACATTTGTTGGGCAACAATGAGATATGATGTAATCTACTTTGTAATTTATTTTTTCTAGATTTTTTATTCCATTTTCCATTTCTTGCTTTGTGGGAAGTTCTAAATCCCACCATGAAAAATCTCTAATTCTAAAATATGCTCCTCTTTTACGATACTCATATATTTTTTCTTCTTCATCTAAATTCAATATTCCATCTTGAATATCATGCGATCTAGCACCACCAAAAGCAAATATTTTTTTATTATCAATGTTAAAGATTTCTCCTCTCATTAAGTGTAATATTGAATCTCTTATCTTGTGTACTTTTCCACCTTTCCATTCTTCAATTGGATAATTATATAATCTTGTATAATTTTCATGATTTCCATCTACAAACAATGTTGTAAAATTCTTGTTATTTAACCAATCTAGTGCTTCTTTTTCTCTCCTACTCTCTTCTTCAAATGTCCATACTCCGCCAAAGTCACCACATATTATTACATAATTGTCTTTTGTCATTTCTGATTGTATTGGAAAGTTTTCTTCTGTAAATTTTGAAAAATCACTATGTGTGTCGCCTGTAATGTATATCATAATTCTTACCTTCTTTTAGAATTCTTCATTAGAGTATTCTTTTCCAAATCTGCTTGGAGTAAAATACTTAACTTCTCCCTTATCATTTACTGAAAAGATATGTAAACACAAAACTTCTGCTATTTCTTTTGGTATTCTTCTTAATGCAACTTGTGCTGATTCCCAATATAGTCCTAATCCATATTTATATGCCTGATTTATTCCAGATATTTTTCTATCTGTTTTGGAAATAGAATATCTTTTTACATCCATTCTTGTTATTATTTGTCCTAAAGCATTTATCCATCCCTCTCTATTGATTGACTTAGCAGATTTTGCATAGGATTTGCCTTTACATTCGATATAAAAATATTCACTATTTCTTTTACCACCAACTAATTTTATATCAACACCATGTTGATGTAATTCACTTTTTTTGACTTTTTCTTCATGCCAATTACCATTTTCTTTATTTAGCATAAATTCTATAATTTTATCTACAACAACTTGTTCCGTGATTCTTTCGTTCATATTTCTCCATTTATTCATTCAATCTATATTTTTCTCCCTCTTCTGCTACCATATCCAAATTATAGTTTTCTTCCTCATCAGTAACCCTATACTCAAAGCCATCATCATTTTTATCAGCAGTTCCAAGTCCAAAATATTTTTCAAAAAACTTCTTAACTTTAACTATAATATTTTCTTTTTTCTCTGCTCTATTACCTCCACCAAATCTTCTCATAGGTGGTAATATTTTTTCTATATCTGTTCCATTTGTTTTAACTTGTCCATCTCTAAAAGCATTATCTAAAAACTTTCTAGTTTCTTCTTCATTCAAATCTTCATCATTAATTATTTTCTTTAAGTCTATTTCTTTTTGTTCTTTTACAAATTTACCCCAATCATCCATAACATTTGTATCTGCATTTATTTTTGAAATAAATCCATCTATTAATTCTTTCTTTGAACGAAGTGCTAAACTTGATTTTATAGCTTTATCAATAGTTCCAAGTATTTCTTTATCTTCACAATTAGATTGATGATATTTTGCAACTAGCATTAAAATGTAGTCTATGTTTACTTCTACTTGTTTTACAAGTTCCATTTCAAATACTATATCATCTTTTATGCTTTCTTTCTCTCCATCATCTTTTTGTTTATATTTTTGATATAAATCAACATACATTCCTGTGTAGTCTTGAAAATCTCTTTCAGATAATATTTCGTTTCCAGCAAATTTATCAAATGATGATAATATATTTCTTAATCTTAATATATTTCCTATTGATACTATAAAATCTTTTTCTGCTTTTTCTCCAACAATTTGTGCTCCTAGTGGATATTTTTGTAATAGCATTGCTATTCTTTCTTCATATCCTATTTGTTTTTTACCATTATCGTCTTCATATCCATAATAATAATCTTCATAAGACTTTAATAAAACTATTCCTGTTGCATTTTTATCTCCAAATAATGCTATTGCATCATTTGTTGCCTCTTGTAAGTTTCTAAAGCATACAATGTTTCCATAAGTTTTTACTGAATTTAATATACGATTTGTTCTTGAATAAGCTTGTATTAGTCCATGTTGTTTTAAATTTTTATCTACCCATAATGTGTTTAATGTAGTTGCATCAAATCCTGTTAAGAACATATTTACTACTATTAATAAATCTATTTCTCTATGTTTTACTTTATCTGATAAATCTTTGTAGTAGTCTTGGAATCCGTTTCCTTCTGATGAGAAATTTGTCTTGAATTTTTTATTATACTCATCTATTGCAAAGTCTAAAAATTCTCTTGAACTTTTATCTAATAAATTCGTTTCAAATCCTTCGTCATCTAATATTCCATCTGAAGTATCTTCTTCATTTTGTGCATAAGAATAAATTGTAGCAATTGTTAAATCTTTTTGTTTTCCTTCTAATTGCTTCCTAAATTCCAAATAATATTTTTTTGCCATTGGTATTGAATCTACTGCAAACATTGAGTTGAATCCATTTACTCTTTGTCCTTTTAAATCGTAAAATGAATTTCTTTTTGTTTTCTGATCAAAGTGTTCTATTATATATGAAACTACATTTGATACTCTCTCTGGTGATGATAGTGCTTCTTCTGTATTTATTGCCTCTACTTCTTTATCTGTCATTCCTTCTTTGGCTTTTATTGTATTTATATAATCAATTCTAAATGGTAATACATTTCCATCATTTATAGCATCTACTATTGTATATGTATGTAATTTTTCTCCAAATGCTTGCTCTGTTGTGCAGAAATCTGGATTTGTTGTTTTTCCTGCATTTTTTGCAAATATTGGTGTTCCAGTAAATCCAAATAAATGATAATTTTTGAAGTTTTGTACTATCATTTTATGCATATCTCCAAATTGAGAACGATGGCATTCATCAAATATCAATACCAGATGTTTTTGATATACTGGATGATTTTTGTTTCTTTTTACAAATTCACTTAATTTTTGAATTGTTGTTACTATTATTTTGGATGTTGTATCTTCTAATTGCTTTTGAAGTACTTTTGTACTTCTGTTTCCGTTTGCTGCTCCTTTTTGGAATCTATCATATTCTTTCATTGTTTGATAGTCCAAATCTTTTCTATCTACAACAAATAATACTTTGTCAATATAATCTAATTTACTTGCTAATTGTGCAGTTTTAAATGAAGTTAATGTTTTTCCAGATCCAGTTGTATGCCATATATATCCACCTGCTTCAATTGTTCCCATTTTCTTATAATTTGTTGCCACTTGAATTCTATTTAATATTCTCTCTGTTGCAACTATTTGATATGGTCTCATTACAAGTAATAAGTCCTCTGATGTAAACACACAATATTTTGTTAATATATTTAAAATTGTATGTTTTGCAAAAAATGTTCTTGTAAAATCAACTAAATCAGGAATTACTTTGTTATTAGCGTCAGCCCAATATGATGTAAATTCAAAACTATTGCTTGTTTTTTTACTCTTATTTCTGGTTGATGTTTGTTCTTTTATATGACTTTCTCTTGTTGTATTTGAATAATATTTTGTACTTGTACCATTTGAAATCACAAATATTTGAATATACTCATATAATCCACTTCCTGCCCAAAAACTATCTCTTTGATATCTGTTTATTTGATTAAATGCTTCTTTTAGTGCTACTCCTCTTCTTTTTAATTCTATATGTACTAAAGGAAGTCCATTTACTAATATTGTAACATCATATCTATTGTCATAATTTCCAGTATTTTCTACATATTGATTAATAACTTGTAATCTATTATTATGAATACATTTTTTATCTATTAGAGTTATATTTTTACTTGTTCCATCATCTTTTTTTAAAACTTGAATATTATCTTCTTGGATTTTTCTAGTCTTTTCGACTATCCCATCATTATTATTTGCAATAGAATCATTGAAAAATCTATCCCATTCACTATCTGTAAATTTATAATCATTTACTATTTCAAGTTGTGTACGAAGATTTTTTATTAATGCTTCTGAATCATGAATTTCCAAATAGTCATATCCTTGTTCTGTAAGCATTTTTATAAATTCATTTTCTAATGCTTGCTCACTTTGATAGCTATCTGATTTTCTTTTTACTGGTTCGTATTCTGTTACTACTGTGGAATCGCTCATTTCCATTACTACATTATACTTACTCATCATAATTTGCTCCTTAATTTGCTTGTTTTAATTCTTTAAAATTAAGTAATTTATCTCTATAATATTCATATTGCTTTTGTCTTGCTTCTATTTCGGCAGGTAATCCTTCTGATATACTATTACATAACTTGTCAAATCTCTCTAAAACTTCAACAATTCTTTTTTGTTCTTCAATTTTAGGTAAAGGTATTTTCAGGCTTAATATTTTAGAAGAATTCAAATCTCCTCTTGCCCCCTGTTTCATAGATATAAGTTCATCATGTTTACTGCATACACTATAGAATACATATTTATAAAGTGCTTTATTTTCATCGATTTCCATATTTAAGCAATGTTGATTAGTCGTAGTTTTAAATTTATTAATTGCACATCTTCCTGCTGATGCACCAGAAATTGCAACAATAACACAATTTTCAGGTATCCATTTTGCAGATGTTTCATTTACAGCTTTTTCAGTTATAAAACTATCTACTTCTTTTATTTCATTAAACCTCACATCTTGAGTTCTTAACCATGGGATGTTTCCATTTTCATAGTATTCATTATTACTTTTTAATGGGGTGCCACCTGAGCAACTTTTCTTTATAATATTTTTTAATGATGTCATCTCGCCATTATTATTTAATAATTTGTTTCTATAATATTCATACTGTTTTTGTCTAGCTTTCAGCTCTGCTGAAAGCTCTGCTGAAAGCTCTGTGAAATCGTCCAAAATATGGACAATTTCGCATTGTACCTCCAATGGAGGTACAACAACTTTATATTTATCTAAATCGCTTTTGTTTAAAGCTGGAATACTTCCCCTTGCAACTAATGTTTCCATTATATGTTTTTCTTTACTTTTTAAAAAATAATATAGATATTTTGTATTTAGTTTATTTTCATCAATTGAAGTATATGGATAACATAGTCCACCAGCCCAAAATTTTTCATTAAAATAATTGATTACCCCTGCATATTCTCCTCTTGCAGCAAAAGTTATAGCATTACCTTCATTATTAAAGTTATTATAATGTCCATAGATTTCCCTGCCAGAATTAATAACTGGATATTTTCCATCATTAACTAAATCAGTTGTTTTTAAAGTACCTTTTTTTAGAGCTTTGGTAATATCTGATAAGCATTTATATTCCACTCCATTAGGACATAATCTTTCTATTAATTCTTCTAATTTTCTCATTACTTCGCCTTTCCTATTTAAATTTTATATATGGATGTAATTAAAGTTGTTCCAATTTTAGAATCTATAGCATAATCATAAGGTAATAACTTTAATAAATATGGTATATTTTCCAACTTTATAATTTCACATCTAGTATTTTCATAAATAAATATTACATATTTCAAATATTGGTTAAATGAATATACATAATTTAATAAATTTTTATCTCTAGTTAATCTGTAGCAATCAAGTTTTTCAGGCTCCCTCATATCTCCATTTGACATATAATCAATCCAATCACTATAAATATTTTCATACATCTCTAAAACAAAATCTGAATACTCTATAATAAATATTCCTTTGTTTTTATTTCCAATATATTTATTTACACTCTTGATATGATTTTCAAAATTACTTTTAAAAGATTTCTCAAAACATTTATAGTTATGCTCTGGATATTTCATAGTCCAGTGTTTCTCTATTCCGTTTATATTTTTAGTTTCATCTTTAAATACTTTTTTCTCAGAATTTACTTTTTTAAAAAATTCATTTTCCTTTCTAAATTGTTTAGCACCTTTTTTATTCTCCTGTGATGATGTAACTCGAAAATGTTCAATAAAACCATTCTTAAATATATAATCAGGAAATTGGCTTAATTTCTCATTTGGAGTCGAATTACTAAATATATTCTTTAGTTCATCAATGTCTTTTTGAAATAATCCAAAATATATTTTATTATTATTTTTAGATAAATAATTCTTTACTATTTCAAAAGCTCTTTTTTCTCTCTCTCCTCTTGCCATTTATTACACCTCAATTTCTGCAATTATTTTGTCTATTTCATCACGAAAAACTTGCTCTCTTGCTACTATTTCTTTTATTTCTTTATTAAGCTCTACTATATCAATTTTTTCTCTTGTATCTTCTTGTTCAACATATGTTGACACAGATAAATTATAATCGTTCTCTTCAATTTCCTTATTTGATACTAACTTTGCTGTATATTCTTTATCAGCTCTTTCTGTAAATATATTTACTATGTTATTTATATTTTCATCTGTCAATTTATTATTATTTGTAACTTTTACACATTCTTTTGTTGCATCTATAAATAATGTACTATTATCTTTTTTACTTTTCTTTAGAACCATTATACATGTTGCTATTGATGTTCCAAAAAATAGATTGCTTGGTAATTGTATAATGCAATCAACAAAGTTATTATCAATTAAGTACTTTCTTATTTTTTGTTCTGCTCCACCTCTATATAAAATACCTGGAAAACAAACTATTGATGCTGTTCCATTTGTTGCAAGCCATGCAAGTGAATGCATTATAAACGCAAAATCTGCTTTTGATTTTGGCGCTAATACACCTGCTGGCGAATAACGAGGATCATTTATAAGTACCGCGTTATCATCTCCAGCCCATTTTATAGAATATGGTGGATTTGAAACTATAACTTCAAATGGTTCATCATCCCAATGTTGAGGAGAAACTAAAGTGTCTTCACATGCTATATCAAATTTATCATAATCTATATCATGTAAAAACATATTTATTCTACAAAGGTTATATGTAGTTAAATTTATTTCTTGTCCATAAAATCCGTTTCTTACATTATCTTTTCCTAATATTTTTGCTGACTTTAATAATAAAGAACCAGATCCACAAGCTGGATCATATACTTTATTAACTGATGTTTTTCCAACAATAGCTAATCTTGTTAATAATTCACTTACTTCTTGAGGTGTATAAAATTCTCCTCCTGATTTTCCAGCATTAGAAGCATACATTGACATTAAGAATTCATAAGCATCTCCAAAAGCATCTATTGAATTATCTTTATAATTTCCAAGTGGAATATTGGCAATTCCATCTAATATTTTTACCAATTTATCATTTCTTTTTGCAACAGTTGCTCCTAATTTATTACTATTAACATCAATATCATCAAATAATCCTGCAAAGTCTTCCTCGCTTTCTGCTCCTTTTGCTGAGTTCTCAATGTTATTAAATATTCTTTCTAATGTTTCATTTAAATTTTCATCGTCTTTAGCTTTTTTACATACATTATCAAATAATTCTGATGGTAATATAAAGAAACCTTTTTCGTTTACCATCTCTTTTCTAATTGTTTCTGCTTCTTCATCTGATAATTTTGCATAGTCAAAGTTATCATCTCCTGCTTTTCTTTCGCCTTCATTTATGTAATTAGTCATATTTTCTGATATGTATCTATAAAACATTATTCCTAATATATATTGTTTAAAATCCCAACCATCAACTGATCCTCTTAAATCATCTGCTATTGACCATATTGCTTTGTGCAATTCTTCTCTTTCTCTTATATTTCTGTTTTCCATAAGTTTCCTCCGTTAAATCTAATTATCCTATTTATTTTATATCACACAATCCAATTTTTAACAATAAAAATCCCAATATTTTAAGCTATTTTGTCGAAAAAGTTTTTTATAATTTCTAATATTTTTTCACCACTTATTTTGTAACTCATTAATTACATTCCATACCTTTCCTATTTCCTGTTTCTCTTCACTTAAATCAACAGTATGAATTATCCCACTATTCGCCAAATATGTTAATTGATTTATATTATTTCCTATTCTTCTAAGCTCTGATACAACTTCATTTAATCCATCAACTATAACTATCTCTTTATCTAAGCCTTGTTTAATCAAATATCCTGATAAACTAAGTTTAGCAACTTCGCTTTTTTCAATCAATTTTTTCTTCTCTTTTTCACTAACTCTAATTGTTATAATTTTATCTTTCTTCAATTTATCATCTCCATTTCATAAAAGGGTTTGGGACATTCCCAACTATCAAGAACCATTTGTATACACAAATTGGAATCTTGCTAAAAACATTTCTCTTATTTTAGTTTTTTTGCTCCAAAACAATATAAAAAGAAAAGTGACATTTTTATCTGCCACTAATCATTTCACATCTAAAGTAATTTAGCTTATACTCCAGTCATCTCAACCATTTCAGAGTGATTCCCTAATTAGGGAATCGCTCATTCTATGGTCATCATCCTTAATTTCAATACCACCACATATTTCATATAATCTTGAAATTATTGAATCTACAATACTATAATTTTTATTTATACATAATCTTTCTCTTAATTGATTTCTGTTATAATTTGTTGTTATAACAATTGGCAAATAATTATTATATCTATTATTCACTATCAAAAATAATTTTTCTAATACCCATTCTGTTGGCTTTTCTTTTCCTAAATCATCAATCACAAAAAGATCAACACTAGAATATAAATTCAAATAATCCTTATCAGAAACTTCTGAATCGCTATATGAATCTCTAATAAAATCTAACAATTGTATTAAAGTTCCAAATATTACTGATTTTCCGTTCTTAATAATTTCATTTGCAATACATGATGCTAAATAAGTTTTACCTACACCATAAGCTCCTGTTATAAAAAGTCCTTTATTAGTGGTTCCTTTTATCAATTTGTCTACATATTTTTTAACATTTTCATAAGCATTTTTATTCTTATTTGTTATTTTATAATTTTCAAATGTGCTATTTAATTGACGTTTTCCTAAATTATTATTTTTAAATAATTTGTTTATTTTACTTAAATTGATTTTTCTTATTTTATCTTTTTCAATATATTCATCATATTGTTGCCAAATTTTACTAGCTTCATTACAAGTACATCTTTCGTATGCTGTTGCTATATCTTTATAAACAATATTGACATATAGTGCAGTATAATCATTTATATGTAATAACTTCCCACAGAATTTGCACTGTTTGTGCATTTTATTATCAGTATCTAAAACTATGTCAGAAATCAATTGTTTTGAATCCACTACCATTTTCACCTGCCTTTATATCATCTTCTAATCTATTATTTTCTATTTTATTCTTTTCTGCTATATTCTCTTCTTCCACGTTACTTGACGTTTGCGTAACGTTATTTTCTTCTTTTTTCTTATCTCTAAATCTTTTTTGTCTTGCTCTATTTTGTTCTAAGATTTTCTCATATTTATCAATACTTTGATACTTATACCAGTTTTTAATTATATATGTATTTTCCTGATATATTAGCATTTCTAAATGGATTAATTTGTTCAATATATTTTCCATTTTTGCATCCGTTTTGTGAATGATTGTTGCAAGTTCATGCACTGTCATCGGATTATTTTCTGAAATCATTAACTTTCCTTTTTGCATACATTGTCCTGCTATTGTTAATAATTGAATCCATACTCTAAAAAATGTGTCCCCATCACGTTCTTTGAGTAATATTTTGATTTTTGGATTTGCAAATATATCTGTAAACACTTTAATCCATTGCATGTTCTCCCTCCTTTACTTTTTTAATGATTCTTGTTCTTTATTATTCAAGTATTCATCTAGTGCTTGTACTCTAAATAATACTCTTCCACCAACTCTTGCACATGGTATTTGTTTTCTTCTTACTAATTGGTTTACTAACCAATATGATATTCCTAAATACTCTGCTGTTTCTTTCATTGTTAGTGTTTTTCGTTCTACCTTTGGCAAATTTTCCATATTATCACCTCTTTTCCTTATTATTGTTGACTATTTATTTTTTTGATTGTATAATTTTGATATACAATTATTAATTATTATTTTAATTGTAGGAGTTATAAAAATAAACCCAACAACCGATAATTAATATTTTAAATTTGTATTGTAGGTATATGGAGGTAATATGGAACCATTTTTTAATATATTATTTAACTTAGAAACAAATGAAGAAATCATTACTTATAAGAAAATGCTCAAAAAAGGAGATACTTATTATTCTTATTATTTGTTAGAGCCTAAACAAAAACCACTTGGGAGTTTTTTATTAGATTTTCTAAATACAGATATGCATAAACGTAAAAATGTTGAAAAATTTATAACCGAATACTGTTTTGAACATTACTATGCTATATTTAATAAAAATTATAAAGATAAATATGTAAATTATACATTTACAATTTCAAATGGTGAGTACTTAGAATATTTAGATAAAATTTATGAAAAATTTGGTGAAGATTTTATTTGGATTTACGATGTCCTTTGGGATATTGCTATGAAAAAATATAGATATCTACATCTTTATGAAAATAATAAATTTACAGATCCTGAATTTTCAAAATACAACAAAAATCAATTAAATACGCTTAAACCAATAAATTATTTTGAAGATTTAGATGATTATTATTTAAAAGATTCAATTGGAGATATAATAATTGATTTTAATTTTAATAATTATTTTAATATGGAAATACCTTCATCTATTCCTTTTGCATATAAAAGTACTTCTTATGAAGATATTTTATATTTATCATTTAGACAAATTGCTAGTTCAAAATATTTAATTTGTAAATGTGAAAATTGTGGTAAATTTTTCATTCCATACACAAATCATGATACTAAATATTGTGATAATATTTTTAAAGGAAATAAAACATGTAAAGATTTAGCACCTGAACTAATGTATAAACAAAAATTAGAACAGGATCCTTTGTTGAAAAAATATAGATCAAGATACCAGTCTTTACACAAATCTGCTTCTCTTAATCCTGAACTTAATACTCAAAGATATGAAGATTTCAAAAAGATTGGTGCTATTAAAAAGAACGATTATTTAAATAATAACATTAGTGCTAAAGAATTTGAGGAATGGATAGAAAGTACAAAGATAAAGCAAACAAAAAAGTAGTAGAATTTTCTACTACTTTTTTATAAATATTTTTTTATTTCAAATTTTTCATAATCATCTAATTTATTGATATATTCATAAAGTTCCTCATTTGCTATAATATTATTATATTTATCCAACATTAAATTATCTAATTGTTTCTCATCATTTAATTTATTAACTAAACTTATAGATAATCCTTTTTTTATTAAATTTAATTTTTTCTTTTCCTTTGTCCCATATACAAATTCATTATATTCATTTTCTTCGATTAATCCTACCTTATACATAAGTGTTACAAAGTTATTGATTTTAAAACTTATAAAATCATCTTCTATTTTTATTTTTGCAATAGCCAAATTTAATAATGTTTTATTATCTTTGCTCGATAAATCAATATATACTTTTTTAAATTGTTGAGGATAATCCTCTGTTTCTTTTGCGAATTCACCATAGCTTTCGCCTATGTAAAACTCTCTCTTTTGAGGATCATTCTTTATCTTATTAAAATATTCATATTGCTGCTGAACTCTTTCTTTTAAACTTTTTTTATTATATTTTATGTAGTTTTTATAATAATCTATTGCCTCTTCATTTTTTAATCTTTTAATTTCAAAATTTGTGATATTGTTTTCTTGTCCTTTTATAAATACATTATATATTTTGTCGATAATATTATTTCCTAATAATTCTTTATTATTTTTTTCTACTTCTATACAGTTCAAAATTTTATTAGTAATATCTGAAATATTAGCATAATAGTTTGATATGCCACATTCAATTATAAGTTTCTCTATCTTTTCACGTTCATTATCCGGTTCTATCAATGTTATCTCTTCATTTTTAATTATTTCTTGATTTTTAATTTGTTTTTTTACTTTATCTTTTTTTGATATCTTTAGCTTATTAATATCATAATTTTCCATTAATGGATTTTTTATACAATCATCAAAAGAAAAACTTCTTAATTCTTCAATTTTATTAGACATATTTGAGTTATTCCTATTATATTCTTCTGAATTTATAAAAAATATTTTTGGAATTAATTTTTTTAAATTGTTTTTATCTTTTGTAAAAATTTCATTAAGACGATTTACCCTCCCAATCAAATTTACTAATTGTTCCTTTGATAGTGAATTCACTGTAAGTATAAACAAACTATCTATAGGTAGATTCATACCTTCCAATATTACATGATTTGCAATTATGTACTTTAATTGTTTATTTTGATTAAATTTATATTCTAAATAATCTTTGATCTGTTCAGGCATTTTACCATGAATATATACAATTCCTTTTTTAATCAAATCAATCATATAAAAATCTTCATGGACATGTTTCTTTAACATATTAATAATTTCTTCAAGGTCATTATCATTTTCTATTTCTGGTATATTAGCATTTGAACATAATTCTTTAGAAAATTTCTCAATCTTTACTGGTCTAGAAATAAAAATAAAGTTTTTTTCATTAGAATTATCAATTATATATTGATATATAGGTTTTCCTGCATCCGTCTCATAAAACTCGTTTATGAATCTATTATACTTTTTTTCTTTTCCTTCTAAAGTTAATTCAAATATTTCAGGTTCTTTAACATTAAATTTAACTTTATATTGCTTTATATTGTCAACACTATCTTTTATCTTTAAACTATTACTATTATTTATAACAGGTGAAAAATATACAACTTTCTGATTAGCATATTTCATTTTATTTTTCCTTATCAATCTAGTTAATAAAATACTTCTGCTATCATCATCAAAAATATTATGTGCTTCATCAATATATATTTTTTCAAAATAGAAATCTTCTTTTTCTAATAATCTCAATGCCCTTTCTTGTGTTAAAATACCTATAAATCTTTCTTCTCCTTCATACATTTCATCATGTATAATTATTTTATAATCTTTTATTTCTTTTTTTATTTTCCTATATGTTTGATTTATAAGTGATTTCGTTGGCACAATAATTCCTATTCTGTTATATCCTTCATTAACAATTAACTCATTAATAATAGAACTTTTACCATACGAAGTGGGTGCAACATATGATATATAATTATTGGTATCTTCTAATATCTTTTTTTCTGAATTATATTGTTCATATGTTTCTACAATATCTTTTCTTTCAAACTTATTCATCTTTTTTTCTAACAGTAAATCTTTAATTGTATTAATTTCTATCAGTCCATGTTCTACAATTTTTTTTGCTATAGGATAATATCCAAAATTGATGGAAAAATCATATAAAGCCTCATAATCATCATATTGCAATGAATAGTTTAATATTATAAAATAAGCAAACTCTAAATATGATTCATGTTCTTTATCTTTTTCATATTCTCTTATCAATAAAATTGCACATTCTAAAATAAATTGTTTTTCTTCTTCATCTAATTCTTTATGAGTTGTTAATTTTTCTATACAAATATTAAATTTTTTTTCATTTTTTAAACTAGTTAATTTTCTTCTTTCACTACTATCCATTTCATTTCCTCAAATATTGAATAAATAAATCTGCAATTTTGTTATTTACACAAATTGCCTTTATTTTTTTAAATTCAAAACTTTCTATTTTATTTTCTACTTCGACTTTTGTATTTCCTATTCTTTCTTTTTCTTTATCTTCCTTAAAAAATTTTGTGGAACATGGGATTATATTATAATTATCAATAGTACTATAATTTCCATTTGTATATTCTCTGCTTAGTTTTTTTATAGCTTTTCTCACATCATCAGGAACTTCAAGATCCCTATTACTTGCATGATTATATGCGTTTTTCCATGGATTATTGCTTTCTTTACCGGTAACTTTTTTGTTCAAATCATTATAAGCCTCTGATATTTTAGAATGATGCCTTTTATCTATTTTTTCTGTCGATTTACTTTCAACTAACCATTTTTCATTATTAATAGCATATAATCCATCAAATCCTTTTTTGAATGATTTATCTTCCTCCAAATTTTGAAATAAACAATACTGTTCATATTTATTTATTTTTAAGTATAGATGAATAAAGAATTCTGCAATAGCTCCTACTTTCTTTTCTTCTTCTATTTCTCCTAAATATTTTAATATTTCTTTTTTTACATCTGAAATATCTCCATCAGTATATCCCTCCCAAATTTCAGTAATGTATCTATTAATCTCTTCTTCTAGTTCTGTTGATATTTCTTCTATATTGATAATTATAATTTTTTTATTTTCATCAATATCATATTCATATACTTCAAACCCCTTCATATTCTCACCCTCTAATTTTTTACATTATATCATATTTTGGCAGTTTTTTCCACCATTTGGCATATACTATTTATTTCACTTAATTATTGACATTTTCCCCTACACATCACAAATTTTCCTACAATAACCCCCTGTCGGGTTTTGTTTTCAAACAAAAAAATGCTACAATTAAATCATAGTAATTCAAACAATTACTAAATAAAAAAGAAAGGAGGCAAAAGTTAGTGACCGGTAGTATTGAAAAACGAGGAAAAAACAGTTACAGGCTAGTAGTATTCAAAGGATACGACCTAGATGGCAAACCAATAAGACATCAAAAAACAATACACTGCAAGAAAAAATCAGAAGCACAAATAGAACTTGCAAAATTTCTAACAGAAGTAGAAAGTGGACTAATAGTAGATGGAAACATCCCAACATTTGCACAATATGTGGAAATATGGACAAAGGATTATGCATTAAAAGAACTAGCACCATCAACTTACTACAGATACAAACGCATGCTAGAAACAAGGATAACTCCATATTTTGGACATTATAAGCTAAATAAAATCAAGCCAACAGACATTATGAGATTTTATGATTTACTTGAAGATGATACTCAAATTGTTAGAAGAAAAAATAATAATGGAAAGAAAACAAGAAAGCCATTATCTCAAAAGACAATATTAGAGCACCATCGTTTGCTATCAGCAATGCTTCATAAAGCAGTATATTGGCAACTTATTGTAAGCAATCCTGCTGAACGTGTTCAACCACCGAAAACATCTAAGCCGTTAAGACGTCATTATGATGAAGAACAAACTAAAATTCTTGTTGATAATTTGCAAAAGTTAAAAGGCAATCAAATTAAATATCGTACTGCAATTTTACTTGATATTTTTACTGGAGCAAGGCTTGGAGAACTTGTTGGACTTGAATGGAACGATATTGATTTAAAAAATGGTATTATCAATATTAATAAATCCAGTCAATATCTTTCTGAAAAAGGAGTTTTTACTAAGGCACCTAAAACAGAAAGTTCAATAAGAGATGTTGCAATACCTGATTTTATTGTTTCTTTACTTGAGGAATATAAGTTATGGTATGATGAACAAAAATCAATTGTAGGCGATTTCTGGCATGAATCTAATAGGCTATTTGTTCAAGATGATGGTAAACCTATTCATCCATCTACAATTAGCAAATGGTTTGAAAAATTTGTTAAACAAATTGGATTGCCTGTAATTAATTTTCATGGTTTAAGACATACAAATGCAACTCTTCTTATTTCTCAGCAAGTTGATGTTGCAACAGTATCTGCTAGACTTGGTCATGCACAAATTACTACTACATACAATTTCTATGTTCACCCACTAAAATCTCATGATAGGACTGCTGGAAATGTATTAGAGAATTTGTTAATTTCAAGCAAGGCAGATTAGTAATTCAATATTATCTAAAAATCTTTTTTGTGACTCTCATATTTATATTTTTTTGATTTACTTTGTTGCAAAAATGACTTTAAGAATTTTTATGAAATGAGCTTTTTTTAGAAGTTCTATGTCAATTGGGAAGTTGATCCCCAATTTCTCCCCAATTTGACATAATAGGACTATTTTCAAGCATTATAGCAACCTATTTAAAGGTAGTAAAAAATCGCTACATCCACTCAAGCTGTAGTGATTAAATCAAAATCACAAATTAAAATCAATTCAAACTCACCTTAGAGTTATGAGCCTCAATCTCCCTCAAATCCAATTCGCTCTTCACATCGCTCAACCTATCCTACTACTCCTTCAAATCATCATTTATCCAATGAACCGGAAACTCTCCATCTCTCAAAATCTCCTTAACAGCCACTGGTAGCAAAGGATAATCCTCAATATTATTTAAATCTAACCATTCATATTGTAAATAATCCTTACCCTCAACATTCTTCAAAGTATATTCAATCTTTTTATCCTCATCATCAACAAATTCAACTCTATGTACAAACATAATCTCATGATATTTTGCACCTTTCATTTCAAAAAAGTTTTCTATTGTCGCTACATATCCTATTATTTCTACTTTCTTTCCAGTTTCTTCTTCAACTTCTCTTTTTACTGTACTTGCTGAATCTTCTCCAATTTCAACTCTTCCTCCTATTAGTGCATAATGGTCTATGTTAACATTTCTATGTACTAATATTTTTCCATTATGAATTATAACTCCTGCTGCTCTTACATTTAATTTGTAATCTTCAACATCTAATGTTAAATCCATATCAATTTCTCCCTCTCTTTTTTGTCGATTATAACATATTTTTACAATCTTTGAAATATTTTACTTTGATTTTTTATACTTTTTATATCCTAAATATCCACCACCTAATAATCCTACAGCTATAATTCCTCCAGCAACATCTTGTGTACTTGTATTTTGCTCTTTTTGTATTGAATTTTTCTCTGTTTCATTTTTATAAGTATTTGTCTTGTCTATTGTATAGTTATTCTCTACTTTTGGGGCTTCTTCCACTTTTATTTTGATTGTATCTGTTTTTCCATTAGAGCTTGATACAGTTATATTTACATATCCAGCTTTTTTTGTTGTTACAACTCCATCATCGTTTATTGTTGCTATTCTTTCATCACTTGATTTCCATGTTATTTTCTTATCTGTTGCATTATTAGGCGTTATTGTAGCTGTTAAGGTTTGACTTTCTCCTACTTTTAAACTTTCTACTTTTTCGTTTATATTTATTCCTGTTACAGCAATCGCAGCTGGTGCAGTTGTTTGTACTACATTTTTATTTGAAGATGAAGATGTTGCTGATTTATTGTTATTTTTATTTGATTTTGAACTACTTGATGATGAATATGGACATACTCCATTTGGATGTAAATGTGCTGGATGCCCTCCACAATGATAATGATAACTTCCTAATCCGACTTTTATTATTTTTGTCTTTGTGTCCTCCATATGCATCTGTTCTTCCTGAATGTGCATATGAATTAATTCCTATTGCAATTATACTTAATATTGTTAAAGATATTGTTAAAAATTTTTTCTTACTTTTTTTCATATAAATCCCCCTTGATTATTTTATCAATTTTTTATTGAAAATTTTGTCGAATTTTGTTATTAATTTAGTTTTTTTGACAAAAATAATCTCTTCACCATTTAGTATTAAAAAATTTATAAATTTTCCTTAATTTTTCTTACCCAAACTATTGACACCCCAATACAAAAGTTGTATAATAAAAAAGTCGATACATCGCGGGGTGGAGCAGTTGGCAGCTCGTTGGGCTCATAACCCAAAGGTCGGAGGTTCGAGTCCTCCCCCCGCTACTCAGGCGGACGGTCCGAAAGGATCGTCCGCCTTTTCCGATATCAGGCCCTATGCCGCATGCCTGACCGACTGCCGGCAGGCATGCATAGCTTTTTCGTATACGGATGCTCTCTTCGCTCCATTTTTCCAATAAATACGGAGGACAGCTTCCTCGCCCCGCCCCCCGACATAAACCGTCGAGTCGTGCGAACCGCTCCGTCAAGGCCGATTATCGCGTCCGTCATGCTCAGAATCCATAACTCCGGACCGGCCCTCGTGACACGCCCCGTTCGCGAAAGCCATTCCGATGAGGCGGGTGTCGCCATGCGGACACGGGACAAAGCATATGACAAGAAATCACGGAACGACGCCGGCTCGCGCAGGAGCAGCGATCCGTCCGGACAGGCCGCGAACGAAAAAGATTCCGCTCGAGGAATGGAATTGTACGCATTTTGCTGTCGTGTTTCGTAAACATCAAAAGCAAACGGTTATGGAAAAGAACAACACATGCACTCCATGCGAGCAGAATTTCCGCGATGAAGTCGACCATCTCGTCGACGAAGTGAAGGGATACACGAAAAAGGACCACGAGCAAAAAAAGAAGGAAGTGGACGAAGCGTTCGGCAAAGGGAAAGAGCAAGAGTCCGGCCGTTAAGTCCCGGCCTATTCCATTATGCAATGAACGACAAGGGACTGTCCGACCGGTCCCCGGAAACAGGAATCGCCCCTGCCGGCAATTGCCTCGGCAGGGGCGATTTTTCGATTATCAGACTGTCCGGACAGTTTTATCTCCGCTCACGGCGGATTTTTCCGCTGCCGTACTTCCTATCCGCCTCGGCCGACGGAGCGGAGAATTCCGGTTTGTCGTCAGTCCCGGCGTAACCGCCGGTCGCCCGAGAGCGAAGACGGAGACCGAGCCGCCCTCCGGCCCGGAATCCTCGCCCGCAAGCCGGCCGCCTTCGGTCCGGCCGCCGCCTTTCCGAGCAGCAACCATGCGCAAGGCAAGGGGAGACGGCGAAAGCACGGGACGACAAATTCCTACCGCCCCCTCGCCCCACTCACGGAGGCGAAACCGTGCCTATCGCATATTCGGGTTGAGCCCTGCCCATTCGGCAATCGGAGGAATCACTCCCATGGCGATCACCTCGTCGCGCAGCTTGGCCAAATGGCGGTAGCTCTCCTCGAGCGACGCGATCTCCTCCGGCGTGCCGTCCGGCTCCCTGTAATGAGCGCCCGTACGGTCGATCACGGTCTCCATGGCCATGACGATATGCCGGAAGCGGTCGTCGTCGACATAGACTCCGGCCGGCCAGCGGAACGGCTCGCCGCCCATAGCGGCCCGGATCATCTCGATCGACAAATAGGCCGGGCTCTGGAACGACGAGCGGCCGCGCAGTTCGATAATACGCTTGCCTCCCTGAATCACCCGCTGACGGATGTCGTCCCACTGTCCGCCGGTCAGTTCGGGCGTTCCGATCAGCTTCGCGAGAGGCTTGCCGCCGACGGTAGCCGTCGAAGCGAACACGGCCATCTGCTCGCCGTGCCCTCCATAGGTCCGGCAGCCCTCGACTCGGTCGGGCGAGATTCGGAAATGCTTCGCCAGCTCGGAGCGGAGACGGGTACTGTCGAGGCCGGCCAGCGTCGTCACCTGACTCGGTTTGAGACCCGAGTAGAGCAGCGTGATGAGCCCCGTGATGTCGGCCGGATTGAAAATAACCACCACATGCTTTACGTCGGGGCAATAAGTCCGTAGGTCCTTGCCGAATTGGGCGGCGATCGCGGCGTTGCCCTTGAGCAGATCTTCGCGCGTCATGCCGGCCTTACGGGCCGCTCCGCCCGACGACACGACGTAGCGGGCGCCCCCGAGCGCCTCGGCTATATCGCTCGTATAGGTCAGATTCACGCCCTCGAATCCGCAGTGGAACATCTCCTCGGCCACGCCTTCCAGCGCGGGAGCGTAGGGATCGTATGCGCAGATGTTCGGTGTCAGGCCCATCATGATAGCCGTCTGGACCATGTTCGATCCGATCATGCCGGCTGCGCCGACGATCGTCAGTTTCTCTTCCGTCAGAAAATTCATTTTCTCAGAGTTTAATCGGTTCGTCTTTTCTTTTCCCGGCCCGCAAGGCTCGCGCCATGCTCCGTACCAACAAAGATAGGCATTTATTCCCGCCTGCGGACATTCCTCTTTTTCATGCGCCATAATCCGCCGTCATTTCCCGGGGCCCCGTTCCCGGCAAAAATGCGGCATGCGGCGGGGCCGGATACGGTAAAATCGGGTTCTTTTGCTATATTTGCTTATTCTAATTCTCCGCATTCATGGAAAACCGAATCAAATGCTGGCTGGCCGTCCTGTTGACGTGCTGGACCATCGCCCTGCCCGCCCGAAGCGACGGCAAGGCTCCCAAGGTCAAAAACGGCACGCTCGTGTTCGCCGAGCCCCGCCGCGAGAAAGGACAGACGGACGTGCTGCAGTTGCGCTGCGATCCGATTCCGACCGTGCGCGTGGCATTCGTCGGGCTCGGCATGCGGGGTTCGATGGCCGTCGAGCGCTTCACGCATCTGGAGGGCGTTCAGGTCGTCGCGCTGTGCGACATACGTCCTTGGACTGTCGAGCGGGCGCAACGGATACTGGCCGGAGCCGGATTGCCCGAGGCAGCCGCATACACCGGCGAGCAGGACTGGAAAAAGGTGTGCGAGCGCGACGACGTCGATCTGATATACAACTGTACGCCGTGGGAACTGCACACGCCGATCGCCGTCTATGCGATGGAACGCGGCAAGCATGTCGCGCTCGAGGTTCCGGCAGCCATGACGATCGATGAGTGCTGGCAGCTCGTCGACGCCGCCGAACGCACGCGCCGCCACTGCATGATGCTCGAGAACTGTGTCTAT
>ERZ857801.727-NODE-727-length-42490-cov-13.321362_pt1 | contig 42490 bp, 35 predicted proteins | sample MGYA00519762_ERZ857801 | MGnify/ENA primary metagenome ERZ857801 (study PRJEB31778, sample SAMEA3449368) | human gut metagenome | biome: human gut; feature: human-associated habitat; material: faeces | place: United Kingdom | collected 2010/2012 ...
GGTCCTGGACCTCCAGGCCCAGCAGGTTGCAGGCGGAGGCGAAGGAGAAGCGGGTGCGGGTGGAGTTGTCGCGGAAGATGGAGATGCCGAGACCGGAATCGAAGATGCGGGTGCTCTTGTTGCGCTCACGCAGATCGCGCAGGGCGTCCGCCACGGTGAACACGGCGTCCAGCTCCTCGTCGGTCTTGTCCCACGTCCAGTAAAAGTCGTTTTTATACATATTGTTGATGTGCAGCTTCTGCAGGTGCTGCGCCAGCTCAACGGTCTTGCTCATTTTCTCTTTCTCCTTATCGTAATGGGTAATTGGTTGATTCGATGGATTCCACCGCAGCTGCCTTTTCCGTAGGGGCCGATGTGGGCATCGGCCCCTACGGACGACTTTACGCAGCAGCCGGCGAACGGAACAGGGTTCGGGTGTTACTTGATGTCGTTGCCCGTCAGCTCCTGACGGAAGCTCGTGGCGGAGCCGTCCTTGTTCTCGGGGTTATAGAGCATGGGGACGGCGGCATAGAGCGCCGCGCAGACGGCGAGATCCTGCTTCCAGGTGATCTCGTTCGGGGCGTGCGCCTGGCTCTCCGCGCCGGGGCCGAAGCCCACGCAGGGGATGCCGTAGCGGCCCTGGATGGACACGCCGTTGGTGGAGAAGGTCCACTTGTCGGTCAGCGGACGGCCCTCGCGCTTGGCCTTGGCAGTCTCGTCGGCCCACAGACGGTTCTCGCCCCACAGGGCATGGTGCGCGTCGACCAGAGCCTGGACGTGCGGCGCGGAGGCCTTGTTGATCCAGGTCGGGAAGAAGCACTCGGTCTCATAGACATGGCCGGTCCATGCGGGACGGTCGTACATATACATGGAAACCTTGACGTCCTTGGCATACTTCTTGCAGGCGGGCAGATCCTCGATCTCCTTCAGGCAGGACTGGTAGGTCTCGCCGGCCGTCATGCGGCGGTCGATGGAGATGGAGCAGGAGTCCGCAACTGCGCAGCGGGACGGGGAGGTATAGAAGATCTGGCTGGTGGTGCAGGTGCCGCGGCCGAGGAAGCGGGCGTCTTCGTAATGCTCGGGGTTGTACTTCGGGTCGAGCATCTTGACAAGGCCCTTGATCTCCTTGTCGTCGGCAGCGTCGTTCTCGTTGAGATCGCGGACGTTCAGGATGACCTCAGCCATCTTGTGGATCGCGTTGTCGCCGCGCTCCGGAGCGGAGCCGTGGCAGGAAACGCCGTGCATATCGACGCGGATCTCCATTCTGCCGCGATGGCCGCGGTAGATGCCGCCGTCGGTCGGCTCGGTGGAGATGACGAACTCGACCTTGCTGCGTGCGTCCTCGGGGCCGTTAAAGTATTCGTTGACAATGGACTGCCAGCACATACCGTCGCAGTCCTCCTCCTGCACGGAGCCGACGACCATGATCTTGTAGCCCTCGGGAATGAGGTTCAGATCCTTCATGATCTTCGCGCCGTAGGTAGCGGAGGCCATGCCGCCCTCCTGGTCGGAGCCGCCGCGGCCGTAGATGATCTCGTCGGTCTCGTAGCCGGTGTAGGGATCAGCGGTCCAGTTCTCGCGGTTGCCGATGCCGACGGTATCGATATGGGAGTCGATGGCGATGATCTTGTCGCCAGTACCCATCCAGCCGATGACGTTGCCGAGCTTGTCGAACTCGACCTTGTCATAGCCCAGCTTTTCCATCTCAGCGGCGATGCGCTTGACGACGCCCTCTTCCTCGCAGGACTCGGACGGGATCGCGATCATGTCGCGGAGGAACTTTGCCATGTCAGCCCGGTAGCCTTCGGCAGCCTTCTTGATAGCATCATAATTCATAAACGCAGGGTACCTCCCATTTATTTATTTATTGTTCTTTCTGATCTGCGGCGTCTGCCGTGCAGACGTCTTCTGCTACCATCATACCACATGAAAAGCAGATGTCAAACAAAATTTTTGCTTACCTAAAATTTTTTATGACTCTTTTCTTTCTGCACCCATCTGCGTGGAAATAAATGTGTTTCATTCAAGAAAAACAGGCTGCCCGTGCGGGACGGACAGCCTGTTTTTTCACTGGATCATGTTCAGCAGCGCCTCCGGCGAGACATCCTCCGTAATGCCGAAGCGGAGCATGGCGTAAAGCGTCTGCGGCAGCCCCTTGACGACGGTGTTGACGCCCGGATTGGTCGAGAGCGTCACATGCACGCGGAGAGACTGGAGCGTGACCTGCGCCAGCGTCGAGTACTGCCCCGCCGGATACGCCAGCACGTCGACCGGCCGGCCCGTTGCCTCCTCCAAGAGTGCACGGCTGCGCGTAAAGTCCTCCGTCAGCGCCTGTACATAGGATTCCTCGCTTTCGCCGGGCAGCTGGAGGATGTTCTCCCGCACGGCCGAGTCCGTTTCATACGGCGGCCACTGGTGCATGTCGTAGGTATGGCTCTGGATGGAAATGAGGCCGGACGCGGTCATTTCCGCCGCCTCCGCCGCGCCGAAGTGCGGCGTGATGGCATAGTCCGTATCCTTGTAATGATCCGTTCCGAACGAAACGCCGATGGCGAAGATCGTCGCCTTCATGCCGTATTTCTGCAAAATCGGATAGGCCAGCGTGTAATTGCTCCTGTATCCGTCGTCAAAGGTAATGACGACCGGCTTCTCGGGAAGCGGCTCGCCGCGCAGGACATACGCCTGCAGCTCGTCAAACGAGACGCCGGTATACCCGGCCTCGGAAAGCGCCCGGATCTGCGCCTCAAACTGCTCCGGGGACACCATTTCGCTGTTCGTCACGTCCTCGGACAGATGGTGGTACATGAGTATGGGCACCTGCGTGCTGATCTCATCGGCCGAAAGCGCCGCCGGGGACAGGACGTTCAGGAAATAATCCTCCGGGGTGTCGGCGGTCACATAGGTTCCGAAATCGTCCGGGATCCAGAGATCTGTGCGGCCTGTCATGCGGGCGCAGATCATCTCGCCGACGTTGTTGCGGAAGTGCGTGCCGTCGTAGAAATAGCGCATCTCGCAGCTGACGCTGCTGGACGAAAAATCCCAGAACGGCGTGACCTGTGCCAGCGAGCGGTAAAACTGCGCGACGGTTTCCGGTTCATAATTTTTCAGATACTCAGCATATACCGGCCCGGCCGCGACGGTGAGGTTCACACCCGCTTCCTCGCACAGGGTCTTGATCGCCGCGACGCTCTGCATACACTGCTCCGTGTACGGAAGCGAGAGCGTCTGGTGCGGATAGTCGGCGAAGACGGGGTAGCTTTCGAGATAACGCTCCTCGCTGCCGATCGGCTCTGCGTCGCGCACACGCTTGTCATAGCAGCCTGTCCGCTCGTCAAACACGTCGAACGTCTGCGGCAGAATGGTGTCCGTGCGCAGCGCGTTCAGCTTGGCCAGCGCATAGCGCGGGTCGGCGAAGAGATAACGCGTGTAATAGGACAGCACGGACGTGTCCGGGTCTTCCTTATAGTGGAGGTTCTTCGTCAGCCGGTCGGATTCCTCGTCGTAGGTCAGACCGTTGTCGAGATAGACGTTCAGAATGAGGTTTTTGACCTCGTAATGTTCAATCAGATACCGCGCGATCTTTTCGCAGTCGCGCATATCCGCGCCGTACATGATGAGATTGTAAAAGCTTGCGTCATACGCCTCGTTGAACGCGTCTACCGGGAACGAGCTGGTGGACGAGCAGCCGAGGATATAGGAATCGTATTCGTCGTGGTGCTGTTCGAGATAGCTGAACTTTGCCACGCGCGGGTTATTCGTCTCGTCGTAGGAGAACCAGGACAGCAGCCTGTCCCCGAACGCGCCGAAGGGATCGGCGGCAAGATTCAGCGCCGCCAGCAGCGCGGCCAGCACAAGGACGGTCACGAGAAAGACCAGCACCCATTTTTTTGAACTCATTCGATCACCGCCTCAGAACTGCGTATAGATAAAGCCCGACGGGATATACCCGGCCCGGAACACGCCGAGCAACAGCACGGCCAGCAGCAGCGCCGTCACGGCAAGCCACTGCACAAAGCCAGGTCTCTTTTCCAGCGCCGCCCGGATCTGCACGCCGCGCTCCTGAAAGCACTCAAGCGTCAGCAAAACGGCCAGACCCAGCGCGATCACAAGAAAATCCGTCTTCGCAAGGCCGAACGACAAAAGCGTCCCGTCGAGCAGCTGTGACGGCTGCGGATGCAGCACGGTCGTCTTCAAGAACCGGAGCACGCAGCTCAGGCGCGGCGAGCGCGTGAAATACCGCCCGATGAACACCAGCAGCATCGTGCGCAGCGTCATGAACACGCGCCATGCGGCGGACTTGTCGTTGATGTGCAGCGCCGATTTCCAGCGCAAAAACGTCCGCTCCAGCAGGAGCGAGGCCGTAATGAGCACGCCGTTCCACAGGCCGAAGGCAATATAGCGGAAGTTCGCCCCGTGCCAGATGCCGATGATGAGATAGACGATGAACGTCGCGAGCGACGTGGCAAAGATCTTGCCGCCCGTGCCCCTGATGTGTGTGCGGGCCCAGCGGGAGAGTCTGCCGAAGGCTTTCGACAGCGACAGCGGGTAAAACACATAGTCGCGCATCCACGCGCCGAGCGTGATGTGCCAGCGCCGCCAGTATTCCGTCAGGGACATTGCGAAGATCGGGCGGCGGAAATTCTCGGCCATGTCAATGCCGAACATCCGCGCGACACCGCGCGTAATATCGATGCCGCCGGAAAAATCGCAGTAGAGCTGAATGCAGTAGAACAGAATGCCGCTGGCAATGACCGCGCCGCCGTAGGGGCAGTTTTCCGTGATGACAGCGTTTACAAGCACGGCGGCCCGGTCGGCAATGACGAGCTTTTTGAAATACCCCCAGAGGCAAAGCTGGATGCCGAATTTGAGATCGCGCCAGTCCAGACTGCGCTCAGCCAGAAGCTGCGGGGCAAGCTGGTCGTACCGGCTGATGGGGCCCTGCACCATCTGCGGGAAGAACGAGACGAACAGGCCGTATTTCAGCGGGTTTTTCTGCGCGGGGAGCTTTCCGCGGTAGACGTCGATGACATAGCCCACGCTCTGGAAGATGAAATACGACAGGCCCAGCGGCACGACGAAATCCCACCGGGGAAGCTTGTCCCCGAGGGCGGACGGCAGCGCGGAGGCCGTGAAGTTCCAGTATTTCATGAGATACAAAAGCCCGAAGCACAGCACGAGACAGGCCGCGCAGATCTGCTTTTTCGCGCGGCGCACGGCGGCCTTTGCGGCCTTATCGGGTGCGGGACGCGCGTTCTGCTTTTCGAGCAGCAGTCCCGCCAGCCACGTCAGTCCCGCGACCAGCACGAGCCAGACGGCGCTTTTGACGCCGCCAACCAGGTAAAAGACCATGCTTGCCAGCAGCAGCACGACCCACTGCGCCCGCTTCGGAACCAGATAATACAGCACGACGCCTGCCGTGACGAGCCCCACAAAGGGCAGGGAGGCAAAGGACATCTCAGCTCTGACGGCTCTCGATGAGCTCCTCGATGGCCTCGACGCTGTTGAAGTTCTCCGGCGTCAGATCGTCCACGCCAAGTTCCACATCGAACGCCTCCATCAGTTCCGTCACGACCGCGACGATATCCAGTGAGTCGATCAGGCCGTCGTCGATGAGGGCTTTTTCGTTCTCAAAGTCGATGCCCGGGCAAATCTCCGTCAGGATCTCCATGATCTGCTTTCTCATAGTGTCAAAACTCCTTTATCTATCCCAGCCTCAGCACAACAGACTGCCATCCGTCCGGCTGAAACTGATTTTTTTCATAGAAATGCTCGGCAGGGGCGTTCCCCACCCTTGCCCAGACGGCGCATTTCTGCCCGCCGGTCTTTGCTTCCAGTATGGTCAGCAGCCGCCCGGCGTATCCATGCCCCCGGCAGTCCGCACGGACGGCCAGATGGCGGATCTCGCACTGCGCCCGCCCAGGCGCGTAGTGCAGCAAGCCCGAAATTCCGTCCGCATCCATGAGGCACAGCACCTGCCCGGCGCTGACCGCCTGCCAGAGTTCCTCGTCCGGCGGGATGCAGCCCGTCAGCGGGTCGAACTGCGCAAGCAGAAACGCCCGCACGGCCTCAAAGGAAGCCTCTGACGCAGTTTCCGCGCTATCTGGCGCAGGAATTGCCGCCCGCGTACGCCGCAGACGGCAAAACGCCTCGGTAAAGCCGAGCGCGCACAGCGCGTCCTGCGCCCGGCGCATGGCGTCTTGGTCCTTTTCGCGGCAGGCCAGCTCCGTGACGAGCGGGGAAGGCTGCTCCGGCAGGCAAAGCTTTGCACCGGGGTGCAGATAGAAGTTCAGGAGCCGGTATCCGGCCCGCTGCCGAAGCAGCAGCAAAAAGCCGTCTCCTTCCTCGTAAAAAAGCCCGGCGTCGATCTCACGCTGGTAGTCTGCCGGGGATAAAAAGCAGTTGGTCACCACGCCGCGCCGCAGCTGCGCGGACAGAAGCGGCGCAAGCGCCGCGCAGCTTTCAACTCTGCGCATGAAGGAAGCGCTCCTTCAGCGCCGCGCGGTCAAGCTTGCCGTTCGCGTTGTGCGGCAGCGCGTCCAGCTTTTCATAGACGTTCGGCAGCATATATTTTGGCAGCGCCGTCCGCAGCGCCCGTGCCAGCGCGTTCGTGTCCAGATCGCCCGCATAGACGCAGACGATCCTGTCGCGCATCGCGTCGTAGAAGCAGACGGCCTCCCGCAGGCCCTTGACGCTGTAGAGCGCCGTTTCAATTTCGCCCAGCTCAATGCGGTAGCCCATGTGCTTGATCTGCCCGTCGCGGCGGGCAAGAAAATAGAAATTCCCGTCCTCGCGCTGCACGGCCATATCGCCCGTCCGGTAGAGAATGTCGCGGTAATCGGGGCAGAGCGGGTTCTGGATAAAGGCTGCATCGGTCTTTTCCGCGTCTGCAAAATATCCTGCCGCAAGCCCGGAGCCGCGCACGCATAGTTCGCCCGTCTCGCCCGGCGCCGCCTCGCTCAGATCGTCCTTTAACAGCAGCAGCTGCATATTGCGGCAGGCTTTTCCGATGGGGATCGGCTCGTCGTCGCGGTATGCGCGCGTCAGGTGCAGCGCTGCGCAGTCGACGGTCGTTTCCGTCGGGCCGTACATATTATAAAGCTCCGCCTCCGGGATCGCGCGCTTCCACATATTCACGTACCGCGCCTGCAGCGCCTCGCCGCCGACGACGATCTTCCGCAGCGCGTGCGGGACGCACTTTTCAAGCGCGCCGGAGCTTGCCGCCAGATGGAACGCGGACGTCGCCCAGTTCACGGCGGTCACGCCGTTCCGGTCGAGCGCCTGCAGCAAAAACAGCGGCAGCGCGAAGAATTTCTTCTCCAGAATCACGCACGTCGCGCCGAGCTTCAGCGTCTGGTACAGATCCTTGCAGGAGGTGTCAAAGTAAAACGGCGACTGATTGCCGAAGACCTCATGCTCCGTATAGCCGCAGAAGTCCGTCAGCCAGTCGGTAAAATCCAGAATGGCGCGGTGGGAGATGACGATGCCCTTCGGCGTGCCGGTCGAGCCGGAGGTGAAGAGCAGGTACACGGGATCCAGATCAATGATCTGCTCGCGCCGGGCCTGCAGGAGCGCATCGTCCGGCGCGGTTTTCTCCGCCTCCTCCAGACAAACGAGCGGCGCGCAGTCCGCAAGCCGCTCCGCCTGCGGGCGGCACGCTTCCGGGAAGACGATCGCGCGGGCGTGCACCTGCGCGAGAATGCGGCGCATCCGCGCTTCGGGCATCTGCTCGTCGATGGGAACGTAATAATTCCCACTCTGCAAAACGCCCTGCAGCGCCGTGACGCTCTGCACTGTCCGCCCCGTGAGCACGGCCACGGGCGCGTTTTTGCAGCCCGGAAGCCCGGCCAGAACGGTTCCCAGTGCCCGCGCGTCCTGCAGCAGCTGCCCGAAGGTCAGACTGCCGGAGGCGTCGGAAAAGGCGACCTTGTCCGGGACGCGGGCGGCGGTGCGCTCTAGATATTCAGCGGCGTTTGTCATCGGCATGGACGCATCCTCCTTCAGCTCGGCTTCACACACTTTTGAGAATTTTACCACATACGCACGCAAATGTAAAGGCGGAACGCGCCGCGCATTTTTTCGCCCGCGGCGGTTGAGTCCAGGCTGCTTTCATGGTAAAATAACAAAAAACACAGGAGGACAGACCTATGTATGATGTGATCGCGCTGGGCGAGCTGCTTGTCGATCTTGCGGAACGCGCGAAGGACGAAAACGGCTACCCCACTCTTGCCGCCAACCCCGGCGGCGCGCCCGGCAATTTTCTTGCCGCGCTGAGCGCGTATGGAAAGAAGACCGCGTTTCTCGCCAAGGTCGGCAACGACACTTTCGGTCATCTGCTGACCGGCACGATGCGCCGCGCCGGGATCGACACGCGCGGCATTCTGATCAGCCCCGATACATTCACGACGCTTGCGTTCGTGACCTTTGACGCGCACGGCGACCGCTCGTTCGCCTTCGCGCGCAAGCCCGGCGCGGACACACAGCTGCGCTGGGAGGAGATCGACCCGGCCATGCTGGCAGAAAGCCGCGTGTTCCACTTCGGCTCGCTCAGCTGCACGGACGAGCCTGCCCGCACGGCCACGCAGAAGGCCGCGGCCTATGCCCGCGCGCACGGCAGGCTCGTCACCTACGACCCCAATTACCGCGCCCCGCTGTGGAAAACAGAGCAGGAGGCAAGGGAACAGATCCTCTGGGGCCTTTCGCAGGCGGATATCGTCAAGATCAGCGATGAGGAGACGCAGTTCCTCTGGGACTGCAGCCCGGAGGAGGGCGCGGAGCGCGTGCTGGCGCTGGGCGCGAAGCTCGCCATGGTCACGCTGGGGCCGAAGGGGTGTCTGCTGAAAAATAAGCAGGCAGACTTCTCCTGCGGCTGCCCGAAGGTGCATCCCATTGACACGACCGGCGCAGGCGATATCTTTGGCGGCAGCGCCGTATCGCGCTTTTTGGAGCTTGGGAAAGCGCCGGAGGCGCTGACGCGGGACGATCTTGCCTATATGGCCCGCTACGCGGCAGCCGCAGCAAGCCTCTCCACCGAAGCTTCCGGCGCCATCCCGTCCATCCCGAAAAAGGAAGCCGTCCTGCAAAAGATGCAGGAGGCATATTGCGTGCAGGCGGACGCACACCGATAACGATCCGACGTTTTGATGCAGAAAGCGGCATTCCCGGCCCGGGAATGCCGCTTCTGTTTTGCAGCTTACGCTTTCTTCTTCGGGCCCATGATCTCGGCGCTCAGGAGGGCGACGAGGGGGACGGTCAGGATGATGCCGATGGTTCCGGCCACGCCGCGGATGATCTCGATGGCGATGGAATCGGCGTTGAAGATCTGGATCATGGGATAATCAAAGATCTGGAACAGCAGGAGCGTATTGAGGCTCGAACCGGCGAAGGCAAGGATGAGTGTGTTCGCCATGGTGCCCATGGCGTCCTGGCCGATGTTCATGCCGGAGCGGAACAGGGCCTTGCGCGGCAGATCGGGGTTCAGCTCGCGCAGCTCCCAGCAGGCAGAGGCAATGGACATGGCCACGTCCATGACCGCGCCGAGCGAGGCGATGAGAATGCCGCTGACGAACAGACCGCTGATCTTCAGTCCCCGGTCGGACGCGCGCAAAACCAGTTCCTCCGCCTCCGGCAGGTTGAAGCCGTTGAGCGGCGAGATCGACCCGCACAGGGCGGCGAAAATGCCGGCCACCGCCACGCCGCCGATGCAGCCGAGCGTGGCGCAGAGCGTCTTGCGGCTGAAGCCGTTCAGGAACAGGAGGGAGGCCGCCGTCGTCAGCGCGACAAGCACGACCGTGACCACGACCGGCTGCGCGCCGCGCAGGATCATGGGCACCTGAATGAACCAGACGCACGCAAGCGTATACACAAGCCCCAGCAGGGCCGTGAGGCCCTTTTTCCGGCCGATCAGCAGAAGCAGCGCCGCAAACACGGCAAGCAGGCCGAGCAGCACCGGGGCGCGGTTATAATTCGGAATGGATATGATATACGGCGCGCCCTCGTCGTCCAGATCGAGGCGGACGACGATCTTTGTGCCGATCTTCGCGTCGACGTTGGTATAGATGGTCAGATAGTTGATCGCCTCAAGCGTTTCGCCCTTCCACGGGCCGTTCAGGATCTCGACCTCGAGATACTGCTGGCCGATGCGGCGGCCCTCGGTCCAGTCCTGGGTTTCCGCATTGTCGTCCAGAATGTCCGTGACGCGCGCAACGGCGAAAAACCGCTTGCGCGCGGCAGTCGCCTCGCGGTCAGGCTCCGTGTATTCCAAGACCAGCGCCCACGCGATGATCAGCACGAACAGCAGAACGCTCACGCCGATCTCCAACCAGCGCTTGCGCGTCAGCTTGCATTGTAAGTTTTTCATGGATTCTCCTTCAGGATGCGCAGTTTTTGAATGATGGGGGACTGCCCCGCCGGAAGACCCGGCGGGGCAGCTTTGTACTGTTGGGGAACTCAGCGCTCGAGATAGCGGTGGATGATCGCCGCGACCTGTGCGCGGGTCGCCTGTGCCTTCGGCACAAGGTTGCTGCCGGAGCCGTTGATCAGACCCTGGCCGACCGCCCAGTTCATCGCCTGAATGGCGTAGGCGGAGAGCTGCGCCGTGTCGGCAAAGCTGCCGAGATTTTCCTCGAGCGTCACAGCCGTCATGCCGCCGTAGACTGCGTAGCGGTACAGGATCGCCGCAAGCTGCTCACGGGTCACGGGGTCGTTCGGGCCGAAGAGGCCGGAGCCATAGCCGTTGACGATGCCGTTCGCTGCCGCCCATGCGACCGCCTTGGCAAACCATTTGCCGGCGGCCACATCCGTAAAGTCGGACGAGCCGGAAACGGACGGGCTGCCCGCCATGCGGTAGAGGATAGTAACGATCATGGCACGGGTCAGCGGTGCGTTGGGAGAGAAGCGATCGGCGCCCGTGCCGTCCATGATGCCCTTCTCGTAGACGTAGCGGACATCGTTATAGAACCAGTCGCTGCTGGACACATCGGCAAACGGGAGCCCTACCGGGGCAGCGGGCCTGGCCGGGGTGACCGGGGTGCCGGGGGTGACGGGCGGAGGCGGCAGGACAGTCTTCTGCCAACGTGCATAGAAGGTCTTGTCGCCGGTTTCCGTCGCCTCGATCTGCCTGACCTGTACGCCGCCGATGTAGGCGGTGAACCAGCCGAGGAAGGTATAGCCGGGCTTGGTCACATCGGTCGGGAGAACCGTCACAGTGCCCTTGGTGTAGGTCGTCGGGTATTCACCGTTGATCGTGCCGCCATCGGTGACATAGGTGATGCTCCACGTCTCGACCGGCGTCTCGCCTGCGGTGCAGACGACGTCAGCGCGGTCGCGGATACGGATACGCGGATAGACGGGCGTGCCGTCCGAGAGGACGAAGGTGTTGTCATAGGAGGCAAGGCCAACCGCCTCGACCTGATTGCCGACGATGGCGTTCTGGACTTCCTTGTCCTTCGTGATGTAGCCGTCGATGAAGACGCGGGCTTCGTTGCCGGCTGCATCCCTGACCATGATGGTCTGGATCTTGCCTTCGGCCTCTTCCACTCTGGTGATCGTGCCCTTGATCTTGACGAGGCTGCCGAGGACGGAGCCGTCGTTGATCTGCGCGGCGGTGACTTCCTTGGGAGCCGGAGCCGCTGCGTCCGCGATCTTTTCGATCTTCGTCGTCACAGCCAGCTGACGCTCGCCCTGATAGGAGGACGTCGTACCGGTGACACGGACCTTATCGCCGATCTTAAAGTTGCCTGCGACCGGGAAGGCGTTGATACCGGCGGTGTTGTCCTGCACATAGATGCAGTCGAAGAACGCGGTATCCTTGTCATGGCCGGAGGCGTTGGAGGTCACGATGCCCTCCACGGTGAACTTGACGCCCTCCTCTGGCTCTGCCTGCACATCCGCGATCTTGGTGATCTCGGTCTGGTTGAGCATGGAGACGAGATTCTGGCAGATCTTGTAGTTGGAGTAGTTCTTCTCCGCGCCGCTGTCGGAGGCCTGGTACTGCACCTCGAAGTTCGACATGAAGGCTGCGCCGGAGACGATGATGAGGCCCTTGCCCTCGATCTGCTCGGACGCCATGACCATCAGGCGGTCATCGTTTCCTGCGAAGGTGTACTTCGGGATACCTGCGCCGCCGAGGCCGTCGTTGTCAACGTCCACGGAGTAGGTCGTTGCATGGCCGTAGACTGCCGGGCTGACCGTTGCGGGCAGCGTAGAGGTCGGGCTGCCGTCTGCGTCTACTGCGTAGATGGACGCGCCGCCGTAGTGGCTGAAGCGTTCGGTGTAGAGTTTGTCATACGGATGCTCTGCATCGAATTCCACGCCCTTCAGAAGCGGGTTCTCCATGTTGTAGGACGAGAAGTAGAGTCTCCACTTGTCAACGCCGTCGGCTGCGGAGCGGACATCGTCATACGTTGCGTCGTCAGAAATGCGGAGGCTCGAGCCGAGCTTGGCCAGAACCTCGTTCTGCGTCGCGGCCATATGCTTGATGTCCGGGTTGTTCTGGATGATGGGGTAGTTCTCGTAGTTGTCGGACCAACCGGCGAGGATCACCATACCGCCATTGTCGTTGAACGTCTTGATGGCGTTCAGTTCTTCTGCGGAATAGGTCTTCGGATCCTTCTGGGCCGCTTCCAGACGGCGGGACGGGGCCGTCAGGATGATGGCCTTGTACTTGGAGTTGCTGCAGGCCGCGATGAGCTCCTCGCTGGTCTTCAGCGTGACTGTACGCACGGAATAGGCCGCAGCCAGTTCGCCGAAGTTGCCCATGGAGTCCTTATAGTTGCCTGCAACGTATTCGTTGTAGTGCGAGGCGTCAATGCCGATGTAGACAAGCTTGCTTGCGTCAAGCACATCGAGCGTGACGTCCTTGGTGAAGGTGTACTCCTTGCCGTCCTGCTCGATCACAGCCGTGATCCGGACGGTCATGATGCGGGCCTTGGTCGGGGTATACTTGAATTCCACATCCTGCGTGCTGCTTGCAGCCAGCGCGATGGGATCCGTCACGGTGCCGATGGGTTCGCCGCCGATGGCATAGGTGATGGACTTGATGGTAGCGGGCTTTGCCTCACTGTTGAAGAACGTGGTGGTGATGGTCAGTTCTTCGTCGGTGACAGGGGTAGACGTGCCGCATTCAGCCTTGGAAATGCCAAGCTTGAGCGATTCGCCGACCCAGACGGGAGCGGTCACGGCCAGATCGCCGTCGCCCTCGGTGACACGGACGAAGTAATAGGTGTACTCAGGCGCCAGTTCCACGCTGACGGAGCCCTTGGTGAGATCTGCGGCACTGTCCCAGGTATAGGCGACCTTGCCGGAGTTGACGACCAGTTCGACCTTGGCGATGGAATCGGTGCGGTCGGGATCGTTGAAGGAGATCTCGAAGTTCAGCTTCTCAGGAACGTCGATGATGGAGCCCATCATGTTGCCGTTGACCGTGTAGTCCAGCTCGAGGTTCTTGTCCTCGGTGGCGTACATACGGCGCGCTCTGAGCGCTGCATAGATGCCGTCTTCGGTAAAGTCGTCGGTCAGGATGACGTCGCGGGCGTCGTTGGCGTTGCCCCAGCGGCCCTTGTGGTTATCCTGGTTGTTGGTCGGGGCGACGTGCCAGCCCTTGTCGAGCGCCATGATGTACTGCTCGTAGCTGGGATAATAGCCGCCTGCGCCGATCTGGCCTTCGCCGTTGCCGACTTCGACCATGTACATACGGGTGTCAACGACCGCATCCCAATAACCGAAGTCAGTGAAGTTGCCGAACGTCGTGCCCGGATGGTTGAACTGGCTGATGGAGTTGGTGCCTTCCTGCTGGGACAGGAGCTTATAGTAGGCCTGCAGGCCCGCGTCCTTGGTCTTGTTGTTGAGCGTCGCGTTGTTGCGGGAGACGATGCCGGGGGTGTTGAAGGTGTTGATATGGCCGGGGCCGCCGGACCACGTCATTTCAAAGCCCGCGATGGCGACCATTTTGCCCGCGTTGGCCGCGTTGAAGGCTGCGACAGTGTTCTTGTAGGTCGCCCAGCTGTGGCTGGGATCGGAATCCTTGACAAGAGACGTGTCATACAGAGCCGCTTCGACGTTGGGGTTATTCTTGCTGTCGAAGTAGTTGGAATGGTCAGTGAATGCGACGAAGTCGACGTTCGCATTGTCAGGCAGCGCCTTGACATACGCCAGTGCGCTTTCCAGCGAGCCAGCGCCGTCGGAATACTGCGTGTGGGAGTGCAGCTGGCCGAAGTAGCGCTGGAAGGTCGCCTCGCCGATGGTGAAGGACCAGGTCTTGCTGGTTTCCTTTTTATCCGCACGCTTGACCGTCACAGTCACCGTGACCTTGCCGTCCGCCATAGCGGCAGCCGGGGTGTAGGTGACCTTGCCGTTCGCGTAGGCAGCATCGACCTTTTCACCGTTGACAGTCATCGTTACGCTGGCGTTCTCGCCAGCGTTCGAGATCTCCGCGGAGATCGTCGGCCGCTTTTCGGCTCCGGTCTGCGCGCCCTGCGCGGGCGTTACGTTGGAGATCACGGGCTCGTCGAGGATGTCGACGGTGCAGGACGCTCTGGCCTCGTTGCCCTTGATATCCTTGAACGCAAAGGTCAGGGTCATCGTGCTGCCAGCCTCAGCTGCTTTCGCGATATCCGAATCAAAGACCGTGATATGGACGCGGCCCTTGCCGGTGGTGAAGCCGTCCAGAACCTCCACGTCCGTGTTGCCCTGCAGCTCGCTGAGATAGCCGGGGATGTACGTTCCATCGGCCTTCTTGACACTGTACTCGATCCACGGATTGTCGATTTCATAGATTGTGTCGATCTCGAGTTCAAACTCGTAATCGCTGCCGACATAGGCCGGGAGCATGGTTTCGGGGAAGGTGATGGTGGGCTGCACGACGAGGCCGCCGTCCACATTCACGCCGTCCGCCACGGGATAGAAGAAGAAGGAGTAGATGGTGTAATCCGTGACCTTGCTCTTATCCATGCTGTAGGTCTTGAACGAATCGGAGTAGTACTCCAACCACTGGCTATACCTATTGTTGAACTTCGCCGTGCGGCTCTCCAGCTCATAGCCGCCCACGCCGCCGGAGCAGGTGCGGACGAGCCAGTCGGCGTCGTCAGTCGTAACGCCCTCTTCGGAGAAGTCCTTGCTGTAGAACGCGTTGTTGCCGGTGCCGTTGGAGCAGAGGTAGCCATACGCGTCGCTGTAGAAGCGGAGGTATTCGCCGTTCTGCTCGACGGTGAACACGACAGCGCCGTTCGCCGGGGTGGCCTTGCCGTCCGCGACGGTGGCTGCCGCCTTTTCAATGGACTTCGAATCGTTCTCCGCCGCCAGAACCGCCTGTGCGTTCTGGTTGTAGATCACGAACTTGTAGCCGGGCTTGGGCAGATCGCCGGAGGGAGGCGTTACCGTCTCCGCCGGGATGAACTGCATGGCGTAGATGCTTTCGTTCTTCGCATTATAGAAATATGTGCTGAACTCTTCAAAGCCCTTGCTGGTATTTGCGTACCATTCCACATAATACGGGTCGCCGCTGCTGCCCTTGCGGGTCGCGTTGATGATATAGAAGCAGCCCCCTGTTGTGGCCTCTGCAATCGTCCACGTGTCGTTGACTTCGTCCAGCGGCAGGCTGTTTCTGTCAGCGTTCATGGACAGCTTGCTGCCGTCAGCGGTCGTGATGGTGTAGACGCCGTTTTCAGAGCTGACCGTCCAGATCAGATCCTCAGCCGGGTCTGCTATCTTTCCGTTTTCAACCGTGACGTCCTTGCCTGCGCGGTAATACGTTCCGGTCGCGTCTGCGGACATCGCCTTGCCGCTGCCCGGATTGTAAATGACGTATTTGCCGTCCTTGATCGTCGCCGCCGGGGTCTCGGCCTTGACGGTGTAGGCGAACGTCACTTCGTTGCTGGGGACCATGTCGTCCTTCGTGGCCTTGACGGTGAAGGTGGTGTCTGCATTCACCTCGACGGGGTCGGTATACTCGGTATACTCACCCGTGGTCTTGTAGAGGATCGTTGCGTCTGGCGTTGTGCAGGAGAAGGTGACCTCCGTGCCCTTGGTTACCTCGCCCGCAGCCGGGGAGGCCGTCGGGGTCGCGACCTTGTTGGACGGGGCAGGCACAGTTTCAAGCTTGTAAATCGCAATATCCTTCTGCCCGGAAACATACGCCGAAAACAATCCGGAACTGTTGTTATAGCGCAGCGTGTTGCATCCGTTTTCGCCCTGTGCAACAACGGTTGCCGCACCTTCGGCAATCTCAATTGTCCAAGACGCATTATCCGTTAAGTCGGGGCTTGTTTTCAGATAATTTTTATTGCTCGATTCTCCCTGTGCTTTGGATTTTCCGGCAGCATACAGATAGCCGGAACCAGTATAAAACGCAAAGGTCCCGTCCTTTGTGCCGTTTGCCAGCGTCAAAATCTGAACGCTGTCGTTCAGCGTCAGCTTTTCGCCGCCTTTTGTAACCGCAACTGCCTCGCGGTTATTTGTCTTCTGATTTGTTCCCAACGCATAGTCTGCGTCGATTGCCGCGATCACGATCTCGTCGCCGGCCTTCAGACTTGATGCGTCTGTTACCAGCGTCGCGGTCTGCGTTGTCCCCTCCGCCATGGCGACCGGCATGACCGAAAGGACCATGACGACGGCCAGCAGCAGCGCGAGACACCGCGTTGTGCGTTTTTTCATGCTTGCATTTCCTCCTGATTTCTGTTCAAATTCTGAATGTTCATGTTGTGCGCAGGCTCGTCCTGCGCGAAGCACCTCTTTTGAACCCTCCTTCTGCGGATTGATACAGAAACGAAAGCGGCTGCCGGTCAAGGGAGCTGCAGTCGCAGAGTTCTGTATTTCACAGTATAGCAGTTCCACCCGTTAAAATCCAGTGCCTTTACAGAGATTTTACCGATTTTACGTAAATTTTACCGGGAATTTTTTGTGGATTTTGTCCATATAATCCCTGAACGGCAGACAAAGCCCGCCCTGCAGTCCCCGCCGGACGGGCAGGAACGCTGTCCGGGAAGTCGGCTGATGCTGCGGATCCGGGCGCCGCGGCTGATAAAACCGCCCCGCCGGGGCATTCATACATAAGATATGAATTGTTCACAAATAATTTAAGTCTGTAGGTATTGACAACGCTGGCAGGCGGTGGTACACTGCGTTTAGCACTCAGGGATAAAGAGTGCTAAGGCGAAAGGAGGAACGAACCATGGAGCTTTCAGACCGGAAAAAGAAGATCCTGCGTGCGATCGTGGATCTTTACATCCGCACGGCGGAGCCGGTGGCGTCCAAGACCATTGCGCAGATGCCGGACATGGATTTTTCCTCCGCGACCATCCGCAACGAGATGGCGGAGCTGACGACGCTCGGATATCTGGAGCAGCCGCACACCTCCGCCGGACGCATCCCGTCGCCTGCCGGGTACCGGCTGTACGTCGACGAGCTGATGCAGGACTACCGCCTGTCGACCGATGAAACGAAGTCGATCAATCAGGCGATGGAGCTGAAAATGCAGGAGGTCGACAAGGTCGTCTCGCAGGTCGGCAAGCTTGTCTCGCAGATGACGAATCTGCCCGCCTACGCCATGGCAGCGCGTGCCGCCGGGCTGACAGTCAAGCGGTTCGACCTGATCCTCGCGGACAGCGGCAGCTTTATTCTCGTCGTGATGCTGAGCGACAGCTCCGTCAAGAATAAGCTCATCCGGCTCCCGGTCGAGCTGACGGAGGCGGATCTGAAGCTTCTCGGCGCAGTGCTGAACGCAAGCGTCACGGAGCTGACCGCCGAACAGCTCAGCCCCGAGCTTCTGTCCCGCGTGACCAGAAGCGCCGGAAATGCGGCCAGCCTTGTGCCCGTCATCATGGATTTCGTCACGTCGCTTCTGCACCAGGAGCACAGTGAGGTCTACATGACCGGGCAGGCCAAGCTTCTCGGCCAGCCGGAGTACCACGACATCGACAAGGCGCAGAAAATGCTCTCCGCGCTCGACGAGGATGTGGTCTCCAATCTTCCCGCCGCACTTTCCCCGGACAGCCGGACGCAGATCCTGGTCGGCCCGGAAAACGTGTCAAAGGAGCTGCGCGACACCAGCGTCGTCATGACGAAGTTCGACATCGGCGACGGGATGCAGGGCCTGATCGGCGTGGTCGGCCCGACCAGAATGGATTACGCGCAGATCACCGCCCGGCTGAGCTACTTCGCCGAGAACCTGAGCCGGATGTTCCAGAAAAACCAGACCCCGGCGATCGAAGGGCCGGAAAATAAGCACAATGACCCGGAGGCATAGATATGAGTAAGAAAACAAACAGCAATCCGGCTTCGGAGGAAAAGGCACAGGCCGCCTCCGCAGCCGAGCAGACAGAAGAAGCTGCGCAGCAGACCGAAGCCGAAGCCGCGAAGCAGTCCGAGGAAAAAAAGCCCGAGGAAGCCAAGCAGCAGGAGGCAAGCGAGTTTGAAAAGGCGCAGCGGGCGCTGGCACAGGAGCATGACAGCTATCTGCGGCTGGCCGCCGAATACGACAACTACCGCAAGCGCAGCCAGAAGGAAAAGGAAAGCCTCTATACCGACATCCGTTCGGAGACGGTCGAGAAGTTCCTTCCCGTGTACGACAATCTCGAGCGGGCGCTGGCGCAGGAGACGCAGGATGCCGCGTTTAAAAAGGGCGTCGAGATGACGATGAACCAGCTCGTCTCCGTCATGGAAAAGCTGGGCGTCGTGAGCTTCGGCGCGGCAGGCGAGGTCTTTGACCCGCAGCTTCATAACGCGGTCATGCACGTCGAGGACGAAGCGCTTGGCGAAAACGTCATTGCGGAGGTCTTCCAGAAGGGCTTCAAGGTCGGCGAAAAGGTCGTCCGCTTCGCGATGGTAAAGGTCGCAAATTAAAAAGCACCCACGCCGGGGATCCGGCAGCATCTAAATTTGTAAATACAGGCATTCATATAGGAGGAAATTATTATGAGTAAGATTATTGGCATTGACCTTGGCACTACCAACAGCTGCGTCGCCGTTATGGAAGGCGGCGAACCCGTCGTCATCGCGAACGCCGAAGGCAACCGCACCACCCCGTCCGTCGTCGCGTTCTCCAAGACCGGTGAAAGAATGGTCGGTCAGGTCGCAAAGCGTCAGGCCGTTACCAACCACGAGCGCACCGTCGCTTCCATCAAGCGTCACATGGGCTCCGATTACAAGGTCGACATCGACGGCAAGAAGTACACCCCGCAGGAGATCTCCGCGATGATCCTGCAGAAGCTGAAGGCAGACGCCGAGGCATATCTGGGCGGCACCGTCACCGAGGCCGTTATCACCGTTCCCGCATATTTCAACGACGCCCAGCGTCAGGCCACCAAGGACGCAGGCAAGATCGCGGGTCTTGACGTCAAGCGTATCATCAATGAGCCGACCGCAGCCGCTCTGGCCTACGGCGTCGACAAGGAAGCCGAGCAGAAGGTCATGGTCTACGACCTCGGCGGCGGCACGTTCGATGTCTCCATTCTGGACATCGGCGACGGCGTTATCGAAGTCCTTGCCACCAACGGCAACACCCACCTCGGCGGCGATGATTTCGACGAGTGCGTCATGAACTACCTCGTTTCCGAATTCAAGAAGGCAGAGGGCATCGATCTGTCCAACGACAAGGTCGCCATGCAGAGACTGAAGGAAGCCGCCGAAAAGGCCAAGATCGAGCTGTCCGGCGTGACCTCCACGAACATCAACCTGCCGTATATCACCGCTGACGCAACAGGCCCGAAGCATCTGGACGTCACGCTGACGCGTGCAAAGTTCAACGAGCTGACCGCCCATCTGGTCGAAGCGACCGCAGGCCCGGTCAAGCAGGCGATGTCCGATGCCGGTCTGACTGCCAACGATATTTCCAAGGTCCTGCTGGTCGGCGGCTCGACCCGTATCCCGGCTGTGCAGGACGAGGTCAAGAAGCTGACCGGTAAGGAAGGCTTCAAGGGCATCAACCCCGACGAGTGCGTGGCTGTCGGCGCAGCGATCCAGGGCGGCGTGCTTGGCGGCGACGTCAAGGGCCTGCTGCTGCTGGACGTCACTCCGCTGTCTCTCGGCATCGAGACGATGGGCGGCGTGTTCACCAAGCTGATCGACCGCAACACCACCATCCCGACCAAGAAGAGCCAAGTCTTCTCTACCGCCGCTGACAGCCAGACCTCCGTTGAGGTCCATGTCCTGCAGGGTGAGCGTGAGATGGCAGCCGACAACAAGACGCTCGGTGTGTTCCAGCTGACCGGCATCGCTCCGGCGCCCAGAGGCGTTCCGCAGATCGAGGTCACGTTCGACATCGACGCCAACGGCATCGTGAACGTCTCCGCGAAGGATCTCGGCACCGGCGCCGAGCAGAAGATCACCATCACCGCTTCCTCCAACCTCTCGAAGGAGGATATCGACAAGGCTGTCCGCGAAGCGGAGCAGTATGCGGCGCAGGATAAGGCCCGCAAGGACGAGGTCGACACCCGCAACAACGCCGACCAGATCATCTACCAGTCCGAAAAGACCCTGAACGAGATGGGCGACAAGGTCACAGAGGCTGAGAAGGCCCCCGTCAAGGAAGCCATTGAAAAGCTGAAGACCGCCCAGAAGGGCACCGACCTCGCTGCCATCAAGGCTGCGACCGAGGAGGTCCAGAAGGCGTTCTACGCCGTGTCCGAGAAGCTCTATAAGAACGCGGCCCCGCAGGGCGAGCCGAATGCCAACCCGAACGCCGGTCAGGCCGGCCAGCAGGCGGGCGGCAATGACGACGGCGTCGTCGACGCGGACTACGAAGAGGTCAAGGACAACTAATTCGTGAAGCACAGCTTGACAGGGGCGGCGTGACCGCCCCTATCGGCTGTTACCCACCGAATCTGAGGTGAGATAGTATGGCAGATCAGAACAAACGAGATTATTACGAGGTGCTGGGCGTTGAGAAAAACGCGTCCGACGCCGAGATCAAAAAGGCCTACCGCAAGCTGGCCATGAAATACCACCCCGATCAGAACCCCGGCGACAAGACCGCCGAGGAAAAGTTCAAGGAGATCAACGAGGCGTATGAGGTCCTGTCCGACGCCGATAAAAAGGCCCGGTACGACCAGTACGGCTTCGCGGGCGTCGACCCGAATTTCAATCCGAACGCGGGCTTCGGCGGATTTGGAGGCGGCGGCTTCAGCGGCTTCGGGGATTTCAGCGATATCTTCGGCGATTTCTTCGGCGGCGGCGCGTCGTCGTCCGGCCGCAGAAGAGGCCCGGCGAAGGGCCAGAACGTCGTCAGCGAGATCGAGATCAGCTTTGAGGACGCGGCTTTCGGCTGTGAACGCGAGATCACCTTCTCCCGCATCGAAACGTGCAGCACCTGCCACGGCACCGGCGCAAAGGAGGGCACGAGCCCCCAGACCTGTACGTACTGCCACGGCACCGGCACCGTGCGCACCCAGCAGAATTTCATGGGCATGACCATGCAGTCCAATCAGCCGTGCCCGAAGTGCGGCGGCAGCGGCACCATCATCACCGACCCCTGCACCGCCTGCCGGGGCAAGGGCAAGGTGCGCCACACGAAGACCATCCGTGTCAAGGTTCCTGCCGGCATCGACGACGGCCAGTCCTTCCGCGTGCGCGACGAGGGCAATGCCGGCTCGAACGGCGGCCCGAACGGCGATCTGCTCGTGACCGTTTCCGTGCGCAAGCACCCGATCTTCACGCGTGACGGCGCGAACGTCATGTGCCAGATGCCCATTTCGTTCACGCAGGCCGCGCTTGGCGCGTCCATCGAGGTGCCCACGCTCGACGGCAAGGTGCGCTATCAGATCCCCGAGGGCACGCAGACCGGCACGACCTTCCGCCTGCGCGGCAAGGGCATTCCCTATGTCGGCTACAAGACGCGCGGCGACCAGTTCGTCACCGTCGTCGTTGAAACGCCGACAAAGCTCACGCGGGAGCAGAAGGAGCTCTTAAAGCAGCTCGAATCCTCCGTCGGCGACGACGGCCAGCCCAAGCGCAAGAGCTTCTTCGACAAGCTCAAGGGCTGAACCCATCCATAAAAAATTGACGCGCCTGCGGCATTTCGCCGCAGGCGCTTTACGTTTGTCAAGAGGGTTACGATGCACCGCAGTTTTTCTTAAGAGGCTGGACTCTGGACGCGCCGGAGAAATCGCCGCAGACCATTGCGCCGGTCGGGCAGACGCTGGCGCACGCGCCGCAGGCGGTGCACTTGTCCCAGTCGATGCGGGCGAGGAAGTTATCGACCTTGATCGCGCCCTGCGGACAGGTCTTTTCGCACTTATGGCAGCCGATGCAGCCGGAGGAGCAGACCTTTTTGGTGTACGGGCCGTTGTGATAGCTCGAACAGAGCACCTCCGTGCGGATGATATCCGGCACGATCTCGATGATCTTCTGCGGACACGTCTGCGCGCAGATGCCGCAGCCGATGCACGCCGTGTGGTTGACGCAGGCAATGCCGTCCTGCATGGAGATGGCGTTTTTCGGGCAGGCTCTGGCGCAGTCGCCGAAGCCCATGCAGCCGAAGATGCAGCTGCCGTTGCCGCCGTAGAACAGCTTCGCCGCCGCGCAGGAGGGGATGCCCCGATAGTCAGCCTTGACGCTCGTAGCCTCGCACGTGCCCGCGCACTGCACAACCGCGATCTTTTCCACAACGTCCTCAGCCTCCACGCCGAGCAGCGCTGCAATCTGCGCCGCGACTGCATCCGCGCCGGGAACGCAGAGGTTTGTCTTCGTGCCGGGCTCCAGCAGCGCCTTTGCATAGCCGTCGCAGCCGGTGTAGCCGCATGCGCCGCAGTTTGCGCCGGGCAGGCAGGCACGAATTTCGGTAAAGCGCGTGTCCTCCTTGACCGCCATGACGCTCGACGCCACGGCGAGGCCGACCGCGCAGATGAGGCCGATCACAGTCACGGCCAGGATCGGGATCAGAATTTCCATCATAGCCGCGCCCTCCTTAGCCGAACAGCCGGTCGATGATGCCGGTCAGGCCGAAAAATGACAGGGATACGATCGCCGCCGAGACGAGCGTGATGGGAAGCCCCTCAAAGCTTTTGGGCGGCTCCGCCTCGGCCACGCGCGACCGGACGCCGGAGAACAGCACCATCGCGAGGAAGAAGCCAAGGCCGCAGCCAAGCGCGGTCAGAAGCGCTTCGCCGTAGTTCATGCCGTCGGAAATGACGTTCATCGTCACGCCCAGCACGCCGCAGTTCGTCGTAATGAGCGGCAGATAGACGCCGAGGGATTTATGCAGCGCGGGCACATAGCGCTTGAGGACGATCTCGACCAGCTGGACAAGGGCCGCAATGACCAGAATGAAGACGACCGTCTCCATATAGGTAAAGTCGACCTTGCCCGCGAGCAGGAAATGATAGATCGGCCAGGTAACGGCGGTGGCCAGCACCTCGACGAAGATAACGGCCAGCGACATACCGGTCGCCTGATCGAGCTTCTTGGATACGCCGAGGAAGGGGCAGATGCCGAGGAACTTGACGAGTACATAGTTGTTCGTGATCGCGGCGGTCAGAATGACGAGGATCATGGTCTTCATTTCGCAGCCGCCTCCTTTCCTTCGCAGGCGCCCTTGCCGCAGCCCGGGCAGCCGGCGCAGCCGAATTCCTTCTTCTTGATGGCCTTGCCCTTGGAGATCTTATTGATGAGCGCGATCATGCAGCCGAACACGAAGAAGCCGCCGGGGGCCATGGTCAGAATGCCGATGGGGTTTTCGTGGAACCACGGCACGGGCAGACCGCAGAACGTGCCGCAGCCGAGCGTTTCGCGGATGGCGGCCATGGCGCAGATGGCGAGCGTGAAGCCGAGGCCCATGCCCGCGCCGTCAATGGCGGAATCCACAACGCCGTGCTTGCTGGCATACATCTCGGCCCGGCCGAGGATGATGCAGTTGACGACGATCAGCGACAGGTACACGCCCAGAGACTGGTATAGGCTGAACGCATACGCCTCCATGACCAGCTCGACGACCGTGACGAAGCCCGCGATGACGACGATGTAGCACGGGATGCGCACCGGGTCGGGGACGATTTTGCGGATGGCGGAAATGGCCATGTTGGACAGGATCAGGACGGCGGTTGCCGCAATGCCCATGCCGAAGGCCGCAATGACCGACGTGGAGATGGCCAGCGTCGGGCACGTGCCGAGCACGAGGACGAGCACCGGGTTCTCCTTGATCAGGCCCTTCAGGAAATTCTGTAATTTACTCATTTCTGCGCCTCCTTTACAAGCTCATACGCTTCAAACGCAGTTTCCACACAGCCGCGATAGGCCGTCGACGTGATGGTCGCGCCGGAGATGGCGTTCACGCCGGAAAGCGAGGCGTCCTGCCCGGTATACTGGCCGGTATAGCTCTCGTTTGCCGTCTGGCCGCCGAGCGTCGTTGTTTCGGACGAGACATCCATCGTGCGGCAGGCGCGGATCAAGCCGTCGGTACCGATGACGCACATCACCTGGATCGTGCCGCCGAAGCCCTTGCCCTCGACGGTAAACAGATAGCTCATGGGGCTTCCGGCTTCGTCCAGCGCGAGATAGGCGCTCACGACCTCCTCCGGAAGAGTCGTCTCGACCAGCTGAAACGAAGCCGCGTCCGGCACGGCGTCGAGCCGCGCCTGCTCGGCTCTGGCCTCCGCGTTCGCCTTGGAGACGGGCGCGGTAAAGTGGTTCACAACAGCCAGCGCCGCGGACGTGAGCAGGCAGATCACGACCAGAACGACGATGGATTTTCGAATTTCTTTCGTGTTTTTCATGCCTTCGCACCTCCCAGCGGCTTGCTCTGCGTCCATCTGGACAGATACGGCGTGAGAATGTTCATAAAGAGGATGGCGAACGACACGCCCTCGGCGTAGCTTCCGTAGAAGCGGATGAGGCAGGTGAGCAGTCCTGCGCCGATGCCGAACAGCGCCCGGCCCCAATAGGTCTGCGGGGCGGTCACATAGTCGGTTGCCATGAAGAACGCGCCCAGAAGCAGGCCGCCCGAGAGCACCTGCCGCAGCGCATCCTGCCCCAGAACAAGGGACAGCACGAAAATAGTGCCAACAAAGCAGACAGGCGTTTGCCACGTAATGACGCCGCGGATAAGCAGATACGCCCCGCCGAGCAGCAGCGCCAGCGCGCACGTCTCGCCGATGCAGCCGCCGTGATTGCCGAGCAGGAGCGTCAGAAGCTCCGGCTTCTGCCCTGCCGCCAGCTGCGCCAGCGGCGTGGCCGAGGAGACGGCGTCCGGGAAGACCCACGCCGTCATGGTCTTGGAGAACGAGAGGAACAGGACGATACGGCCTACCAACGCGGGGTTGGCAAAGTTCTTGCCGATGCCGCCGAAGAGCTGCTTGACGGCGACGATGGCCACGAGGCAGCCGAACACGGCCTGCCACAGCGGGATGGACACCGGCAGGTTATACGCCAGAATGACGCCCGTCACCACGGCGGACAGATCGCCGATGGTGGATTCCTTATGGCAGAGCCATTCAAAGCCCCACTCGAAAAATACGCAGGCTGCGGCGCACACCGCCGTTACCAGCAGCGCCCGCCAGCCGAAAATCACGATGGCTGCAATGAGCGCCGGACAAAGGGCGATGAGCACGTCGCCCATGATCTTCCGGGTCGTTGCGCCGGAATCGATATGCGGGGAAGCGGAGATCACAAGCTTCATTTGACGGCCTCCTTCTTTGCATCGAGCTTTTCGCTCTGCGCCTTGCGCCACGCGGCGAGCTTCGCCTTTGCGAGCTTATTGGTCTGCACGAGCGGCCTGTGCGCCGGGCAGCCGAACGAGCAGCAGCCGCATTCCATGCAGAGGTTGACCTTCAGCTCGGCCAGCCGCTCCATATTGCCCGCCTCATAGGCCGCGACGATATGCGACGGCATGAGCCGCAGCGGACAGTGGCGGATGCACCGGCCGCAGCGGATGCAGGCCGTAGGCTCCGGCAGGACGGCATCCGCTTCCGTCATGGCGAGGACTGCATTCGTGTTTTTCAGGACCGGCTGGTCGAGATCCGGCACGGCGATGCCCATCATCGGGCCGCCGTAAAGCACCTTCTTCGGCTCCGCGCAGAAGCCGCCGGACTGCTCAAACACATCTGCAAGCTTCATCCCAATGGGAACGATCACATTCTTGGGCTTCGCGACGGCGGAGCCGTCAACCGTGATGCACTTTTCGACCAGCGGCATACCGGTCTTGCAGTAGCGGGCGATGTTGGCAAGCGTTGTGCAGTTGAGCACGATTGCGCCCACATCCAGCGGGAGCTTGCCCTCGGGGACGATCTCGCCGATGGTATTGTAGATCAGCACCTTTTCGCCGCCCTGCGGGTACAAAGACTTGAGCGCACAGACCTCCATGCCGTCCTCGTCCTTCGTCAGCTTCCGGTACAGCTGGATGCAGCGGGGCTTGTTGTCCTCAATGGCGAAGATCACGCGGCGTACCTGCAAAAAGTGCTGCACGAGACGCGCGCCCTCCATCAGCTCCTCCGACCGGTCGAGCATCGTGCGCGTGTCCGAGGTGATATACGGCTCGCACTCCGCGCCGTTGATGATCACGGCCTTGACCTGCTCCAGATTCTTAACGGTCAGCTTGACGACCGTCGGGAAGCCTGCGCCGCCGAGGCCGACCATGCCGCTTTCGCGCACGGCGTCCAGAAAATCCTGCATGGTGTCGAGCTTGGGCGGCTTTAAATCCGGGTCAGGCTCCTGTTTGCCGTCGGCGGCAATGACGACGGTCTGCATGAGCCGCCCGCCGGAGCCGACCTGCTGGCCAATCTTTTTGACCGTGCCGGAAACGCTTGCGTAGACGGGCGCGGAGACAAAACCTCCTGCCTTTCCGATCAGCTGCCCGACCCGGACGTTCTCGCCGGGCTTTACAACCGGGATGGCGGGCGCGCCGATGTGCATGGACATCGGGATTTCGACCGTCTCCGGGATGGGCAGGCGCAGCGCGGCCAGCTCCGCCGTATTCTTGCGGTTCGGCACGTGTACGCCGTGGATGTGCAGTTTCATCCGTTTGCTTCCTCCTCTTGCTTTTTGGGACTCGTTTCTTCCGGGAGAACCCCCGCCTTTGCCAGCCGGTGCAGAACCAGCTGGGTGCAAAGGCCGGTCAGCGTCCCGGCCAGTATCGCAGCCGGTATTAAAACCGGCAGATAGCTCCATACCGCGCCGGTCTTCGCGATGGCCGCAGCGGCGGCCAGCTGTCCGGTGTTGTGCGCCATGGCGCACAGCACGCTCTTGACCCAGAGTGTGCTGCCCTTAAGCTTCCTTCTGAGCAGCAGCATGAGCGCATACGCGCACAGTCCGCCCGCGAAGCTGTACAAAAACGCGGAACCCTGCCCGGTGATGACGCAGCCGAGCGTGACGCGCGTGAAAAACAGCCCGAAGGCCCAGCCGGGGCCGAGCGTCTCCATGGTGAAGAGCGTAAAAATATTGGAAAGCCCCGGCTTGATGCCGGGAATGGCCGTGAGCGGCGGCAGCTGGCTCTCCAGCACAAACATGACGAGCGCCGCCGCCGTCAGGACGGCCGTGAGCGTAAGCTTTTTCAGCCTCATGGCAGCCCTCCCGTTCCGCTGAGCGCGTCGACCTGAGCATCCTTCTGCGCCCACTCGATCGTCAGCCGGTTCGGCAGGCATATGATCGGCCCGCCGGTTTTTTGCAGCGGCCCGTGCTGCACGCAGATCTGATCGGGGCAGTCCGCGCGGGATATGAAGACCTCGCCGTCTGCTACCGTGATGATATTCTCGCCCGCCGGTCCGGTCACGGTCAGCGTCCGGTCCTGCCGCAGGTTAAGTATGTATAATAAAGTTCCGTCCTGATAGACAAGCGCCGTCCGCCCGCCTCCGCGCGGCAGCAGCCACACGGCGAGACACACGGCGATGACCGCCGCGAAGATCAAGATCCAATGCTTCTGCTTCATTCCAGTATCTGATAGGGCCGGTCGGACCGGTAGCGCCCGGCAAGGCCGGGCGTGATCCAGACCGTGTTGTCATCCGTTACGAATACGGCCTCAAACGCAAGGCCGCTGCTTTTCTGAAATTCCGCGCCTGCATCCAGCCCCATAACGAACAGGGCCGTTGACAGCGCATCGGCCAGCGTATCGTCCTGCGCAACGACGCTGACGGATTTCACTCCGCCTTCGGCGGGGCAGCCGGTATGCGGGTCTAAAATATGGTGATAGCAGACGCCGTTTTCCTCAAAATACCGCTGATACGCGCCGGAGGTGACGACGCAGGCGTCTTCAATGGAAACCGTGCCGAAATATGCCTCCGGCCTGTCCGGGTCCTGCAGGCCGACCGTCCACGCGCTGCCGTCCGGCTTCTTCCCCACAGCGGCAACATTGCCGCCAAGGGAAATGACCGCGGACGTGACGCCCGCTTCCCTTAAAATTGTCCGGACGCGTCCTGCCGCATAGCCCTTGGCGATGCCGCCGAGGTCGAGCTGCGCGCCGTTTGTCAGCGTCACGGAAATACCGTCCAGCTGCACAAGTCCGGCTCCGGAGCTCTGCATGGCCTCGGCCAGCGCATCCGGCTCCGGCACGCGGTACGCGCCGGTCGAAAAGCCCCACGCTTCCGAAAGTGCGCCGAGCGCCGGGTCATAGGCGCCGCCGGTCTGTTCGCAGAGCGTCAGCGCCGTCTGTAAAAGCGCCGCCGTCTCCTCACCGGCTGTTCCGCCGCCCGTTTCGTTCAGCCGGGCCAGCGCCGCTTGTTCGTCCCGGCAGGAAAGCACGCCCTCCAGCCGGTAAATTTCAGCTTCCGCCTGCGCCAGCGCATCCTCTGCCGCCGGGCCATAGGCGCGCAGCTGCATGACGGTGTCCATGGCAAAAAATTCGCGCTCCGCGCTTTTTTGCGCACAGCCGCACAGCAGAAGCGGCAGGCACAGGACGATCAAAAACCAGCTTCGCTTCATACCGTATCCTTTCTGCGCAGCCATATAAAATCCGCATGGCACATCTGACATATACGATATCAGGCTTTTTGAAAAAATCAAGTTTTTTCGAATTTTATGTGAAAAATGACGGATTCTGAACAGGAAAAAACAATATAAATATATCGATATAAAAACGCATATTGCATATATGAATCGTGATATATTCGAGCCTTTCGCCGTCTCATGCTTGACAAACGGACAGACGCGCTGTAAGTTATACAAGTATGAAAATTACCCTGCAAAGGAGGCTCATGCGTGGCAGGTGGAAAGCATATTCTGGGCAAGGCGAAGCGGCATATTTTCGGCACGGCCAAGGTCGGCGAAAAGGGCCAGATCGTCATCCCCAAGGACGCGCGGCAGATCTTCGGCGTAAAGCCCGGCGATACGCTGCTCATTCTCGGAGACGAGGAAACGGGCATCATCGTCACCAAGCCGGACGTGCTGCGCGACGCGGCAGATGACATTTTCGGGAAAATGGAGAAATAGAGGATGGAACTTACGACAATGTATGAATCGCTCGGCGTGAGCCGCGCGGTATATGAATACGGAGAAATGATTTTAGACGGCCTGAGGCCCCGCTTTGAGGCCATTGACCGGACGGCGGAATACAACCAGACAAAGGTGCTTGCCGCCATGCAGAAAAACAAGCTTTCGGCAGGCTGCTTCGCCGCTACGACGGGCTATGGCTACGACGATATGGGCCGCGAGGTGCTAGAAAAGGTCTATGCCGACTGCTTCCATACCGAAGCTGCGCTTGTCCGCCCGCAGATCACCTGCGGCACGCACGCGCTGGCCGTCGCGCTGAGCGCGAATCTGCTGCCGGGCGACGAGCTTTTAAGCCCGAACGGCGCGCCGTATGACACGTTGGAGGAGGTCATCGGCATCCGCCCGTCCAAGTGTTCGCTGATGGAATACGGCGTGCAGTACCGGCAGGTCGACCTGCTGCCGGACGGCACGTTCGATTTTGACGGCATCCGCGCCGCGATCGGCCCCAAAACAAAGCTCATCACCATCCAGCGCTCGAAGGGCTACGCGACAAGGCCGTCGTTCTCCGTCGCGCAGATCGGGGAGCTGATCGCGTTCTGCAAGCAGTGCAAACCGGACGTTCTGTGCATGGTCGACAACTGCTACGGCGAATTTGTCGAGCGGGCCGAGCCGTCGGACGTGGGCGCGGACATGATCGTCGGCAGCCTGATCAAAAACCCCGGCGGCGGACTGGCCCCCATCGGCGGCTATATCTGCGGCACGGCGGAATGCGTCGAGCGCTGCGCCTATCGGCTCTCGGCCCCCGGCCTCGGACAGGAGGTCGGCGCGAATCTCGGCTTGCTTCCCAGTCTGTACGAGGGCTTCTTCCTGGCCCCGAACGTCGTTTCCGGGGCGCTCAAGGGCGCGATTTTTGCCGCGAATGTGTACGAGCGGCTGGGCTTCCGCGTCGTGCCGAACGGGACGGAATCGCGGCACGATATCATTCAGGCCGTCGAGCTTGGCTCGGCGGAGGGGATGCTGGCCTTCTGCCGCGGCATTCAGGCGGCGGCCCCGGTCGACAGCTATGTGACCCCCGTCCCGTGGGCCATGCCGGGCTACGACGCGGAGGTCGTGATGGCGGCGGGCGCGTTCGTGCAGGGCTCGTCCATCGAGCTGTCCGCCGACGGCCCCATCCGCGAACCCTACGCGGTCTATTTCCAGGGCGGCCTGACGTGGCACCACGCAAAGCTCGGCATTCTGATGAGCCTGCAGAAGCTCGTGGACGCGGGCCTTGCGAAGCTGCCGGGATAAAAGGAAGGCAAAACCGTATGCACTTGCATACCTCAATGTAGGGGCCGATGCCCACATCGGCCCACTGGAAAGTTGCGAATTCGCCGTAGATTCCCGTAAAAACGGTGCAATCTGCCGGGCCGATGTGGGCATCGGCCCCTACACGCGGTGAAGGATATTTATTCAGAGAAAGGAACCGGCGGTGACGCTGCCGGAGATAACAATTATGTGGTTTTGGCTTGCAATTATTGCGCTGCTCTGCTGGAGCGGCTCGGATCTATTTTCGAAAATCGGCTGCCGTGACGGGCGGGACAAATATAACCCGCTCAAGATGGTCATTGCCGTCGGCGTTGTGATGGGCCTTCACGCGGCGTATGAGATCTTCGTCGGCGGGGCTGTCGTCACGTGGCACGTGATCTGGACCTACCTGCCCGTATCGCTTCTGTACATCGGCTCCATGACGCTGGGCTATGTCGGCCTGCGGTACATTGAGCTTTCCATTTCGTCCCCCATCTGCAATTCCTCCGGCGCGCTGGTCGCGGTCCTGTGCCTGATCACCGGGACGCTGGACGAGTCCATTACCGGTTCCATGCGCTATCTGGTCATCGGCGCGGTGGCGCTGGTGTGCATCGGCGCGGTCGGCCTCGGCATTGTCGAGTCGACGGAGGACGACGAGCTGCGCAGAAAGCGGCAGGAGGGCTCCAACTATAAATACGCCAAGTCGTGGCTGGCGCTGTGCCTGCCGCTGGCGTACTGCCTGCTCGATGCGGCGGGTACGTTTGCGGACTCGCTCGTGCTCCGCACGCTGGACGAGGATTCGGCCAACTGCGCGTATGAGCTGACGTTCCTCGCCGCCGCCGTGATCTGCTTTATTTATGTTGTTGTGATCAAAAAGGACAAGCTCGTCTTCAAGGCCGAAGCGCCCAAGTATGCGGGTGCGCTGTTCGAGACGGCGGGGCAGTTCGCGTATATCTACGCGCTGGCCGACGAGGCGCACGTTGCGCTCTCGGCCCCCATCATCTCGGCCTACTGCGCCGCGTCCGTCCTCTGGAGCCGCATTTTCCTGAAGGAAAAGCTCTCCTGGAAGCATTACGTCATGATCGCGCTGGTCGTGATCGGCATCGTCATGATCGGCATATTCGATATCTGACAGGTACGCAAACTGCCCCCGGCGAGGCTCGCCGGGGGCAGTTTGGTTCAGGATACCGGCTTTGCGGTGTCCGTGGTGTTTGTCGGGGGATCCTCGTCCTGTCCGGCTTCCTTCGGAAGCGCGAAGGGGACGACGTCGTCCGGCTGGATCTCGATGCGGCTGCTGCCGGGTTCGAGCACGCGCGTGCCGTTCGGGACGGTGACCTTGCTGGTCGTGCCGCGCACGGGCTCCTTTGTCTCGCGCGGGTTGCCGTTGGCCGGCTCGTACCACTCGTTCGCGCCGTGCATGAGAACGGGCGTTCCGTCCTCGGCCAGGTTCCAGATCAGGGCCATGGCCTCCTCCGGCGTGTTGACGCAGCCGTGGGAGCCGCCGTAGACATAGAAGCTTGCGCCGAAGTTCGACCGCCACGATGCGTCGTGCAGGCCGATGATGTCGCCGACCACGCTGACCCAGTATTTGACGAAGACGAGATAATCGTCACCCTTGAGCCAGACGTCGTGCTCCTTGCCGTGCGTCTCGTACAGGCCGGTCGGGGTCTGGTGGCCGTTGAGCGCGCCGGTCACGATATTGGTGTTGACGACCAGACGGCCGTCCTTGATGAAGGTCATCTGCTGGTTGTCGAAGTCGACCTCGATATAGCTGTCGCCCAGCGAGAAGGGCTTGCCGTCCTTGTCATAGCAGACGGCCTCGGCAGATACGGCGCCGGGCTGCATCGTCAGCAGCTGCGTGCGGATCTGCTCCGTCAGGCTCTGCACGTCGATCCGATAGTCGCAGGTGATAAACCTGATCTCCGTCAGGCCCTTGACCCACGAATCGAACAGGAACGGCGCGTCCTGCTTGCTGTAGCCCTCGGCCAGCTTGGAAACCTTTTCGCTCAGAACCTTTTCGTCAACCGTGACTGTTCCGTCCGGGTCCAGGTCTACGATGGAAGCCAGATCATGGCTTGTGAGCGTTTCCACGCCGTGCGGCAGATACTGCGCGGTGTCTGCGTTGAATGTCACCTTGATTTCAAGCTCTGCCAGCGCCTTGCGGAACAGGCTGTCCGGCGTGTCTCGCAGCGTCGCAGTCGTAATCTCGGGCTGCTTGTAGCAGTCAACCGAGGTCAGTTCAAACGCCGTGTCCTGCGGCCCGTCCGCCGTAACACCGAGCACGGAGACCGCCGCGCGCAGCCCGTCCAGAACAGTTTGCTCGTTCAGTTCGGTTCCGGGAACCTCGGCGTGGACGGTATAGACGCCGTCCTCCAGCACAGTATAGGCGTTTTCTGCCGCCGTGCGCTTCATGCTCTGCAGGTCGGCCAAAACTGCTGCCGCGTCAAATTGCTCCATGCTGACGGTGCAGGGATAAGGCGCGGGATGGGCGTTTTTTGCCCAGTTCAGCTTTTCGCGGATGCCGAGCGCGGCAAACTGCTCAGCTGTCATACGATCCGTCTCAGAAAACTGCGCTGTGACCTTATTCATCAGATCGTCGCGCAGACCGAGTTTCTGTAAATCATACTCGCTGACCGGCGAACCGTCCTCCGTTACCGTAAGCGTGACATTGTCAACAGCGGCAGTCATGGACGCATACTGTGCGTAAACAGTGCTGTGCGCCTGCTCCGCCTGCGCTGCTTTGGTCGAAAGCCAGTACCAACAGCCTGCGGCAGCCGCCGCAAGCACGACAATCACAATGATAATCACCCAAAGGGCGCAATGCTTTTTCATGCTTTTCCTCCGCTCCAGCGCGGCGTCTTGTCCCGCGCGTTCTCTTCTGCTGAAATTATAACAGATTCCGCCATAAATTCAACACGTTTCGCGCACAATTCCAGATTTTTCTTTGCGCTGCGCGTCCCGGCGCGGTATAATAAAGAAACTATCGCGATCGGAGGGCTTGTTATGCTTGATCTGCTCTGTCCCGTCTGCGGCGGGAGGCTTGCGCGGGAGAAAACCGTCTGGCACTGCGAAAACCACCACTGCTTTGACGTTGCGCGCAGCGGCTATGTCAATCTCCTGCCGCCCTCGGCGTCCGGAAAACGCCATGGCGACGACAAGCGCATGGTCGCGGCGCGCACGGCGTTTTTATCGTGCGGCTATTATGATCATCTGATCGGAGCCGTGGCCGTGGCCTGTGCGCAAGCTGCCGGGCCGGACGCCTGCGTGCTCGACGCGGGCTGCGGCGAGGGGACGTATACGCGCGCGATCTATGACGCGCTTGCGGCAAAGGGCGGCTGCCCGCAGCTGCTCGGCGCGGATATTTCCGCAGAGGCCGTCAGGCGGGCGGCACGGCAGGTGCCGGAGGGGATCTTCTGCGCGGCGAGCACCGCGCATCTTCCGCTGGCGGCGGAAAGCCTCGATCTGATCGTCAATATTTTTTCGCCGCTCATGGCGGAGGAGTTCCTGCGGGTCCTGAAGCCCGGCGGATATCTGCTGCGTGTTGTGCCGATGGAACGGCACCTGTTCGAGCTGAAGGCCGCCGTCTATGACCGGCCATACGAAAATCCGCCCGCCGAGCCTGCGGTCGAGGGCTTCCGCCTGCTGCGGACGCAGACGCTCCGAAAGACCATCACGCTTTCGTCAAACGAGGATGTGCAGGCGCTGTTTCTCATGACGCCCTATTATTACAAGACCGGCGCGGAGGACCAGCAAAAGCTTGCCGCTGTGCCATCGCTTCGCGTCACGACGGAATTTCTGATAGCCGTCTGTCAAAAACCGTGATACGAAAAGCGGCATTCCCGGCTCAGGGAATGCCGCTTTGATTTTTTACAGCGTTCCGATGTACGCAAGCAGGGCGGGCAGAAGCTCGTCGTAGGGGAGCTTTTTGAGCTGTCTTCCCTTGACGAACAGAATGCCGCAGCCGTCTCCGCCGGCGATGCCGACGTCGGCCTCCCGCGCTTCGCCCGGGCCGTTGACCACGCAGCCCATGACGGCGACCGTGATGGGCTTCTGGCAGTCGGACAGCGCCTGCTCGACCTCGTTTGCCAGCCGGATGAGATCAATGCGCGTCCGCCCGCAGGTGGGGCAGGCGATGATGTTGACGCCGTCCCTGCGCAGCCCGGCGGCCTTCAGAATGTCCTTCGCCGTCAGCACCTCCTGCACCGGGTCGGCGGTCAGCGATACGCGCATCGTATCGCCGATGCCCTGACACAGAAGGGCGCCGATGCCCATAGCGGATTTGATGGTGCCCATGCGCTCGGTGCCCGTTTCGGTCACGCCGACGTGCAGAGGGTAGTCCGAACGCTCAGAAAACAGCCGGTACGCCTCTATCATCAGCGGGACGGAGCTGGATTTCATCGACACGCAGATATCATGGAAATTATACTTTTCCAGCAGCGCAATATGTCCGAACGCGCTTTCTACCAGCGCCTCCGGCGTGGGATGACCGTATTTTTCCAGAAGACGCGGCTCCAGACTGCCGCCGTTCACGCCGATGCGAATGGGAATGTTCCGCGCGCCGCAGGCCTCGACCACGGCCCGCACCCGGTCCTCCCCGCCAATGTTGCCGGGGTTGATGCGGATCTTGGCCGCGCCGTTTTCCGCCGCGCGGATGGCAAGACGGTAGTCAAAGTGGATATCCGCCACCAGCGGCAGCGGGGACGCGGCGCAGATGGCTCCGAAGGCCTCCGCGGCCTCCATGTCCGGAACGGCCAGCCGCGCGATCTCGCACCCGGCGGCAGCCAGCGCGCGGAGCTGCGCAAGGCAGCCGTCCACGTCGGTCGTTCTCGTGTTCAGCATCGACTGGATGGATACCGGCGCGCCTCCGCCGACCGGAACGCCGCCGACCATAATTTTTCTTGTGAGTTTCCGCTCCATTTTTATCGCACCAGCTTCCAGATATCCTTAAATGTGATAAACGCTATGAAGCCCAGCAGCAGGATCATGCCTGCGGCATGGATATAACCTTCAAATTTCGAGGGGATCTTTTTCTTCGTAATGGCCGTAAACACCGTGTTCACCAGCAGCAAAAACGCGCGTCCGCCGTCGAGCGCCGGGAGCGGCAGCATATTCATAACGGCCAGATTGATCGCGATGAACGCGCCAAGGTAGAGAACGTTCAGAATGCCGTCTGCCGTCGTCGCGGCGCTCTGTCCCGTCTGCGCGATGGCCGACACAATGCCGACCGGCCCGGACATATCGTTGACCGACACAAGACCCGACACCAGATCGCCGAGGCTCATCCACACGAGCCGCGCAAAATCCAGCGCCGTGTACCACGTGTTTTTGAGCACCGTCCCGACGGTCTTTTCCTCATAGCCAAAGTACAGGCCGTATTTATACTGCTGCTCGCCGTCGACTTCATAAAGTTGCTGCTTCATTTCAAAGTCGTCCAGCTTGACGAGTTCCCCGTCCCGCTTGACAATGAGATCGAATGTTCCCGTCTTGTTCCGGGCCAGAAGCGTGCCGACGTCGGAGTAGATATACACGCGCCGTCCGTCGATCTTATAAAGCTCGTCGCCGACCTGAAGTCCCTGAGAAGATTCCAGCGGGCAGCCGTCAAAGAAGCCGGAGATTTTCGCCGTCGAGAAACCCGCGACGCAGGAATAGATGAGCGCCAGCACGACAAGGCCTGTCAGGAAGTTCATGAACGAGCCTGCCGCCAGAATGATCAGCCGTTTCCACCAGACCTTGGACGTGAACGCTCTGGGGTTGTCAGATTCTTCATCCTCGCCCTCCATCGCGCAGTAGCCGCCCACGGGGATGCAGCGCAGAGAATAGAGCGTCTCGCCCTTCTGCTTTTTGAGGATCGCCGGGCCCATGCAGATGGAAAATTCGTTCACCTGCACGTCCAGCGCCTTGGCCGTCAGAAAATGGCCCAGCTCGTGGATGAAGATCAGAAAGCCAAAAATGAGGATTGCAAAGAGAATATACATGAAATCACCTTTATTTCAAAAACCGCCCACGGGTATGGATGCGGGCGAGGCGGTCGGCCTCAAAAATATCGGCAAGCGACGGCTCCTGTACGACCGGCAGGCGCAGCGCGGCCTCGACCGCGTCCGCAATGTCGTAAAAGCCGATCTTATCCTGCAAAAACAGGCCGACGGCCTCTTCATTGGCGGCGTTCGTGGCCGTGCAGGCCGTGCCGCCGGTCTGCGCTGCCTGCTTTGCAAGCACGAAGCACGGGAAGGCCGTCTCGTCGATCGCGTCGAATGTCAACGGGCCGCAGGACAGAAGATCGAGCGCCGGGGCCGGATTGTGCGCCCGGTTCGGATACGTCATGGCAAGGCCGATGGGGATGCGCATATCGGGCACGCCCAACTGCGCCATGACGGCTCCGTCGACAAACTCCACAAGCGAATGCACAACCGACTGCCGGTGGATGACGGCTTCGACCTTTGAAAGCGGCAGCTCATACAGCCGCATGGCCTCGATGATCTCCAGGCCCTTGTTCATAAGCGTCGCGCAGTCGACCGTGATCTTTGCGCCCATTTTCCAGTTCGGATGGCGCAGCGCGTCCGATTTGGTCATGCAGGCCAGGCTTTCCCGCGTCTTCCCGAAAAACGGCCCGCCGGAGCAGGTCAGAATCAGGCGTTTAATTTCGGCCCTGTCCCGGCAGCCCATGAGGCACTGGAAAATGGCCGAGTGCTCGGAATCGACGGGGATGATCTCCGCACCGGATTCCCGCGCGGCAGATTGCATGATCTCGCCCGCGCAGACCATCGTCTCTTTATTGGCAAGGGCAATGCGCTTTTTTTCGTGAATCGCCGTCAGCGTGGGCCGCAGCGCGGCAAAGCCGCACACGGCCACAACGACCGTATCAGCTTCCTGCAGAGCCGCCGCCTCGCACAGCGCCTCCGCGCCCGCAAGCACCCTTATATTCATATCCGCCAGACGGACTTTTAATTCCTCCGCAGCGGCTTCGTCTGCCAGAACGGCCAGTTCCGGCCGGTATTTGCGGCACTGCGCCTCCATGAGATCAACATTGCGCTCCGCCGTCAGCGCGGCGACTCGCAGTCCCAGCCCATCCGCGACGGACAGCGTCTGCCGCCCGATGGAGCCCGTGGAGCCTAAAATCGTGATCGTCTTCGTCATACCAGCTTCTCCAGCAAAAACAGCATCGCGTACACGACAGGCGCAAGGAACAGCGTCGAATCGAACCGGTCGAGCACGCCGCCGTGGGTCAGGAAAATGTGGCTGTAGTCCTTGATCCCGGCCTCGCGCTTGATGAGGCTCATGGACAGATCGCCCAGCTGGCCGAAGAGATTGGCGGCGATGCCGATCACGGCCAGATACCACAGCGGCAGCTCCATCTGCCAGATCCATTTGGAGACAAGCCCCAGCAGCACCATGCCGAGCGCACTGCCCACCGGTCCGGCGAGAAAGCCCGCCCACGTCTTGTTTGGGCTCACGTGCGGGGCGAATTTCTTATGGCCGAAGGCCATGCCGCCGAGCATGGAAAAGCTGTCGCCAATAAACGCGATCACAAACGGCATGAGCACGAACGCAGGGGAGACATTGCGCAGCAGGCCGATGCAGCTGTACATCGCCGGGAACAGGAAGCCTGCCACGATGCAGACCGCCACGTCCGCAAACGGAATGGCAGTTTCCTTCCCATGCGTGCTGACCGCCATGTAAAACAGGAACATCACATAGAAAAACGCGTAGATCAGCGTCGCCGTGACCGCCGTTCCGAATACGATGGCCAGCACGACGAGCGCTGCGCATAAAACCGTCGGCACATAGAGAAGCTTTGGCTGCCTGCACGCCGTATGCAGCAGCTCCCACGCGGCTGCGCCCGCGATGGCCGCCGTCAGGATTGCCGTTGCGATAGGCGGCAGGAGCACGAGAACTACAATGAGAAGCGGCACGCCGACGGCGGCGACGAGAAGTCTTTGTTTCATTTGCGGCCTCCAAACCGGCGCTCGCGCTTCTGATACGACGCGATTGCCTTGTCGAGTTCAGGTTCGTCAAAATCGGGCCAGAGCACATCCGTGAAATAATACTCCGCATACGCCGACTGCCAGAGCAGGAAGTTCGACGTGCGCAGCTCGCCCGAGGGCCGGATGATCAGCTCCGGGTCGGGAATGCCGTCGGTGTAGAGATAGTGCGCAAAATCCGCTTCCGTTAATTCCTCCGGCTTTTTTATGCCATTCACGCAGTCGGCGGCAAAGCGCCGCGCGGCGTGGACAATCTCGTCCCGGCCGCCGTAGTTCATGCAGATATTGGCCTGAAAGCCCTGATAGTGCGTGGAAATTTCGTCCGTGCGCTCAATGAGCGCGCGCAGCTCCGGGCTGATGGGGCCAAGCTCACCGAGAATTTTCAGGCGGATATGGTCGCGCTCCATCTCGTCGATGGCCTCGTGCAGATATTTTTCAAACAGGGCCATGATGGCCTGCACCTCGTCCGCCGAGCGCTTCCAGTTTTCCGTGGAAAACGCGTAGACTGTCAGATACTCGACACCGAGATTCTTGCAGTAGGTTGCAATGCGGCGGAACGTCTCCGCGCCTGCCGCGTGGCCCATTTTGCGCGGCAGCCCGCGCTTTTTTGCCCAGCGTCCGTTGCCGTCCATGATGATGGCGATATGCCGCGGGAGCGTGTTGTTGTATTCCATGATAAAAGCCTTTCACGACAAAAGCCGCCGTCCGGCGGCTTTTAAGAGGTTCTGGGGAGATTGCATTTAATTGAATGCGAACAGGGGCCGGCCGTACCAAAGCCTCCTCTTGCCGCGCCCCGCGCGGTAAGGGGAGGTGGTATTTCCGAAGAAAATGACGGAGGGGATTCGCCGCAAATTTCTGTAAAACCAGTGCAGTTTGCATGGGCGGACAGAGGCGTCCGCCCCTACAGAGGGTACGCGTTGGAAACACGCACTCAGATCTCCATCAGTTCCTTTTCCTTCTTGGCGCACATCTCGTCGATCTTCTTGACGTGCTTGTCGGTGAGATCCTGAATGTCCTTTTCGGCCTTCTTCTGGTCGTCCTCGGTCAGTTCGCCCTTCTTCTGGGCCTTCTTGACGTAGTCGACTGCGTCGCGGCGGATGTTGCGGACGGCGACCTTGGAATCCTCGGCGTATTTGCGGACCTGCTTCGTGAGATCCTTGCGGCGCTCCTCGGTCAGCTGCGGGAAGACGAGGCGGATAACGCGGCCGTCATTCTGCGGGTTGATGCCGAGATCCGAGGTCTGGATGGCCTTTTCAATCGCCTTGAGCAGCGACCCGTCCCACGGCTGGATGACGAGCGTGCGGGGGTCGGGGGAAGAGACGGTGCCGACCTGGTTGATGGGGCTCGGCTGGCCGTAATACTCGACCGTGATGCGGTCGAGCACCTGCGCGTTGGCGCGGCCTGCGCGCACAGCGGCAAAGTCGGACGCGAGAACGTCGAGCGTTTTTTCCATTTTGCGCTGGAATTCCTTGAGATCTGCCATGTTATAGTTCCTCCTTTACAATCGTGCCGATCGGCTCACCCATCACGACGCGCAGAATGTTCTGCGGATCCTTGAGGGCAAAGACCTGAACGGGAATATGGTTATCCATGGAAAGCGAAGTCGCCGTCGTGTCCATGACGGCCAGATGACGGGCCAGCACCTCGTCGTAGGTGATGGCGTCGTATTTGACGGCGCTGGGATCCTTGGCGGGGTCGGCGGAGTAAACGCCGTCGATATTCTTTGCCAGCAGGATCGCGTCGGCGTTAATTTCCGCCGCGCGCAGCACCGCGCCGGTGTCCGTTGAGAAGAACGGGTTGCCCGTGCCGCAGCCGAAGATGACGACGCGGCCCTTTTCCAGGTGCCGGATGGCCTTGGAGCGGATATAGGGCTCCGCGATCTGATTCATGGCGATGGCGGTCTGCACGCGCACCTCCACGCCGCGCTGCTCCAGGCAGTCGGCCACGGCCAGCGCGTTGATGACGGTCGCAAGCATGCCCATGTGGTCTGCACGCGTGCGCTCCATCTTGCCGCCGCCATCTTTGACGCCGCGCCAGAAGTTGCCGCCGCCGACCACGACGCCGACCTGTACGCCTGCTTCGACGCACTGCCGGATCACGTCGCACACTCCGCCGATGACCGCGAAGTCCAGTCCCCGGTGCGCGTCGCCCGCAAGGGCTTCGCCGCTGATCTTGAGTAACACTCGTTTATATTTCGGTTCACGCATAGTCAGTGATCTCTCCTTTTCGATTCGCGTCTATTTTATAATAGATTCGGCGAGTTGAAAAGAGGAAAATGCAAATTTCCCGCATTGTTTTCACTTTTTTCACATTCTGGAAGCCTCCGCGCATTTTTGCATTGCGTTATGGACGGCAATCGGCTATAATGTATAAATTACAGGACATTTCATCCGGGAGGATTTTTACTATGGAAGAAGAAAGAAAGCCGTTGGAGAACCGAAATTTCATCGACGCGTTCATTGAAGAGGACCTTGCCCCCGGCGGGCGGTTCGAGGGAAAGCGCGTGCACACCCGCTTCCCGCCGGAGCCGAACGGGTACCTGCACATCGGCCACTGCAAGGCGCTGACGATCGATTTCGGCACGGCGGAAAAGTTCGGCGGCCTGTGCAACCTGCGCATGGACGACACCAACCCGACGAAGGAGGACACCGAGTACGTCGACGCGATCCAGCAGGACATTCACTGGCTGGGCTTCGACTGGGGCGACCGCTTCTTCTACGGCTCGGATTACTTTGAAAAGGACTACGAGTTTGCCGTCGAACTGATCAAGAAGGGCCTTGCCTACGTCTGCGACCTGACGCCCGAGCAGTTCCGCGAGTTCCGCGGCGATATCGGCAAGCCCGCCGTAAGCCCGTACCGCGACCGCTCCGTCGAGGAAAACCTCGACCTGTTCGAGCGCATGAAAAACGGCGAGTTCCCCGAGGGCAGCCGCACGCTGCGCGCAAAAATCGATCTTGCCTCCGGCAACTTCAATATGCGCGACCCGGTCATTTACCGCATCCGCTATATGCACCATCACCGGCAGGGCGACAAGTGGTGTATCTATCCGATGTATGACTTTGCCCACCCCATTCAGGACGCGCTGGAGGGCATCACCCACTCTCTGTGCTCGCTGGAATTCGAGGCGCACCGCCCGCTCTATGACTGGGTGGTAAACAACGTCTCCGTTCCTGCCAAGCCCCGGCAGATCGAGTTTGCCCGTCTCGGCATCGACCATACCGTCATGTCCAAGCGCAAGCTGCGCCAGCTGGTCGAGCAGAATTACGTCTCCGGCTGGGACGACCCGCGTATGCCGACGCTCTGCGGTCTGAGACGGCGCGGCTACACCAGCCACTCCATCCGCGATTTCTGCGAGCGCATCGGCGTGGCGAAGTCCGCCAACACTGTGGAATACGCGCTTCTGGAGCACTGCCTGCGCGAAGATCTCAACGACACGGCAGAGCGCACCATGGCCGTTCTGCGCCCGGTGAAGCTCGTCATCACGAATTATCCGGAGGGCCAGACGGAGACGTTCGAGGTTGAAAACAACCCCGTCCATCCCGAACAAGGCACGCACACCGTCACGTTCTCCCGCGAGGTCTGGATCGAGGCGGACGATTTCCTCCCCGAACCCATCCCCAAGTACAAGCGCTTGTACCCCAACGGCCCGGAGTGCCGTCTGAAGGGTGCGTATCTCATCACCTGCACCGGCTGCAAGCAGGCCGCCGACGGCAGCATCGAGGAAATTTACGCGACATATGACCCCGATTCCCGCGGCGGCGATCCCGCCGACGGCCGCAAGGTCAAGGGCGCGACGATCCACTGGGTCGACTGCCAGACTGCCGTTGACGCGGAGGTCCGTCTGTACGAAAACCTCTTCTCCGACGCCCAGCCCGACGGCCCGGACAAGAACTTCCTCGACTGCC
>ERZ857801.728-NODE-728-length-42394-cov-7.456033_pt1 | contig 42394 bp, 72 predicted proteins | sample MGYA00519762_ERZ857801 | MGnify/ENA primary metagenome ERZ857801 (study PRJEB31778, sample SAMEA3449368) | human gut metagenome | biome: human gut; feature: human-associated habitat; material: faeces | place: United Kingdom | collected 2010/2012 ...
GGGCTGCGGCTGAGAGGGCTGCGGCTGAGAGGGCTGCGGCTGAGAGGGCTGCGGCCACAAAATGGGAGCTGTCCGCCCGGGAGCGTGCCATTGTGGAGTATTTGAACAGCCATGAAAAAGAATGACCGTGACCGCATCTCTACCCGTCAGCTGAACCGTCTGCGCCGCCGTATCCTCCGGGTGTACGGCACTGCCCGCCGGGAGATGACCGAGCAACTGACCGAGTTTCTGGCAAAGTACAAAGCGCTGGACGAGCGCAAGCGGGCGCAGCTGGACGCAGGCGAGATCACCAAGGATGATTACCGCATCTGGCTGCAAAATCAGGTCTTTCATTCTGATTTGATGCACTCCAAGCTGGACGGCATCACACAGACCTGCACCACAGCCCAAGAGACGGCCTACAAGCTGGCCCGGGACGAGCAGTACAATATCTTTTCCTTCGGCGCAAACTGGGCTTTCTACGAGCTGGAACAGGCCGCAGGAGTGACGTTCGGGCTGACCCTGTACAACACCGAAGCGGTCAAGCTCCTGCTGAAGGAGAACCCCCGCATGGTGCCAAACAAGCGCATCAAGAGCGAGAGCAACCGCACCTATGACGCCCGGGTGTTCAACCGCTACGTCATGCAGGGCATCGTGCAAGGCAAGAGCGTCCACGACATCGCCGTGCAGGCCGTAAACGGCATGGCAGACACGGAGATTCACTGGGCTATGAACAACGCCATCACAGCCCTTACCAGCGCCCAGAACGCCGGGGCTTTGCAGCAGATGCGAAACGCCCAGGCTTTGGGCATCGAGGTCAAAAAGCGCTGGAACTCCACCCACGACTACCGTACCCGTGAGATGCACCGCCTGCTTGACCAGCAGACGGCAGAGCTTGACGAGCCGTTCAAGGTCATGGGATACGAGATTCAGCGCCCCGGCGACCCAAACGCAGCCCCGGAGATGGTTTACCACTGCCGCTGTGTGCTGTCCTCTGCTCTGGGCAGGTATCCCCGGCAGAACGCACGGCAAATCGACAACGTGCCTGTGGTCGAGGACAGCGGCAAGGTGGACGAAAAAGGCAGGCCTATTATGGTGCGGGTCAAAAAAACCACCACCGTCATGGACTACACCGAGTGGTATAAATCCAAGGGCGGCACAGAAGCCGAGCAAATGTGGTGGGCGGAAGAGAGAAAACGGAGAAAGGAGAGCGCAAAGCATGAAGAATAAGAAGTTTGGGATTGTCGTAATCAACGATGATTTTTTCTTGAACTTTTGCCGTGATTTTAAGCCCCCGTGTGGTTACATTAAGCCAAAACACGCGCGGCCTTCCTACGGAAATGGCGCAAAGCCGCATGGAGCACACAAACGCCTTATTAGGACAATGGAAGGATTCAGAAAATGAATGTCTTAATGTCAAATGCCGATTATGCGCCGTGGCTTATGGATGCGCTCAAGCTGATTGAAGAAGAGAAGGTCAAAAAACTTGCAGTAGTAGGCATTACGGCCAAAGGTGAGGTCATGACCGGTTATTATCACATGGAAATGTCCGATAAAGCTCTTGTTTCTGCTCATATGCAGGCTGACGCTGTACTGGATTCGGTTTGTTCCAACGGAGAGCTGATCCAAAGACGTTGGGCAGAGCAGGAGGAAGAAGGGGAAGATGCCGATGAAATTTGAATACGACATCAAATTCGCCGACAATACTCCGCAGCTGCATGAGGCGCTGGACTCGTGGGCGGAGCGGGTACTGACCATCTGGGGCATGAAGGTGCAGGACTACGCCCGGCTGCTTGTGCCTACTGGCACGGCAGACAGCACGGGCATTGAGGGCTACGTGGGCGGCGCGCTCAAGCAGAGCCTGACCTTTGCCCTCGACCTCGCAAAAAAGACCGTGACCATCGGCAGCAACCTGTTTTACAGCGTCTATGTGGAGCTTGGCACGGGCATCTTTGCCGAGAAGGGCAACGGACGCAAAACGCCGTGGGTCTGGAAGGACTTCAACGGCAAGTGGCACTTTACCCGGGGCATGGCCCCCCGTCCGTTCCTCCGCCCGGCGGTGGAGGATCACATTGACGAGCTGCGAAAGATCGCGGTGGAAGAAGGGAACCGGGAAAATTAAATATATCATTGACTTTTGTGTAACCAAATGTTATAATAATTACGGTGACACAAAAGTGAGGTGATTTATATGTCGCCTAGAACAGGACGGCCAACATCAGACCCTAAGACCCATGACACACGAATTAGAATGTCTGACGATGAAGTTCGTATGTTGAATATCTGCTGTGAAAAAACTGGCTTAACAAAAGCCGATGTTATTCGCAAAGGCATAAAGGAGTTGTACGAACGCCTGACAAAATAATAAGCTCTCGCCCGATGATTGGTAGTCGGTGGGCGAGAGCTTGCAAAGCACCAGAGGTTTCCCTTTGGTAAATCCATTATACCAAACTGGGCGACCTCTTACAAGTGAATAAGAGGTATTTTAGCAATGGAAACACCAAAAATCACGAAGGTGGAGCTTGAACTGGATGCTGTTTCTGGCGAACTCCGAGTAATGCACGACCTGTTGAACATCTTTGCCAACTGGTTTGAGGAAACGCACAAGACCGATATGATCAAGCGGGAGCGCACCAGCGAGCTTGTGAGCCAGATTTGGAGCGAAGCCCCGATGTACAGCTCTATGCTGACGGCCTTGTTTGCATCCCTCACCGGGCTGGAAAAGGAAGTTGATGCAGTTCTTGAATCGGAGATTGCGAGGGTCAGCAATGGATGCTAAAAAAGATATTGAAGGGAAAAGATTTGGCAGATTAATTGCGATAGAGCTTGTTCCGGGAAATGGACGTTCCAGGTGGAAATGTGTTTGCGACTGCGGTAATACTATAGAAGCAAATCGAACCAATTTGGTATCTGGAAATACCAAAAGCTGTGGATGTTTAAGAAAGGAAACTTCAAGAAAAAATGTAGAAAAGCACCCATTTACTAAAAAGCATGGGAAGCACGGAACCAGAATATATGAAACGTGGGCAAATATGCTTTCTAGGTGTAGAAATCCTAAAATCAGATCGTATAGAGATTATGGATCCAGAGGAATCAAAGTATGTGAAGAGTGGCTTGAATTTGAAAATTTCTATAAATGGGCGTTATCATCGGGGTATAAAGAAAATTTAACGATTGACAGAATAGATGTTAATAAGGATTATTCACCAGAAAATTGCAGATGGGCAACAACAAAGCAACAGGCAAGAAACAAAAGAACATCTGTTTTTATTACTTATAAAGGAGAGACCAAGGTATTAAAAGATTGGGCGATAGAGTATAAAATAGACAGCTCAACGCTAAAAGGAAGAATTTCGAGAGGATGGAGAATTGAAGACGCACTAACAAAACCGGTAAAAAGTAAATTTTTTTGGAAGAAGCTCACATTGTGGGCTTCTTCTTTTTATACCCCAATTCCAATATATGCCGTTTTAGCTCAGTCTGGCAGAGCACCGGACTTTTAATCCGGGGGCCGTGGGTTCAAGCCCCACAAGCGGCACCACACCGGCAGCACGTCCGGCAAATAAACCTTATTGCCAAGCATGGCAGCCCGAGCAAGGGCAGAAAGGACTATCACATGGCACTCAAAAGAGCTGACATCCGCACGATTCTGGAGAACCCCGAAACCTCCAACGATGACAAGGCCAAGGCCATTCTGGACGCCCTGCACAAGGAGACAGACGAACTCAAGGACCAGCTGGATGCAGAAAAAACAGCCCGCACACAGGCCGAGAAAGACCGGGACGCAGCCAATGGCGACAAGCAGGCCGCTGAAAAGGCGCTGACCGACTACAAGGCCCAGCAGACCCAGAAGGACACCCGGGCCACGAAAGCAGCGGCATACAAGCAGTTGCTGAAGGACAATGGCGTGCTGGAAAAGCACTTTGACCGCGTTGTAAAAATGACCGGCGCGGACATCGACGCTTTGGAGCTGGACGAGAACGGCAAGGTCAAGGACGCAAAGAAGTTCATGGACAGCCAGAAAGACGTGTGGGGCGACTTTGTGGCTACAACCACGACCACCGGCGCAAAGGTGGACACCCCGCCCACCAACACCGGCTCCAAAATGACCAAAGACCAAATTTTTGCAATCAAGGACGCTGGCGAACGCCAGGCCGCGATTGCCGCAAATGCCGACCTTTTCACGGGCGGCGGAAAGGACTAACACATGGCAGCAAAAGAAAACCTTATCGTAACTACCGACATTACCGTCAACCCCCGAGAAATCGACTTCGTCACCCGCTTCCAGCGCAATTGGCAGCATTTGCGCGACATCATGGGCATCATGCGCCCCATTCGGATGCAGCCCGGCACTACCCTCAAGAGCAAGTACGCCGAGGGTACGCTTCAGAGCGGCACTGTTGCTGAGGGCGAGGAAATCCCCTACAGCAAGTTCGCCGTCAAAGAAAAGACCTATGCTGACATTACTGTCGAAAAGTTCGCCAAAGCCGTCTCTCTGGAAGCCATCAAGAAGTACGGCTACGATGTCGCCGTTCAGAAGACCGATGACGAGTTCCTGTACCAGCTGACCGCGAACGTCACCGACCGCTTCTACAAGTACCTGAACACCGGCACCCTGAAAGGCACTCCCAAGACCTTCCAGATGGCTCTGGCGATGGCCAAGGGCAGCGTTGAGGACAAGTTCAAGAACATGCACCGCACCGTCACCGGCGTCGTTGGCTTCGCCAACATTCTGGATGTGTACGAGTACCTGGGCGCGGCCAACATCACTGTCCAGAACCAGTTCGGCTTCCAGTACATCAAGGACTTCATGGGCTACAACACCATCTTCCTGCTTTCCAGCGGCGAAATCGCGCGTGGAAAGGTCATCGCAACCCCGGTGGACAACATCGTCCTGTACTATGTTGACCCCGCCGACAGCGACTTTTCCAAGGCCGGTCTGGTCTACACCACTGCGGGCGAGGCAAGCAACCTCATCGGCTTCCATACTCAGGGCAACTACCACACCGCAGTCTCTGAGAGCTTCGCCATCATGGGCATGACCCTGTTCGCTGAGTATCTGGACGGCATCTCTGTCCAGACCATTACCCCGGGTGAATCGGTCTGACCTGCAAGGGGGTGACTTTGCATGACCGTCCCTGAGCTGTGCGCACTGACGCACAATTTCTTTGACCGGGCAGACGACCCCATTGCCGGGGAGTTTGTCTTTGAGCCGGATACCGTTCCCGCCGGGGTAGTCCCGGGGCAGTATTTCCTCGTGTGCGGTTCTATCTTCAATGATGGCGTACACAAAGCTGGGGACGGTGATTTGATGACCGAGACTTTTAACGGCACGGTGCAGCCCATGCGTGTGCCGCCCGCTTTTGCGGCACTGGCCCAGAAAATCGACGCATACGACAAAGCACTCCCGGCCGGTGGCGTGTATGTGTCCCAGTCCTTTGCCGGGTGGTCCGGCACGATGGCTACAGGCACGGACGGCCTGCCCGCAGACGGCAAGACCAAATTCCGGGCCGAAATCAACCAGTGGAGGAAGATGTGACATGGTCAATTCGTTCGCTGCATCCACCGTGATGCAGAGCTTCACCAAAAAATACCGTTTTCAGACCCGCAGCTATGAGCCGGACGGCGTCGGCGGCTTTGTGTCCGGCTGGACGGACGGCCCGGAATTTGAGGCTGTAGAGCGCCACGATACCACCGTGGAGGCTCAGGTTGCAGAGCAGGCGGCTACAGCGTCTACCTATACGCTGCTGGTCAACGCCGGTGTGCCGCTGGCTTTCCCGGACTACATCAAGCGGGCGAGCGATGGGCAGACCTTTCAGGTAACGAGCGCAGCCGATGAGGGCAGCGCCCCGGCAGAATCCGGCATGGGGCTGCGGGCCGTCAAGTGCAAAAAGGCGGTGCTGCCGTAATGGGACCGTCTGAGAGCATCAACCGGGCGCTGAACGCTTTTTTCAACGGCTTTGGCATCCCGGGCTACCTGGAAGATAACATCCCTCCCGGCGCAGAACTGCCGTATCTGACCTACAAGCCCATCATCCCCGGCGGCTGGAATGAGTCCGGCACCTTCCACGCCCGGCTTTGGTACCCGAGTGCCAAAGGCCGGACGCCTATTTTACAGACCGAAGACAAGATAAGCGCAGCCCTTGCAGATGGTTTGACCATCGAATGCGAGGGCGGCGCTATTCTTTTGCGCAAAGGCAGCCCGTGGGCGCAGCCGCTCGACAACCCGCCCGAGGGCTATCTGTGCGAATACCTCAATTTTGAGCTTACACGGCTTGTCCCGTGAGAAAGGATTCTTTATGCCTGAAACTCTGGCAAAAAAGTTCGCGGTCAATGTGCTGACCCCGGATGCGTTCAAGAGCATCCCGAAAGGCTCTGGCAATCTGCTTTCCACATTCGACCTTTCCACCCCCAAAATCGACAGCACCAATGTCGTATGCGCCACGCAGGGCGGCGTGACCATCTCCTACAGCAACAGCATGGAGGATACGCTGGCTGACATCGACAACGCGCCCACCAACACCAAGCAGGGCAATGAGGTCACCGGAACCACCGCCACCATCGCCTTTACCACTCCCAACGCAAGCCCTGACGTGCTCAAGCTGGCCATCGGCACGGCTGACATCGACGCGGACGACCCCACCCATGTGGTCCCCCGCATCGAGGCGGCTCTGAAGGACTACAGGGAGCTGTACTGGGTTGGCCCTATGATTGGCGGCGGTTTTCTGGTTTGCAAAATTTTCAACGCCCTTTCTTCCGGCGGCCTGAGCCTCAAGACGGCTCACCGGGGCGGCGGCTCCATGCAGATCACTCTCACCGGCTACGCTGACCTGGAAAACCCCACTCGGGCCCCCATGGAATTTTACTCGATCGTCAAGGCCCCGACCGGGGACTAAGGAGGACATATGCGCAACATCATCGATCTCGACGGCACCGAATACCTCAAGCGCACCTATGAGTGTGCGCAGGCTTATAAAAAGTACGTGGCAGACTCCGGCGTGATGGACATTCTGGGCCGCGAGCCGGAGCTGACCGGCACGGAAACGGACGCAGAGCGGCTGGAAAAGCGCCGGGCGCAGGCTAACAAAAACGCTGTGGACATGACCAAGCTGCTTTACACGGACAAGGCAGACCTCACCCTCGGCATCCTGCCCCTGTTCGTGGTGCTGGACAAGGGCGAGGAGCAGCCTCCCACCCGGGTGCTGGCCTCTGCCATGAGCCGGGCGCTCCGGGACGTGGACTTCATGGATTTTTTTCAGTCCTTGATGTGATCGGCGCGGACGGCTACCGGCGGCTGGTATCCACCATCCGGCTGGATATGCTCCGGCTGCTGGGCAAGCCGTACATCATGGAGCATATCCGCGCCGAGGTGCGCAGACATCAGGAGGCACAGCTTTTCCGGGACTATGTGGCTGATGCCATCGGGCAGTATCTCGGCATCCAGCCCCTTTACTCCGGACTTGCATCCAGGCATTTCCCACTGCTGCACACAAAAGAAGACACCCGCACGGCGGAGCAGATCACCGCCGAAAACGCAAAGGCTCTGGCGGAGCTGTGCGGAGGAGGTGAAACGCTCTGAATATCTTTAATCTGGAGGCGACTCTGTCGCTGGATGATTCCGCTTACCGGCAGAGCATCCAAAACGTGCAGAACAGCACCAAAAGGGCTGTCACGGAGCTGGGCTCCGAGTACAGCAAGGCGGCGCAGAAAGTTGCCGAGCTGACAAAGCGGTACAACGAATCGGTTGAAAAGACCGGGCGCACCTCTGCGCAGACAAAGGAGCTGAAAGCTGCTTTGGCCTCTGCCCGGGCTGAACTGAAAGAGACCACCTCGGCCCTGAGGTCGGCCAACACCAACATGACGGAGTTTGGCGGGGCATCCGAGACCGCCAGTGGCTCCCTCACCGGAGCCATCACCAAAGCCAACCTGCTTACCGGGGTCATCTCCAACGTAAGCTCCATGGCCCTGTCTGCGGCCAAGGATTTTATCCAGACCGGCATCCGGTATAACGCCCAGCTGGAAAGCTACACCACCGGCTTTACCAACATGCTGGGCAGCGCTGAGGCGGCCAAAGCGGCTATGGACGCCATTCAGGAGGACGCCGCCCGCACCCCATTTGATGTGGCGAGCCTGACACAGGCCAACCAGCTGCTCATCAGCGCCGGTGAAAACGCGGGATACTCCCGCAAGGTCATCATGGCGCTGGGCGACGCTGTTTCGGCTACAGGCGGCGGCAATGCAGAGCTGTCCCGCATGTCGGCGAACTTGCAGCAGATCGCCAACGTGGGCAAAGCATCCGCTATCGACATCAAGCAGTTTGCCTATGCGGGCATCAATATCTATCAGGTTTTGGCCGACTACACCGGAAAATCGGTGCGGGAAGTCCAGAAGATGACCATCAGTTATGATTTGCTGTCGCAGGCTCTTATCGCGGCCAGCGAAGAGGGCGGACGATATTACAACGCCATGGACACCCAAAGCCAGACCATGAATGGACGGGTATCCACGTTGAAAGATAACGTGAGCCAGCTGGCGGGTCTTATGACGGGTGACTTGAGCAGCGGAATCGGCGTGGTCATCGGCAACCTGAACGATATGGTGGTGGCTGCGCAGGACGCTTACAAAAAGGATGGGTGGAAAGGTCTCGGCGAAGCGATTCTCGGTCTGGACAACCCGATCAGCACCATCATCAGCAGTTTTGGCAGGCTGGGTTCTGCGGCTGTAAGCGCTCTGGATAGAGCAAGTTACGCCCTAAACAAGGCCCTTGGCAAAACTGCCTACGCTGATTATGACAGCTACGAGGAATACCGCGCATCGACGGACCAGCAGAACTCCCGCGACCGCCGCAGGCAGGCAGCGCTAAATGGCGTTGGCATCAGCAACAAGAGCTGGTCTGAGCGGCAGGCTGAGCTTGCTGCTGCCGCTGGCTCCGGCGGCAGCTCAATCCCCACTGGCGGCAGCGGTGGGAGCTCTTCCAGCGGCAAGCCTGGCTCAAAGTCCACCACCGAGACGGTCATTTCGTCCATCTCCAGAACGGCTACGACTACCGCTCAGAACGCCCTCGGCACCGTGACCACCAGCATCCAGACTCTCACCGAAAAGGTCAAGGACAGCGCGGGCAGCATCAAAGACCGCATCACCGAGACCACCACCACGACCGGCAAGGAGATGATCGATGGCATCGAGACCACCTATAAACAGGTGGAGACCAAGGTTAACGGCGTGGTGACCAAAACCACAAAGACGTACGACGATATGTCGAAAACGCTGGCGGCCACCCTGACCCGCACCACTAGCAAGGTAGAGGGCGGCGTGACCACCGCGATCCAGGAAGTCACAGAAAAGTACGCCGATGGCACCGAGCACATCAAGACCACCGAGACCAAGACCGAGGAGAGCATCGTCGACGGTGTGGCCCAGACCACCAAGACCATCAACACCTATATCGACGGCGTGCTCCAGAACACCAAGGTCGACACCGAAGAGGCCGAGAAAAGCATTCAGGCTTCGCTTTCCCGCACCGAAAAGTATATCTCTGAGATTAAGGGGCAGTCTGACAAGGGCATTTTCGGGCTGGTGAAGTCTCTCTTTACCGACATCAAAAACAAAGACGGCAAGGCCATCGCCGGGGACGTGGTAAAGGTCATTTTCGGGCAAGTGACGCAAGAGCAGCGCAACACCATTCTGAAATGGGCAGACGATGCAATGACCGCCATCAACGAGCACTACGCGCAGGGCGGCATTCAGGGGGCGTTGCAGAGCATTGCAGACCTCTTCAGCAACGGCATCACCCCGGCGATCAACGGCTCCACGAAAGAGGTGCAGAGTTTTGCTGCCGCCATGAAGGGTCTTTCCGGCACCGGCGGCTCCGGCGGAATCGTCAGCAGCATCCTCAAGCTGTTCGGCGGCGGTACGAAGGCTGCGGCGGCTGCCGGTGAGGCCGGGGCAGGGCAGGCCATTGCGTCCGCGGCGAGCGGAGCGGCCTCCTTCTTCCCGGAGTGCTTGGCTGTGCTGGCCGCCATCGCAAATGGCGTTATCGGCTTCAAGATGGGCCAGAACGCCCGCGCCCGCGAGGATTCCGGCGAAGAGCGCTCTCTGGGAAGCAAGCTTCTCTCCGGCGCGCTTCTGGCGGCCACCGGCCCTATCGGCTGGATCAGCTACTTCTTTGGCAAAAAGTATGGCAAAAAGTCCTCGTCTTCGTCCGCTGCGGCAGAAAGCGCCTCGTCTGGCGCGCCGAGCTATCTGGACATTCAGGACGCCTACTGGTACGGCAACGAGCGGGCTTTTGCGGGCTACGACTACCGCAGCGACCCCTTTACCTACAACCCCAACAACAATTCCGTCCCCAAGTATCAGGCGGAGATACAGGCTCAGCTTGCAAAGCTGAGCACCGTAGTGGAGCAGTATCTGCCCGACGTGGCAAATCAGCAGATCGTGCTGGATGACGGTACCATTGTGGGTGCTCTCGCCCCCGGCATGAACGACCAGCTGGGCCATATCCAGATGCTTGCAGAAAGGGGCAACTGAGATGTACGAGATTTTTGCATATCCCTACGGTGACCCCGAAAACAAGCTGACCGTCTATCAGCCGGGCAACCGACAGGCTGTGGTGCTGTCGCCCAAGCTTACCCGCGAGGTGAGCAAGGGCGGCAGCCTTACTTTTACCATGCTGCGCACCCACCCCTGCTATGAATCCATGCAGAAGATGTCCACTGCTGTGGCGGTGCATCAGGACGGCAAGGAGATATGGCGAGGACGGGTGCTCAGCCACGAAGCCGACTGGCTCAACCGCCGAGTCATCTACTGCGAGGGGGCTCTCAGCTATTTCAATGACAGCTGCATTACCCCCTTTAACTACGAGGGCAAGCTGAGGGATTTTCTGGAATACCTCATCAAAGCCCACAACTCCCAGATCTCCGGCGGTGATGGCTACGAAGAGCAGACCGGCTACGACAAAATGAAAAAGTTTGAGCTGGGCAGGGTGACTGCCGCCCTCGGCGGCCTCGTGGTGAGCTACGGCGACCGCAACCAGTACGGCGTGGGCGAGGACTACGGCAGCACCTGGGACATCATCAGCAAAATGGTGCTCAAGACCTACGGCGGCTACGCTTACTGCACCTATAACTCCACCACCGGCATGAACGTGCTCAACTACTGCGACCAGGCATACGAGGCTGACCGGCAGACCGCCCAGAACATCGAATATGGCGTGAATCTGCTGGATTTTACCGAGAAGACCGACACCAACGACCTTTTTACCCGCATCTGGCCGATGGGCAACAAGCACACTGTTGAGGAGACCAAGACCCAATGGAAGTACAAATTTCTCTGGTTTAAGTGGGGCTCGACTACCGTGACGACCGGCACCCACGAAGAGCGCTACGGCATCAACGGCACGAGCCAGAGCGCCGTTGACAAGTACCTCCCGAAAAAAGGTTACAGCTGGAATCGGGAATACGGGTGGATACAGAACGACGAAGCCGTGAAAAAGTTTGGCGTGGTCTCCAAAATCAGGGAGTTTGACACGGACAGCAGCGACGCCACCTTTGCCGCAGCGGTGCAGGACCTGGAAAAGAACGACCTCATGACCATGAGCTATGAGGTCAAGGCCGTTGACCTTGTGGACGCGGGCTATGATACCGAGCGGCTGACCTTTGCCAGCTTTGCTCATATCATCAGCAAGCCCCACAGCATCGACGTGATCATGCTCTGCACCAAGCTGGTGGAGCCGCTCGACCACCCGGAGAAGAAGGAGTACACCTTTGGCATGACCCGGCGCACCCTCACCGACCGGGCCGTGGCAAATCTGGGCGTGACTAACGAGCTCTCCGAAAAGACGGCATCCACCAGCCGGTATGCAGGTGCAACGCAGATAGACACCACGCAGGCAGGCAAGACGGCCAGCGATTTCATCGACTATGCCCCCGCCTCCGGCATGACCGTCGGCCACGCCAGCATCACGGCCAACATCCATTTCGGGACGGACGGCCTGACCTTCTCCGGCGTGAAAAACGGCACCGAACTGCAAAGCTGGTCGGGCTCCACCTTTGCGGCCCAGACCACGAGCACAGACCTCTCTGGCTATGCGGCGGTGTTGCTCACCTACGACGGCGACGCCGCGGCGTGGGCTGCCGCCGGGGGCAGGGGCCGGGTTTTTGCGGTGCTGCCGGTGAACGGCAAGACCTACTCCATCCTCTTCCCCGGCGCTCTGGCCCAGCGGCGGGATGTCACGGCGTCCAAAAGCGGCGTGACCTTTGGCAGCGGATACCGACAGACGGCTGCAGGCGCATGGGTGCAGGATGATACGGCCTGCCGCCCGGAGGCGCTGCAGGGCTTTATGTAAAGGAGCGTGATTTTTATGGGTAAGCTCATGGGGGCAAAAATCGGCTCTCTGCACACCTTGAATGACCTCGGCCTTTATCTGTTGGTGGGCAGCCCGCTCATCTCCAACGCAGAGCCGGACAAAAAGCTTGTGCAGGTGCCGGGCGGCGATTTCCTGCTCGACCTCACCCGGGCTGTGGACGGCAAAGTACACTACCTCCAGCGCACCATCCGGCTTGACCTCAAATGTAAGGCTCCGCCGGATGAGCGCCGCAAGGTGCAGAGCGCCCTCGAAAACGCCTTGCAGGGGCAGTGGCTGCGCTGCGTACTGGACGAGGACCCGGCCAACTTCTGGATGGGCTTGTGGATAGTGTCACCCCAGAGCAGAGACCGGCATACCGGCACATTTTCCATCACCGGCACATGCAATCCCTACAAGTACAATGCCACCGCCTACGCGGGCGCAGACTGGCTGTGGGACGATTTTTATTTTGATGAGGACGTCATCTATGACGAGCCTACGGAGGTAAAGAGCCTGTGAACAAAACTTTCGAAGAAAACATCAACGACGTCCGCACGGCAAAGCGTGGCGTCGAGGTGCGGGAGGCGATGGCTGAGAGCCTTGAGTATGTGGAGGGCTTTGCCTCCACCGCCACCCAAAAGGCAGGAGAGGCCGCAGCCAGCGCTGGGACTGCCGCCGAGGCCAAAGAAGCCGCTGCCGCCTCGGCCCGGACCGCAGAACAGCAGGCGGGCATTGCCACGCAGCGGGCAGAGACTGCCACACAGCAGGCCGAGGCTGCCGAAAGCTCCAAGGCTGCCGCCGCAGCGTCCGCCAAGCGGGCAGAGCAGTTTGCCAAGGAGACCGAGGGCCGCGTCACCACCGACCCCACCCTGACCGTCAAGGGCGCTCCCGCAGACGCCAAAGCCACCGGCGACCGCATCAACGCTATCAAAATCGAGACCGACAAGACCCTCACGGTGGCAGGCGCTGCGGCGGACGCGGCGGCCACCGGCGTGCGCATCAAACTGCTGGAGATGGTGCATGGCACAGATGTAAACGGCATCAGCTTTGTTTCGGCCTTTGACACGCTTGACGGCGTAGAGCTGACGGGTGTGTGGAACAAGGCGGCGAGCCGGGTGGAGTTTTAAAAGGAAGGAGGATTTTAATGCAGATCAAAAACTTAGCCATTGGCGATGGCTTTGTATACCTGATGGAAGGCAGCACAAAAGTCAAGTTTTACGCGCTGTCCCACAACTACGAGTCGAGGCTGAACGGCAAGGGACGGACACTGTTTTGTAGAGAGAGTCCGGCGGGGAGTGGAACACATACTACGTCCGCAAAAGAGGATTACAGAGTCGATAGCAATAATGAAGACGCCTGGTACAAAAATACCTATGTGAATAAGTTTTCCGGCGAAGTACGAAAATTGATTGGTATGACAAAATATATCGGTCAACATGTTTATATGACTTATACGCAGAGCGGCAATCCGACTGGCAACGCAGAAATTGATAGTAAAACATACGAATCAAGCTTTTTTCCCCTTTCGACAGCAGAAGTCGCGCTAAGGGCCTTCGCCGATGGCTCTGCGCTTTCCTCAGCCGCAATCAGCAGGATCGCCAGCATTCAAACCCGCTACGGAAGCGGTATTTGGACGAGAAGTCCATCTAGGGTCCTTACGGGTACTAACTCGACAGGCTTTTCGACATACTACTATGCCAACAGCCAATACATATCCGGTGCAAGTGGCTCCAGTCTTTCGACTGCCGAAGGAACTCCCGGCAGTTCTTACGGCTACCTTCCCTGTTTCACCCTGCCGGAGACGCTGTACATCGACAAGGACGGCTTCGCCACGGAAAACCAGCCGCCGGAAGTGACTTCCGATGCAGGCGAGAGCGGCGCGGCGCTGGGCGAGAAGAACGAGCCGTTTGCACTGGCCTACACCGTGACCGACGGCGACGGAGACCCCATGACCATCACCGAAAAGGTGAACGGCGTGGCGCTGGCCGTCCGCGAGAACGTGGCCTCCGGCACCGAACTCACAGTACAGTGCCTGAGCGAGAAAGCCCTGTTCCAGCAGATCCTCAACGGGGAGAACACATTGGTGCTGGAAGTGGACGACGGCAAGACCACGACAGAGTGGACCGCTACCTTTACCAAAAATGTGACAAGCGCCGTCCTCTCGCTGGCCCAGCCCCTGACGGCGGACGATACCATCACCGTGGCCGCGCTGACGCTGGAGGGCAGTTTCCCGGCAGACATGAGCTTGACCGTGGAGCTGACCAACAACGCACTGGACGATGCCCCCGTGTGGGAGAACTGCACCGACATCCAGCGCGGTGAGAGCCGGGCCTTTGCACACCACGCCTTTGCCAACAAGACCGCTGCCAAGGGAGCGGCCTTTAACTACAAGGTGACGATCACCCGGGGAGCTTCCGGCGTCGGCGGCAATATCACCATGATTGGGGGTGTTATCGGATGAGTCTTTGCAAGATGGATAAGAGCCTGAAAGAGCTCCACAGGAAGCTGGCAGAGGAGCAGAAGCTCAGGGAGCTGCCCGGCCTCGTAGCGGAGATCGAGGACGCCCTGTGTGAGCAGGATATGGCATCACAGGAGCGGCAGGCGGCTATCGAGGACTCGCTGTGCGAGCTGGATGCCGCCGTCAACAAGTAAGGAGGATTTCAAAATGGATAAAATCTGGGCGAACCGGCTCATCGCCGGTACAAAGACGTGGGCAGAGATGCCCGCACGCCGCCATGCCGGAGTCAAAGCGGAGCTGGCCAAGCGGGTGGCCGAGGGCGAGATCACTGCAGAGCGGTACAAAGAGATCACGGGGGAGGACTACGATGAATAAGCTGCTGGAGCTGCTGGAAAAGCTGGTGCGGGCCATCTTTGGCCCGGGGGACGAGCGGGACACCGGCGAACCTGAGCCTGCGCCCCAAGCCCCCAAGGCAGAGGCTGTCACCGGCTGGGAGGGCGGCCCGCCCTACCGGTACATCGACGTGAGCCGGTGGCAGGGAATCATCAAAATGGAGGGTTGGGCGCAGGTAAAAGCGGCAGGCTACAAAGGCGCGATGCTGCGGGCCGTAGGGAACCGCAACGGTGTACCCTACATCGACCCCACCTTCGAGGACAACTATGCCAACGCAAAAGCGGCAGGGCTGGACGTAGGCGTGTACTACTACACTGACGCCTCCTGTGAGAAGCTGGCTGACGAAGAGCTGGCTGCACTGCGGCAGGCGCTGCGGGGCAAGGAGCTGACCATGCCGGTAGCGGTGGATCTGGAATCGCTGAATCTTGTCGGGATGCCCTATGGAGACTTATCCAATCTGGCAGCCTACCATCTGGAGCAGATCGAGAAGATGGGCTTCTTCGCCCAGCTCTACACCTACACGAGCTACGCCAACGCCCATCTGGATATGGCAAGGCTGTCAGGGCGGTGGGATGTATGGCTGGCTGACTACACAGGCAAGACCCCGAAGGTGCGGTTCAAGTACAACGCCCACCAACACACCAGCAAGGGCAGCGTGCCGGGCATCAACGGGCCGGTGGACCTCGACGTCACGACCGTCAACTACCCGAAAATTATCCGCAAGAAGGGCCTGACCCGTCTTCGGGAGGGCGCATGAGTGAAGCAATCATCGTAGCCATTATCACCGGCGGTCTGAGCCTGATCGGCGTGATCGTCTCCAACAACCACACCGCCCAGAGCATGGACGCCAAGCTGGACAAGCAGCAGGCGGTGACCGAAACAAAGCTGGAGGAGCTGACCCGGGAAGTCCGGGCGCACAACAACTTCGCCCAGCGTGTGCCGGTGCTCGAAGAGCAGATGAAGGTGGCAAACCACCGCATTGCAGACCTCGAAAAAGAGAGAGGAGAGTAATACATGGCAACGATCAATAACATTTTGGGCGTTATTCCCGCCCCGGTGGCGGCAGTTCTCATGCTGGGCGGCTTTATCTTTTACGCCCTGGGCTGCATCCGGCTGGGCTATGGCGCAGCGGTAAAGCCGCTGGTGCTGGACCTCATCGAGAGGGCCGAGCAGGAGATTCAGGGGACAAAGCGCGGCGCAGAGCGTAAGGCGTGGGTCGTCAAGATGCTCCGGGCCGCCCTCAGCGCCAGCAAATACGGTAGGCTCATCAGCTGGGCCATCACCGATGAGACCATCGGCAAGGTGATTCAATTTTTCTTTGACCGCATGAAGGCGGCCTTGCAAAATCAGTAAGGAGGTTATTATGGCAAGCACTACATACCGCCATATCGGTGACCTCACCGATATGTTCGCCGCACAAGAGCAATTTCGGCACGTCACGAAAATGGTTGAAATATGCAAAACCTGCACATTCGATTTGAAACATTGGTTAAAAACGGCCATTTTTACGAATGAGTTCAACTTTTCAAGCCCGAAAAGTTCAATTTGTCACCGTTTTGCCAGCATTGGCAATATGGTGCGCAACGCCGGACAGCTTCCGCAGCCCTTCTGGCTCGGTGCTGCCTGTGGCGGCGGCTCGTGTAGTCTTTCCGCCAGCGTTGCAAGGGCTTAATGCAGAACAGATAAAAGCTGTGATAAAACGTGCACCGCTTGGGAGGTATGACCGGAAAATCGCCCGGTTGCGGTACGTTGACCAGCTATGCCAAGTTGATATTGCAGCGCGTGTGCCGTATTGTCGGACATCAATCGGCAATAGGCTGAAAATTATTGATAAAATGCTGGATGTGTGATACCATAATCTTAATTGGGTGCGATTTTTCACGAAATCGCATTGAAGCGGCAGGCTTTCGGGTCTGCCGCTTTTCTTTTTGCACGAATTGTGGTAAAATAACATCAACAAATCCACCCGGCCTCTCGAAGAAGCGCATTAGGGTGGATATTTAAAAGGCTACGGCCTTTGTAGAGAGCGGCATTGCCTGTGGACGGTTCCGCTCTTGATTTTAGACTTAGCCGTTTTGGCGGCATAAAAAATCCCCTGCTTTGCCGAAGCCCTGCGTTCCACTCGGGGTACGTTGTAGGCAAAGTGGGGGATTTTTTTTGCAAGTAAAACGTTCAAACTTTCTATTTTGCATCATTTTATATAAGTATATTTATATCTTTAAGCGTTCATGCGGATTTTTCCGTGTGGGCGCTTTTCTTTTTTGCTCACAGTAATCAAGCTCTAATCAAGCTTTAACCAAGATTTTTTGTCCTTCATTTGACGTTCGTTGTCTCTCCCAGCGGTTTAAAAAAGTACACTGGGCGCAAAGGGAGGGGGCGCCATGTGGCACAGGTTTAACCCGAACCCGCGCGGGAGCAGCGTCGGGGACTGCGTAGTGCGGGCGGTAGCTGCGGCCACCGGCCGGAGCTGGGAGCAGGCGTATATTGCGCTGGCACTCACCGGCTACGCCCTCGGCGATATGCCCAGCGCCAACCGCACATGGGGCGCGTACCTTCAAAAGCGCGGGTTCAAGCGCCGCATGGTGGAAGCGGATTGCACCACCTGTTACACCGTGGCAGATTTTGCCCGGGAGTACCCGCGCGGCGTGTATGTACTGGGCTGCTCCGGGCACGTCCTGACCGTGATCGACGGTGCGTGGTGGGACAGCTGGGACAGCGGCGCAGAATGCCCGATCTACTACTGGTATAAGGAGGAGTAAACGATGCCTTACAATCCGTATGCGTATCAGATGCCGACATACTACGGCCAGCCAATGCCGGACAACCTCGCTCAACTCAGGCAGGGAGTGGGCTATCAGTCTCCCATGATGCAGCAGCCGACAGCACAGACAGCACAGGCTACGCCCTCTATCATCTGGGTGCAGGGAGAAGAGGGCGCAAAAGCCTATATGGTCGCCGCAGGCAACAGCGTACTGCTGATGGACAGCGAAAACAGCGCTTTTTACATCAAGAGCACCGACGCCAGCGGGATGCCGCTGCCTCTCCGCGTCTTTGACTATAAGGAACGCACCACGGCGGCAAAAATGCCCCCTCAGACGGCGCAGCAGCCCGGCGGGGAGTTTGTCACCAGGGCAGAGTTTGACGCCCTGGCAGCCCGCTGTGCAGCACTGGAAAAGCAGGAGCCCACAAAAACCGAAACGGAGGTCAAGTGATCATGGCAAACCCTCTTTTTGATGCACTGGGCGGCGGCAAAGCATCCTCCATGGCCGGCCCTATGGGCCAGTTCGGCCAGATGATGCAGCAGTTCCAGCAGTTCAAGGCTAATTTTCAGGGCGATCCAAAGCAGGAGGTGCAAAAGCTCCTGCAATCCGGGCGGATGAGCCAAGACCAGCTCAACCAGCTTCAGACAATGGCTCAGCAGTTCCAGCAGTTTTTACACTAAGTCGTAACCGTGGCCACGGTCGAGATACACTTTTTATCAAAAATTTCGAAAGGAGTACAAAATGTCTCTTTCTTCTGACAACATCGGCTTGACTATGCCGGTGCAGCCCGCCAATACCAACAATGGCAACGGCTTTGGCTTTGGCGGCGATGGTTCGTGGTGGATCATCGTGCTCTTCCTTTTCATCTTCTGCGGCTGGGGCGGTAACTGGGGCGGCAATCGCGCCGGTGCCGGGACGTCCGGCGCCGGCGTCGTGGATGGCTACATCCTGACCAGCGACTTCGCCAACATCGAACGCAAGATCGATGGCGTAAACAACGGTATGTGTGACGGCTTCTACCAGCAGGCACAGCTCATCAACGGCGTCCAGCAGACCGTGAGTAACGGCTTCATGTCCGCCGAGATCAGCCGTGCAAATCAGCAGGCGGCATTCATGCAGCAGCTCTCTGCAATGCAGATGCAGCAGCAGAACTGCTGCTGTGAGACCCGGTCTGCTATCCAGGGCGTCAACTACAATCTGGCTACCCAGTCCTGCGAGACCCGGAACACCGTGCAGAACACCACCCGGGACATCATCGACAACCAGAACCAGAACGCCCGCGCCATCCTTGACGCCCTGACCGCACAGCGCATCGAGGCAAAGGACGCAAAGATCGCTGAGCAGGGTCAGCAGCTGTTTGCAGCACAGCTTGCGGCATCTCAGGCAGCCCAGAACGAAACGCTCAAGGCCTACATGAGCGGTCAACTGGCCTACTACAATCCGCGCCCCGTGCCCGCATTCCCGGTTCCTGCACCTTACCAGTACGGTAACTGCGGCACCGGTTGCGGCTGCAACGGTTGCGGCTAACCGAATAACGGCAACTGACTGCAAATTGTAGTCTGTTCAGCCCCTGAGCTGATTTTGCAAACCAGAGCGCCGGGGCAGTAGTCCCGGCGTTTTTTGATGAAAGGAGCCGATAAAATGGCCGAATTTAGCAACTCTAACACCGTCAGTGTGGCGGCGGGTGAAAACCTTCCCCTGACTGAGACCGCGGTAAAAGCCCCTGCCTGCATCATGCACCGTGAGGGCAGCGGCCTCGTGACCCTGCGCGGTCTTACCAATCAATGCAAAGCGCGCTTCAAGGTAAGCTTTGGCGGCAATATCGCCATTCCCACCGGCGGCACTGTGGGACCCATTTCCGTGGCGCTGGCTGTCGGCGGTGAGTCGCTGACCAGTGCGACAGCCATTGTCACCCCGGCGGCAGTCGAAAATTACTTCAATGTTTTCGTGGCCGCTTTCATCGAGGTGCCGCGCGGCTGCTGCGTGACCGTGGCGCTCAAAAACACCAGCACCCAGGCTGTCAGCATCGCCAACAGCAATCTGATCGTTGAACGGGTAGCGTAAGAAAGGAGATAAAATCATGCTGGATAAACTGAATCACCTGAAGGATGAGATGTGCGACGAGCTCATGGAGCTGACTGACAAAAAGAACCGATCCCCGGGCGATGTTGAGATGATCGGCGAGATCGTGGACATCATTCTGGACATCCACCGCATCGAGGACTACTGCGAGGGCGGCGAGTACAGCCGTACAGGCGAGTGGGAAGCTGACATGCGTGGATCCTTCAACCGCGACGCTGGAAACGGTTACAACCGGGGCAACAGCTATGCCAACCGAGGCCGTCACTATGTTCGTGGGCATTACTCCCGCACGGATGGCCGTGAGCGCATGATCTCTGACATCGAGGACATGATGCAGGACGCCACCGGTGCAGAGCGAGACGCTTACAAACGCGCGGCGGACATTCTGCGCAATGCATAAGTGAGGAGGGTGGCAAGTATGGACATCGACGAGATCAATGACCACATCCACAAACTGAAATGCGGATCCACTGACTGGCAGAGCGTGGAAAAGCTTGCCGCCCTCTGCACCGTGAGAAATGAGCTGGAAGAAAAGCAGGCACCGGCAGAAATGCAGACTCAAGCGCTGCCTCCCGCGTCGTACCCGGCGGCATACTCCACAAAAGCAAATCCGCAAAGCGAGTTCGTGGAAGCGGCCAGCGCTGCACCCTTTGGCGGCTTGATGGAAGTGCTTGATGAGCACATGAGCGCCATAAAGCTTGTATACCCGAAAGAGTATGAGCTGGTCATGCGGAAGATAACCGCATTGTAAAACGACACAAAATGTGTTATTTTTACATACAGACAAAACTTGAAAAGCTGAATTTTTGAGTTTGATAAGCTAACGCAAGACTAACAAACGTTGAGTTTTTATCGATAAATAGTAAAATAAAACTGATTTGTAATCAGTGGGTTGCAGGTTCAACTCCTGTCACCAGCTCCAAAAATAAACGCACGAACGATAAAAACAAATCGTCCGTGCGTTTTTATTTTTGCTTGAAATGCCTTGAAATTCCCTGAATGAACGTGACAATCTAACAAACAATCTAACAAATCAATACTTCATCTTTTGCATTTCCCGCAACAGATAAGCCGGGTCATTGTGGGAGACGTACTTGTTGGCCGTGGTGGAGAAATTTTTGTGACCCAAGATGGCCTGCACGGCGGTCTTTTCCAGGCCGCACTCCACCATCTTGCTGCTGGCCGTGTGGCGCAGGGTATGCGGATGCACCCCCTCTATGTGGCACTCCTGCATCAAAGCCCGAAACCTTGTAGCCACGTTGCGCTTGTCCAGCTTTGTACCAGCTTTGGACGGTATCAGCCACTCACAGCCGCTGTCAAGCATCCAAAAGGCAACGATTTTGTAAATGGGGTCCAAAATAGGGATAATGCGGTTTTTGCCCGCCTCGGTCTTCTCGCCGCCCTGCATATACCGCTCTTTTAGATGCACATCGTCGCAGCGCATGGAGAGCAGCTCATCGATACGCATACCTGTGTAGAGCAGCACCATTGCGATTTGTGCTATCTTCCCAAGCTTCGGGTCATCTTGCCGGCTGCTGATCTGCTCTATCTCCTGAGCGGTCAAGGTGCGCTCTGCCTTGCCTGTAGCCGCCGGGAGCTGCAAGAGCATAGCATAGTTTTTGTTTATGATGTCCTGAGCCATTGCCCACTCGCAGATCTGACTGAAAAGCGTGCGCTGCTTTTCGCAGGAGCTGCGGGAGAGGCCCTTTTCCACCATCCGGTCAATCACCTGTTGATAGTCTGCAGTTTTTAAGTCCCGGAGCTGTCGGTCATACAGCGGCGAAGCCTTTGCATAGGCCAGCTCATAACCCTTTTTCATGTCAGTGCCGAGCTTGTCAAATTTGGGCTGCGCTTTCCATTGGGCGTAGGCATCCGCAAAAGTACATTTCAGACGCGCTGCGGGGGTGTTTTGGACGTTGTAAGCGTCCAACGCTTGTACTGCTTCACCCGGCGTCGCAAACGTCCCCAGAACGTCTCGCTTGGCTGTCAGGGCCACATACGGTTTTGACCTCGTCCCGCTCAACTTATATACGCTGCCGCTGCCCTTTGGGCGGCGGCGCTTTTTTCTTTGCTGCGGGGCGGCTTCTGGCTGCTTCTTGCCGCAGTAGGGGCAAAAAGATGCGTCGTCCGGTATTTCCCGGCGGCAGCAGGCGCGGATGCACTTCAAGTCTCTTCACCTCGCTTTGCGGTATAGTCGGCTTCGCCGCTTTTTGCGGCCTCTTTGCCAGCCTGATACGCCGAGCGCAGCAGATTCACCGGAGGCTGGACTTCCCACGGAATCGGGTCCGTCCCTGTAGCCACGGCGAATCCGTAGTTGTCCAGTATCTGGCCGCAGACAGACACCTTGTTTTGTAAGGGGGTATGCAGATTTGCGCACACCTCAGCAAACACCGCTGGTGGATAGCTGCCATGTCGGCCCAAAAGAATAAACAGCACCATCTCTTTTACGATTCGAGGTGCCGTGCGAAAGTATTCTGTAAGCGCCTTGTCCAGATCTTCGTCTGATTTGCGCTGTATGGGCTCTTTGTAAAGCTCTGGGTGCAGCATTTCTTGCATGGCGGGGAGCGGAGAAGCCCCGCAAGCCTCGAACCAGTCCATTATCTTGTCGGCCGGTGGGCTGGACGCCCCGCACTCCCAGCTCTGGACCGTAGCCTTTCCCTTGTTGATACGGCGGGCCATGTCGACTTGGCTCAAACCTGCCGCGACTCTGGCCCGCGCCAGTGCGATACCAAGCTTTTCCGCAGTAAAGTAGCTCATCAATTATAACCTCACAAATTTCCATGCCATAAAAACAAAAAGCGACATGGGGAAAACCCATGCCACTCGACAGAGCAGAAGTCCTTCAAGTTTTCCCATAAAATGGTAAAATCTAAAACAAGTTGGACAAATTTAACAAAAACAGAGGTGAAATAAAATGAATTTCGAGCAAAGAAACGGTAAAGAAAACGAAATGACCATCATTGACGGGATGCCTGCCACCATTTTGACCGGCGCGACCCGAACACCTGAACCTTGGGAGGACTAAAGATGGACAAGATGCAGCTGTTTTGCACACACATCCGCGCCGCGCTGGCCTGCTATGAGGATATGCCACCCGAGGGACAGGCTCGGGCCTGCCTTTATGTAACCCGCAAGGCAAAGTCTGTTCAGGCTCTCCACGCCGCAGCAGACGCACCCGGCGGGGAGCTTGCTGCTGAACTGTTGCAAAAATTGCAACAATCTTGCAACCACGGATAACAACGCACATATTTTGCGCGGATTCTGCGTAAAACGCGCGTACTTAGCAAAAAGTCAGCGTAAATTTCAGCGATTCAGCGCAAATGCTCATTTTTCTGTGGATTTTTGCGTGATTAAACGCGCTTGACGCAATACAATAAACGGTTGTATAATGCGGTTGTGAACGAGTTACAAGCCCAATAGTTGAGCTTTCTTGGCATTGTACTCTGCCTCTGTAACAGCTCCCATATCCAGCAGCTGCTTAAACTTCAAAAGCTCGTCAGCAACACTGGATGCAACCGGCGTGGCAGCCTGTGGCTTCTCCTGGCTGACTTTGCATCTCTTGAGAAAAGCGGTCATGCCGCCGGGATAAACCGTTGTCGACAAGCTGCTTTCGCCCAGCGGAAGCACAAAGTGGATAGATACGCTCTCCTTACTGCGGCCCTTGCGGGTCTCTGTTTTGGCAGTGGCAGCGCCCACGATCGCACCCACAGGACCAGCAACAGCTGCACCGATCACGGCACGGCCAATACCGCCCTTTGTCTCTGTCATCGTCAGATCGTCAGGAGTATCAGATTCATACCCAGCGACTTCATCAAAGCTGTAGATCATACGAGGGCCTTTATCGCCGCCGCGGTGTCCGATGTAAAACAGCCGGTTGGGTTTGTCAATCGACACAAAGAGCGCGTCGCCATCATAGATAGAATCTGTTTCTTTGAACGTTTTTCGGCGGCTTTCCAACGTAACCCAGTATCCCGCAAGTGCAGCTGTCGACTGCTTTGCTGCCCGGATGCCCAATTTTGAAAAGAAAAAGTTACTGCATCCGGCGCAAATCGGGCTGTCTGCGCTTTTCTCGCGGTTCAGCAGGCCGAGCTTGCCGCCGCATACCGGACAGGCATTTGCCATAATAAGCACCTCACATATACAAAAATAGGCAGCCAACCAGCTGCCGAAAAGCTAAATTATCAAGGAAAATGCCAAAGGAGGAAAATAAAGTGCAAGAAAACAACACAAAATTGATGAAAGAAGCCACAGACTGTGTTATACTTGAGAAAATCAAGCTTGCACTTTCCCTTGGTATCGACGTGGATAAACTCTTAAAGGAGGCAATGCAAAATGTCGAATAATACGATTCTTTTTATCATCGCCGTGTTTGTTATCGCGATGTTTGCGATTCTCGCTTACGAGTTCCTTCATCTCAATGACTTTGCGCTTTTTCGTCGAAAGCCGGAACCGGAGCCGGAACATAAGCACCTTGACGACCTTTTCCGAGCAGAAGTCATGTATACAGGCGTGACCCTCGGAAGTATCTGCGAACTTTGCCCCAAAACCATTTTTAGGGTAAAGGACGGACGCGGCGGGTATTTCGCTCTCGACACCGAAAAAGTGGATGAAAAAAAGCTGCGCTTTTACAAAACCATTTTTGTTAAAGCACTGGATGCCCCGAATTACGAGCTGGAGGTGCCTGACCCGTCACTTCTTTGAGTGAAGAAGTACGTCAACAGAGCAGAGATAGTAGCGATAACAGCACTTTGAAAAAACTGTTTTCGTGAAATCATCTGCTCTTTTTCTTTTTTCAAAAAGTACGTTCGCCCTTTTGCGGTCAAAGCTAAATAATGGTACGTCTTATAATTTCGCGCATCTACCTGCTCGCCACTTGTTTTGATTTCGGCATAACCATCCGCGACAAGCAGATCAGCAAGAACCGCAGAGTCCTTTTTGAATTCTTCTGAAAAAGTTCCAGTCAATACTCCTATCGCATTGGGATCCTTTTGATAAAATTCAAGAAGATACCGAAGTGCTTCCTCTTCCTGCTTTAGCTTAACCATTCCCATCCATCATGTTCAAAGCTGCATCAATGGAAATGTCCAGCGAGTTTAGAAAAGCTTCCTGCTGTTTTGTCGGCAACTTGCTCAGCTTATCTAATATAGTATAAGCTTTTGCTTTCACATCTGCATCCAGCCCACTCCCTTCACCGGGGGCGGGCTTTTCTTTTTGCTCCTCGCCGGTGAGCTCTTTAGAATCAACTCCAAAGTAGGTTGCGATTTTTTCAACGGTTGCTTTTCGCGGGGCGCTTCCATTTGCCCATCTTGTTACAGAAGAGCGCTGAAGCCCCATATCCTCTGCTACGGCAGATGGCGACTTGCCAATGCTATTGCAAAGGCGAACGAAGTTCAAATAGAACAAAACACCACCTCCGTTTTTGTGCAAGTCTACAAATAGGCAACAAACGCAACAAAACCTATTGACTGTTGCGTTTGTTTACGTTATAATACAGACACTGCTTGTGAACAAACGCAACACGAAAAACGCCTGAACAGAAATCGGGGCGTCCGAATGCTATTGGTAACCTTGCAATTACATAATAGCACGTTTTGTGAACATTTGCAACAGTATTTTGACACGGCGACAAGAAAAAATCTGCCTGTGGTCGCTTCACAGACAGACTTTTCACCGATTTGTCACCAGAACGCACCTGCACCCAGGCGGTAATGCAAACTTGCACGTCTGCACATCTTTTTCGGGCATTTACGCCGCAAAAGTAACGCCGGGGCTGCAAAAGCGACTTACAGTTCTATTGGTACGTCGCTCACTTTAGCGGGCCGGTTCCGCTGAATTTTTCAGCCTTAGGCATTGCGCACTTGCTCGCGTCTGGAACAGGCTGGTTCAAAAAGTCCTTCAATTTGCATCGAACTTCCTTTCTTGCCAGTATCTAAGGCTTGAATAGTATAGCAAATTGGTGCGCCGTTGTCAATTTATTAACACATAACAGGGAGGTGGAAGAGTGCCCGAACCGTGGACTGGCCGCCTGATTGGCCGAATGCACAACAACGAAGTCACGCTGGGTCAGCTTGCAGAACGTCTGGGGTGGACAAAGAGCTATTGCTCGATGATCTTGAACAGTAAGCGCAAGCCCAGCGGCATCCGTGAGAAGATGGAAGCCGCAGTCAGCGAGATCATCAAGGAAAAGGAGGCAAAGCCGTGAACCAAAACAAAAAGCCCAGCCGGAAGCCCGACTAGGGCGCAACCACGATTACGATAATCTGCATTTTGATAACCGTGCTTAATGTGTCACTTGTAGTATTCCAAATATTATGGTGGCTGCTAAGGAATGGAGGATAGATATGACCAAAGAAGCCCTGGATAAAAACGAAGAACTTCTCAGAAAGCAGTTGGAGCTGCTTTCTGAGAAGTCCCCGAATGCTGATTTGGACACCCTGGTAAAACTTACGGATGCAATGTGCAAGGTTTACAGGACGCTCACTGATGCGCCTTAAAGTATCCAGAATCATGCTTTTCCCTGTAGTCCTTTCGGATTTCATACAGTGCTTCCCAATACATGGTATGAATTTCCGCAGGAGTCTTCCCGCTCAAATCCTGATGCTGAACGTAGGCCAAGGCGAGAGCTTCAGAAAGAGAACTCGGAAAAGTTTTGAAATCACTCATTTTGTCACCCCCTTTCCCTGCCTATTATAACAGGCACCGGGGTGGACGACAAGAAAGGACAAAATATGGCAAACATTCAAATTTTCACAAGCCCCGAGTTTGGGGACATCCGCACGGTAGACCAGAACGGCGAGCCGTGGTTCGTGGGCAAGGACGTGGCGGCGGCGCTGGGATACGGCGAAGGCAAGTCACTCGCAAACGCCGTTTCCAACCACGTTGACGAGCAGGACAAAGGGGTCACCGAATTGATGACCCCCCGGCGGCAACCAGAGAATGGTCATTATCAACGAGTCCGGCCTGTACAGCCTGATTTTTGGCAGCAAACTGGAAGGGGCCGTGCGGTTCAAGCGCTGGGTGACAAGCGAAGTATTACCCGCCCTGCGCAAGACCGGCAGCTACATGATGCCCAAGCTCAGCAAGGAGATGCAGGCGCTGTTTATGCTTGACAACCGCACCCAGCGGCAGGAAGAGCGGCTCACCGCGTTGGAGAACACCATGACGGTGGATTACAACCAGCAGCGTGTGCTGCGCAAGGCCATCAGTCGGGCCGTCATTGGGGCGCTGGGCGGCGAGGACACCCCGGCTTACATTGACAACCACGTGCGCAGCAAGGTGTACAGCGAGTGCAACCACGATGTGCAGGACTGGTTCCGGGTGAACAGCGTGGGCAACATCCCCCGCAAGCGCTTTGACGAGGCGGTGGAGTACATCCAGCGCTGGAAGCCCAGCACCAACACCGTGATGTTGATCCAGCAGACCAACGGACAGACCAGCTTGTTTGCCGCAGCCGCTGCCCAGAAGAACACCACCACCGCCGGGAAGTTTGTTAAGGAGGTATAAGCATGAAAACCACGATGCGGGATAAGGCTTGCCAGCTGATCGGCAAGTATCAGTTCTTGGAAGAGGACTTCCGTTCAAGGTCATTTTTCAAGTCCGGGCCGTTTTGCGGCCCGTATGGCCAGTCGGAGGAAGCTATAAAAGCAAAGATGTGTGGCCAGTTCTTGGCCGATTTGAACAAGCTGCTGGAAAATGACGAAGTTGCAGCAGCCTATGAAGACCCCCGCAAGACCGCCCCGGCTGGCAAGTGGTGCGCGGACTCAGCGGCACAGGCAGCTGAGAGCGCCGCAAAGGAGGCACAGAGCAATGGGTAAAGTACTGGCGATCATCATCGCGTTTGCCGTCATTCTGGGCATCTCTTGGGGCGTTACCTGCGCCGCCGTGTGGTCCATCTGCGTATTGATGCACTGGACGTTCACCTGGGCCGCCGGAACGGCGGCGTGGATCGCGCTCTGGCTCATCGGCAGCTTTGGCAGCTCCAAGAAGTGAGGCGCTGACCATGCCTGCACAGAAGAAATACACCAATAAAGGAAGGTTATGAACATGAGTGAAAAAATCATCGCCTACAAGGCCATGGACAAAAATATGCAGTGCCGTGGCAAGCAGTATGAGGTTGGCAAAACCTACCATGAGGACGAGGCCGACTGCCGCAACGCTGGTATGCACGCCTGCGAGAACCCGCTGGATGTGCTGCACTATTACCCGTTGAGGGATAGCCCGCGCTTTTTTGAGGTCGAGTGCGGCGGGAACGTGGATAAAAGCAAAGAGGACAGTAAACTGGCCTGCACTGAGCTGGCGGTGAAAGACGAGGTGAACTTTGCGGGGCTTGTAAAAGCTACGGTGAATGCCGTTTTTAATCGGGTGAAGGGCAAAGAGCCTTTTTCCAGCGGCGATTCCAGCACGGCGGGTGCCAGCGGCTGTTGCAGCACGGCGGGTGCCAGTGGCTATTCCAGCACGGCGGCAGCCACTGGGGCTTATTGCAGAGCAAAAGCAGATGGAAAAGACAATGTCGCAGTCGCAAACGGCGCGCACAGTAAGGCACGGGGCATTCTGGGCTGCTATCTTGTGCTGACCGAGTACGACGATGACGGCAATATGCTGTGGGCAAAGATGGCAAAAGTAGACGGCGCTCACATCAAGGAAAACGTCTGGTACACGCTCAAAAATGGTGAGTTTGCGGAGACAAAGCTGTGAAAAAGCACTGCAAAACCAAATTGAAAGAAAGGAGCAGGCCATGCAGAATCCGAGTCTTACGATAGGCGAATGCGTCCAGATCCTTCGGGACAACAACATCTCAAAGACCGAAAAGGTCTTGGGAGCACAGATCCAGGCGGGGCTATTTACCAGCTGGGCGATCCCGTCCGTAGGAACAAAAGAGCCCTGCCCTGACATCTCCCGCGCCGGATTTATGGCGTGGGTGAAGGATTTCTACAAGCTCGAAAAGGTTTATACAAAGGAGGAGCCAAGAGAATGAAACTCAAATCGTTCGTCGCCACCGGCACGATAGGCCTGCTGGCCATTATCGGCGCGGTGCAGGTGGTGCGCTGGGCCTGCTCTTTGATGGCCGTTGCGCTGACCTACTGGGGCGGCTGGGGCATCGCCGAGGCCATGCAGGCCGCGCCTTGGATTATTGTTGCATCCACTGCCGGGCTGACAATGTCGTTTTATGGGATGCATGAGGACAATAAACGGTATAAGCGCAGCGGCTACGGCAAAATCGTCCGCAACCATGCCCGCACCGTAGAGCCGGAGTACCGGCAGAACCGGAGGGACGCATGAAAACAAAAAAGCTCGCCGGTGTTCCAGCACCGGCGGGCCTGCAAGGGGTGATGGCTTCTCTAGTCCATCACCCCGGAGGATAACACATCTGGAGAAAAACTGCAAGCCTGTAACCGATAAAAGAATCGGATTACATAGTCAATCATTATTAACAAAAGGAGACTATCTATGGAAACGAATGTAAGCAGCTTACTCGACATGGCCAACGGGGCGATCAAAGAGCGTCTCGACTATGAGATGGGCCGGGTCATCCAGAACATTGGAGACCCCAACACCAAGGCAGCGGCCAAGCGGACCATCACCGTCAAGATCATCCTTGAGCCGGACGAAGAGCGCCAGCACATCGAGGTAAGCGCCACTGCTTCCAGCACGCTGGCACCCATGCACCCGGTCAAGACTGCGCTTGCGGTCGGCAATGAGGAAGGTCATGTTGTGGCAGTGGAACTCACTCCGCAGATCCCCGGCCAGTTTGACACTTTCGGCGGGGTAGCACCGCAACGCAAAGTCCTCAAGTTCGACGAAATTTACACCGCATAAAGAAAGGAAAACATCATGGACATCAAGAACAGCTTCCTCGCAGACGCAATCAACACTCTGGCCGATTTGGGCAAAAAGTCCGCAGAGCCGAAAGCCCAGACCGTGAACGGTCGCAGCTTCCTTGTCACCGGCAGCAGCTACGAAGAAATCGAGCCGCTTGAGCTTCCCAAGCCGGAGAGGGCAGTCACCCGCAGCCTGAATGCTCTGGCCACGCTGGTAAAAACCGAGATTGATTCCTTCGTCGATCATCCGCTCTACATTTCCTGCGAGAAATACGACCATGTGCGGGTATTCACCCGGCCGAACGCAACTGATGACCTGCACCGCTGGACTCCTTACGAGGCGATTGCCTCTGACCTCCCGCCGATAATCGAGGAGGTACGGTGGAGCTTTGACGAAGCGCAGATCAAACTGCGTTCCATGTTCCAGCGGGCGTCCGATGGCAATACCAATGACGTGGATTACATTCTCAGCCTGCTTTCCCACATGAGCGTAGACCAGAGCGTCAAGAGCGATGACAACGGCGTGACCCAGACCGTACAGGTCCGTAAGGGTGTCAGTTTTGTTGAGACCCAGCGGGTGAATCCCATCGTGAAACTGGCCCCTTACCGCACTTTCCAAGAAGTCGAACAGCCGGAGAGCGAATTTGTTTTCCGCGTCTACGATGACCGCAGCATCAGCCTGACGGCAGCAGATGGCGGGATGTGGAAAATGGCCGCACGAAGCGCCGCGCGGCAGTATCTCCTTGCAGCCCTTTGTGAAGAAGTTGACTCAAAGCACGTCATTGTGACTCTGTAAGTGCCCATTCGGTCGCCGCAGCTCATGAAACAGCATGAACAGACGCGGAGGGTGGGTATGGGGAATCGTTACAAGAGGGAGATAAACATGAATGGAAAAAACAAGCGCTGGCTCGAGCAGCGGTGGGACATGAACCAGCCCGCCCGGATGGCGCACATCCACAAGGCAAAGGAGCGCAGAAAGATGGAGCAGACCCATTTCCATGCATACCTCTACAAGAAGGGCAAGGGCAGCTATGAAGCCAAGCGGTTCGAGGGAGAGGCCATTACCGCGCAAACCGCGGCCACCCGCTACGCCGACCAGATGGCCCACACCTGTGACTATGCCGAGGTGCGGGACGCTGTCGGGAACCGGGTCTATCGTGTGATCGACCCCCACGGCAAGCTGGCAAAGGGGGCGGAAGCATGAACCAGATCGCCCGCCGCGCCCGCATCAAAGACCTTTCCAACAAGGCCGAGGGCATTTTCCAGTACGTTGGGAACGACAATGTGCTGTTCCGGCTCATCAGTACCGGCAACAAGCTCACCAGCGACGTCAACTATGCTGTGGCTCTGTTCACCGGCTTCGCCCGCAGCCATCAGCTGGGCAGTCAGGAGACCCGCCGCACAATCGACTCGATTTATCGCCGGGTCGGTGAGCTCATGTGCCTCATCGACATCGTTCATGCCGCTGCCGGCGAAGAAATCATGCCTGAGCCGTATGAATCCATAGATTTTTGTTACATGACCGAGTACCGCACCATGCTACGGGAGGCCGTCATTCGTGGGATGCCGGACGACTACAAAGGCCCGGCGCAGAACCCCTACACTGTCAGCCTTGTGCAGCCGGGCGTTGGCCACGGTAATGGTTACACACTGGACGAGTACGATGACGATTTCTTCGCCCGATTTACTCGCAGAGAAGAGTCGCGTGACCGGAAGCTCGTCTTCCGCTGCACTAAATCCGAGCTTGACGCCATCAAGCGTTACGCCAATATCATCGATATTAAATTTACCGAGGAGGAAATTCATCATGCCTGAGAAAAACCAGACCCCTATCGAGATGCTCGACCAGAATGCAGCTGTCGTCCAGAGTGCAGAGGTGCCTGCGCCTGCAGCACCTATCCAGCTGCAGCAGCGCCAGAGCTACGCCGAGAAGGTGCAGGGATTGACCGTTGACGAGCGCAACTGGATGCTTGCAAAGTCTAAAGCCGCCGCTATGGCGCAGCTTCCCGCAGGCTTCTTGCCCCAGACCTACACCGGCAATCCCGGCGCGTGCGCTATCGCCTGCGAGATGGCCCTGCGCATGGGCGTTTCTCATCTCTTCGTCATGCAGAACCTTTACGTCGTCCATGGTATGCCCACATGGAGCGGCAAGAGCTGCAAAGCCCTCATCGACAACAGCGGCCAGTTTGCAGGCCGCACCCGCTACCGCATGGAGGGCGAAGAAGGCACCGACAACTGGGGCTGCCGCCTGATCGGCGTGGACAAGCTCACCGGCGAAAAGGTCGAAGGCCCGAAAGTCACGGTCAAGATGGCAAAGGATGCCGGGTGGTGGGACAAGAATGGCAGCTACTGGCCTAAGATGACCGAAATGATGCTCAAGTACCGCGCCGCCGCTTACTTTGCCCGCGCCGAGTGTCCGGAGGTCCTGATGGGCGCCAACATCGACTACGAGGTAGGCGCTGGCGACGCCGAGGAAGAGGGTGCGGCCCATGCTTAATGTTGTTGCGCTGATGGGCCGTCTGGTCTACGACCCAGAGCTTAAGACCACTCAGTCCGGCACCAGCGTGTGCAGCTTCCGCATCGCGGTTGACCGCAGCTTTGCCCGGCAGGGCGAAGAGCGCAAGGCCGATTTTATCGACGTCACCGCGTGGCGGCAGACCGCCGAGTTCGTCTCCAAGTATTTCCAGAAGGGCAGCATGATCGCCATCGAAGGCAGCTTGCAGACCCGTCAGTACCAGGACAAGAACGGCAACAACTGCACAGCTACCGAGGTCCTTGCGTCGCAGGTGAGCTTTTGCGGCGGAAAGGCCGCAGAGAAGCCCGGTGTGCGCGATTTCGACCAGCAGACGAAAAATCATGTGCGCGAAGCAAACGCCGCTCACAGCGCCCCGCAGAAGCCTCAGAACGTGCCGGAGTATTCGCAGGGCAGTGCAGACGACTTTTCGGTCATCGACGACAGCGAAGACCTCCCGTTCTAAGCCGAGAACGGCGCTATCTGACTATACGGGCGCGCAAAGGAGGTGATTGAGTGGCACAGGACGATAAAAAGTCATTTGTGGCGTATCTGAGCTGGTTCGACGCGCTGGAAGAATACTCCGACGCAGAGGTTGGGCGGTTGATGCGAGCTCTTGCACGGTATGCCAAAACCGGAGAAGAGCCAGAATTTTCAGATCGTGGGATGCGTGGCAACTGGAAATTTATGTGCAGCGACGTAAAACGGGCGTCTGAAAAATGGGATGAAACCCGCAAGAAACGCAGCAACGCCGGAAAACGCGGTATGGCAAAGCGCTGGGGAAAGCCTGACGACATAACAAAAATAACAAACGATAACAATGTTAATGACGACATAACAAAAATAACTGTAGATGTAGATGTAGATGTAGATGGGGATGTAGATGTTGTAAAGCGCGATAACACCGCCGCTGTTGATATGGAGTTATCAAAAATCGTCCAGCATTACCAACGTGCTATCGGCGACTTCCCGCGTTCGGCGCTGGAAAAACTGCAAAAATGGCGGCAGGAGTACAGCACGGAGATGATTTTGCTGGCGATCGACAAGGCTGCAGAGGCCGGGAAGCGCTCGTGGAACTACATCAACGGCATCCTGTCTGGCTGGCAGCGGGACGGGATACGCACCCCGGGGGATGTGGCAGCGAATGAGCAGCGCCGACAAGAGCAGCCTCGCGGGAAACAAGCCACAGAAAGCACCGCAGAAGCATACGCAAATATTTTCAAGGGGGTGAAACCGTGACAGTGGAGATGATGACAAAGCTCCTTGCTGACGCTGAGGCCTATTTTGGACGGCCTCAGACCGCAGAGAACCGCACAAGCATCGCGGAGATCTGGGCGAACTCATCGCTCAAGGATGTGCCGGATGAGATGGCCTATAAGACATTCCACGAGGTGATTTCGGAGTGCAGCTGGCAGAGCCAGCTTCTCCCGGCGTGGAAAAAGGCCATCGAAAAGGCCCAGGGTGAGCAGATGCTGGCGAAGCACTGCCTTGCTGCCCGCACCCGGACGCTCAAGTCCAGGGCAGAAAGAAAGCTTCTTGGGCAGGAAAACCAGAACGGAGGACGAAATGCCTAGATACAAAGTCATCGTAGAGTGCAGTGGCCCGCACGGGAACGCGGCGCTTACATACCGCATTAACGCCGCGAGTCAGTTTGCGGCAGAGTTCCGGGCCTGCCAGCTGGCGGGCGACCATTACCCCGAGTATCGGGACATCAAACCGGTGAGGACGGAGGTGCGGACAGATGAAGCGGACTGCAAGTAAATGGGTTGACCCATCAAAGAGACTGCCTCGTAGCCTGAAGCCCGTCCTCTTTGTAGAAAAATCGCTCTTCCACGAGGAAGCAGTGGTCGGATGCTATGACTCCACCTATAAATGCTGGACGATTTTAGAGCGTGGGTACAGCATCACAAGATCTATTCCAACCGAAAACGTGCGGTGTTGGATGCCGAAGCCCAAGCCGCCTAGAAAGAGGGAACCTGCAAAAGCGAACGGAGGAGCGGACAGATGAAAGTGCTTATCGCCTGTGAGGAATCACAGGAAGTATGCAAGGCATTTCGGGCAAAAGGCCACGAAGCCTACTCCTGCGATATTCAGGAGCCGTCCGGCGGACATCCCGAGTGGCATATCTTGGGCGATGCGCTCAAGGCTCTGGAGGGGGGGCGAGTCGTGACAATGGACGGCGTAACGCATGACGTTGGCAAGTGGGACTTGCTCATTGCACACCCTCCCTGTACGTACCTGAGCAACGCCGGCGCTTCTAGGCTTTACAAGATCATTGATGGAAAAAGTTACGTCGCTCTTGAACGTCTGAGCAAAGGCATGGAAGCAAAAGAATTTTTCCTCCGATTCTTGCAAAGCGGAATTTCGAAGATTGCTGTTGAAAACCCCGTGCCATCTGGCGTTTACCGCCTTCCGAGGTACACACAAATCATCCAGCCGTGGCAGTTCGGGCATCCCTTCCACAAAAAGACTTGCTTATGGTTAAAAGGTCTCCCTCCGCTAGAGCCTACAGAAATTGTCATGCCAACAATGTATTGGGTGCAAGGGCAAGGTCCGCGAGGGAAAGGCCACCCGGGAGGCCACAGATCGCAAAAAGAGCGAAGCAAGACCTTTCCCGGAATTGCAAAAGCAATGGCCGAACAGTGGGGGTAAAAAATGAAACTTGAAAAAAGAATAATCTGCTTTATCGTGTCAGCGGCATTGCTGATTGTGACGCTGTGGTTTACATCCTGTGGTGCGGCCACTGCCGAGGCAGGAGCTGAAAGAAAGCCATGCTACCATGTCAAGGTCTACTCCCCGGCAATCGAAAACGCGGGCTATGCCAGCAGAAGGAGACCGAAGTACACCATCACTGTAGACACTTTTAGCGATCTGGTTCCCACCGATACTTATAGTCGTGAAAGAGATTACCAACTTCTCCAAATTCCTCTTGGAGGTGGTCGCTTTGAGCTGGTGTCCACCTCGCTGGTTGAAATCGAATATTACTGAGGGAGGGCTGGAAAACATGAAAATCCGTTCGTTGATTTATTGGGACCCTGCGAAGAATAAACCCGGTTCCGCCGTCATTGAGATGACCGGCAAAGAAATCGTTATCCTGAACAACATCATCTGGGAAGCCGCAAAGGGGAAAGAGGGAAAATCTGGATCTCTGGATATGGCGAAATCCTTAATCTTACTGAACGCTCTTGTACAGCATGGGGGCCTTGACAGCGTGGATATTTTGGCTCTCAGCGATGTAGACGAGCGGCGCAACCGACATCAAGGAGGCGAAGAAAATGCCCAACAATAAAGCAGTTCTTTTAAGCATCCGGCCTGAGTGGTGCGAGAAGATTCTCAGCGGCGAAAAGACCGTAGAAATTCGCAAGACAAGGCCGAAGCTGGAACCTCCCTTCAAGTGCTACATATACTGCACTCTGGCCGGGAGTGACAGCCTGTTTATGGATGTCCTCAACCGGGATGTGACCGCGTGGAACCGTGGCGGATGGCCAGAAAAAAAAGGACGTGTCATTGGCGAGTTCACCTGTAAGAAAATTACCGGCCTAACCCATATTGGAGCAACGGGCAGCAGAGAGCCTGTCAAGCTATACATCGAAACGTCAGATTTGCAGTACGAAAACGCCGACGAACTGCTTCGAGCGGCTTGCCTGACCAAAGCACAGGCTGAAATGTATCTCAATGGCGGTGACGGATACGGCTGGAATATCTCTGACCCGAAAATTTACGACCGCCCGCGACTGTTGAGCAATTTCACAAGACTTCGGGCAACAAAATTTGGCTATGAACCTGTAGATATTGAGCGACCACCGCAATCCTGGTTTTATGTGGAGGACGGCAGATGAAATTAACCCTCTACGGCGACCCGCGCACCAAGAAAAACTCTGCCCGCATCCTCAAAAGCCGCTCAGGCGGGCGCTTTGTGGCCCCTAGCAAGGCTTACGTGGATTATGAGACGGACTGCCTGCGGCAAATCAAAAGGCCGCACAGCCCCATTTCTGACCGCGTGAACGTGAGGTGCGTGTACTACATAAAGACAGCCCGCCGGGTCGATCTGGCAAACCTCATCGAGGCGACCACGGACATTCTGGTGAAAGCCCGCGTGCTGGAGGACGACAACAGCCGCATCGTTGCCGCCCACGATGGCAGCCGAGTGGAGCTTGATCGGGAGAAACCCCGGGTGGAAATTGAGATTAAAGAAATGGAGGAGTAAAATGAATATTTGGATTGCTGCATTATGTTCGCTTGGCATACTTGGCGCGATCGCGATTCTTCTTGCGTTGAGTATATGCTTCATGGAATGGGTGGTTGACAACGACCACATGGAAGCTTGTTTGCTGGTTGCGATAGGCATTTACGCCGAAGGAGGCGTAGCATGACCCGCACATGGACACCTGACACCGACACGCCAAAGCCTGACGGCGGCGTGGACTACCGCACCGTCAAGGCGTGGTTTCAGCAGTGCCGCGACCTTGCGGCAGTTATCGAAGTCCAGAAGCAAAAAATACAGCGCATCCGGGACGTGGCAGAAAAATGCACTCAGAGCCTGAGCGGGATGCCTGCGGGTGGTGGCACTGGGGACAAGGTGGGCTTCGCTGTAGAGCAGCTGGACACCGAGCGCCGACAACTTCAGAGGATGGAGACGGACCTGTGCAATCTGCGTGTAGAGGCCACCCGGCGGGCATACTGCCTAATAGCCGAGCCGGAATGCGCCGAAGCGATTTGCGACCACTATGTCATAGGCAAGTCTCACAAGGAAATCGCAAAAGAAGTCGGCGTGGGCGGGTCAGATGTGGTCTACCGGCGAATCAAACGCGGATGCATGGCTCTGGCCGAGATATGGGACGAGTTTTCTGACGTGCAAAGTGTACAACATGCACAAGAAAACACAGCATGATTTTGGAAGGGGTCAGCTCTTTTCAAGTCTGCAAGCTTAGATGTAAAATTCTAATAAGCGGTTCAGCGCTAAGCGGTAGCCGCTTGCCACGCAGCCTCCAGAACGGTTCCTTCCTTGTGACAGGTTTTCATGCTTTCCTGTTCTCCTTCACCGTTTTGCGGGCTGCTTCTATGCGAGGTTTGAGAAGCCACATAACAGGTTGGCAGTTTTGTGGAACGGTTCGACTCCGTAACCTCGCACCGTATGACGCATGGACTCATCCCCCACAAAGCTGCACGCTTAACCTCCCGTGCCACGAGAGAAAGCTTTGAATCCCCGAGGGTGTGGGTAGACTTCCCGACGGGATGTGCGTCAAACAACAGCCCTGGCGGAGAACCAGGGCTGTTTTATATGGCCGCCTGAGCGCAGTACGGAGCGCGTGTCAGCTGAGATATTGCTGGCTGGTTCGAGTCCAAGGGTGGTGTTTTATACTCCGGTAGCTCAAGTGGTAGAGCGGCGGTCTCCAAAACCGCATGTTGCAGGTTCGAGTCCTGCCTGGAGTGCCAGACTTTGCATGACCGGGGGACGGCATGCAGAGAGTAGCGGGGCATCCGGCCGCGAAAGTTCCGGACGCAGCAGCACCCACCGTTTTATGCCTGTCCGTCAAACTGAATGCACGGGTGCTGCTTATATGCCGTCATAGCTCAACTGGCAGAGCGCCGCCCATTTAAGGCGGGACAACATTGGTGATACCACGGGAACATCACTGCACAGCCAACCACTGCGCACATCCATTCCGTGGGTGCTGGTTCGAATCCAGCTGGCGGCTGGCGTGATTTTAGAGTGTCCACTGTGGACACTTAGAGTGTCCACTGTGGACACTTTTGGAGAGGAGGCATACAAATGTTTGAGCGCTTGAAAGAACTGATTTGCGACATGGCAAAGTTTTTGACGCGTCTCGGCGCTGGCCTTGTCCTCTCGGCCTTACCGATCAGCAACAAAGAAAGCCACTTTGTGCGCTATGCGCGGCGTTTCGGTTTCCGTGCAGACCACACAAAACGCGAGCCTCGGGCAGAGATCGGAGGCCGTGGCTGTATCCAAGGAGCACGGCCTGCTATCCGTGCGGATTAACCGCTGCTGATACAATACGATTAAAAACCGGCTTTTTGCATGATGAGCTCCATGCAACAAAGCTGGTTTTTCTTATGCCGCTTTAGCTCAGTCGGCCAGAGCATCCGGCTCATAACCGGACGTGTGCAGGTTCGAGCCCTGCAAGCGGCACATTCGATATTTTGACCGTTCTGGTTTCCGGGCGGTTTTTCTTTTGCATGAATTTAGAGAGGTGGTGGCGGTGAGTGCGAAGCGGCTGACAGACAGGCAAAAAAAGAAGATCGTTGCTGACTATGTGCAGCTGCAGAGCTATGCCAGAGCCGCCAAACTGAACGACGTAGCAGAAAGCACCGTGCGGAAAATCGTGAAAGATAATCCCAAGTGTGCGGATTTGTGCGCCTTAAAAAAAGAGCAGAACACGCAGGACATGCTTTCCTACTTAGGCAGCAAGCTCGGGGAAGCACAGGATCTTCTTGGGCTGTACCTTCAGGCGATGGCAGACCCTGACAAAATCGCAGAAGCGACGCTGCCGCAGCTGTCCACGGCGTTCGGCACCATCGTGGACAAGTTTGCTATGCTGGGAGACCAGAGCGGCATAGAAGCCCCGGACGATGGCCTGCTTGAGGCTCTGAGCGCTGCCGCAGACATCAGCCCGCCGGATGACGTGGAGATGCTGCCGGAGGAAGAGGACGACAATGCGGAAAAGTAACGGTTTTCGCTGGAAAGCCCTCAGCCAGCGGCAAAAGCAGGTTCTTTGCTGGTGGACACCGCAGAGCGCATATAGCGGTTACAACGGCATCATTGCTGATGGCGCTATCCGCTCGGGCAAGACCTTTGCCATGAGCTTTTCATTCGTCCAGTGGGCTATGACCTGCTACAGCGGCCAGCAGTTCGCCATGTGCGGCAAGACCATCGCCAGCTTCCGGCGCAACGTGCTGGGGACGCTCAAACAGCAGCTTGCAGCCCGTGGCTACAACGTCAAGGAGCATCGGGCAGAAAACTGCATGACCGTCAGCAAGAGCGGCCGAATCAACGAATTTTACTTTTTCGGCGGCAAGGATGAGAGCAGCCAGGACCTGATCCAGGGCATCACCCTTGCCGGGGCATTCTTCGACGAGGTGGCCCTGATGCCGCAAAGCTTCGTCAATCAGGCCACAGCCCGTTGCTCTGTCACCGGGTCAAAATTCTGGTTCAACTGCAACCCGGGCAGCCCGCAACACTGGTTTTATCTCGAGTGGGTGCGCAAGTGCCGTTCCCGCAAGATGATGTATCTCCATTTCACGATGAACGACAACCTGTCGCTTTCTGAGGACATCAAAGAGCGCTACCGCAGCCAATACAGCGGCGTTTTCTACCAGCGCTACATTCTGGGCCTGTGGACGGTAGCCGAGGGCCTTGTATATGACATGTTCGACCGCAAGAAGCACGTTGTTGATGTACTTCCGGAGCTGTCATCAAAGGGCGCGTATGTGGCGTGCGACTTCGGTACCCAGAACGCAACGGTTTTCTTGCTGTTCCAGATGCAGTCGGACGCCGGCACATGGATAGCGACCCGCGAGTATTACTACAGCGGGCGCGAACAGAAACGCCAGAAGACCGTGGGCGAGTATGTTGCAGACCTCAAGCGATGGTTAAACGGCACAAAACCAGAAAAGGTCATCGTTGACCCGTCTGCACTGCCGCTTATCACGGAGCTAAAGCAAAACGGGCTCCCGATTCAGGCGGCAAACAACGACGTTCTGAGCGGCATTCTGGACGTTCAGACGATGCTCCAAACCGGTAGATTAAAAATATACAGAAAGTGTAAACGCACCATACAGGAGTTTGGCGTTTACGCATGGGACCCGGACAGAGAAGATGTGGTCATCAAGGAAAACGACCACTGTATGGACTCTATCCGGTATTTTGTACGCACGAAGCGCCTTGTCAAGCGGGCCGGAGGATAAAAAGTGGCTACATTTACGTTTCAGACATTCCAGCAGGCCCAGCAGGAAGGGCGGCTCACAGATTTTCTGTGGGATTTCATCCGGCAGCACAAATCTTCCCCGCAGGTGGCGGGCAGGACGGGCGCGCTGGCTGCTGATTTATACGACCGGCAGAAAAACCCGGGCGCAGAGCAGTTCGCCGCAGCCTATGCAGAGATGCTCAAGCGGGCGACAAACAACACCCGGGACATCATGAGGCCGGATATGGTCAAAAGCAACCTGTTCCGGCGGCTCAACAAGCAGCGCGCGGCATACTCGCTGGGCAACGGCGTCACATTCGCCGATGGCACCGACAAGCTAAAGCTTGGCGCGACCTTCGACGAGCGGGTTTTTAAGGCTGGGTATTTTGCCCTCATCCACGGCGAAAGCTTTGGATTTTGGAATTACGACCACCTGGACGTGTTTAAGTTGACCGAGCTTGCCCCGCTCTATGACGAGGACACCGGCACACTGCGGGCAGCTGCACGGTACTGGCAGCTCAACCAGGACACGGCAACAAAAGTGGTGCTGTACGAAGAAGACGGATACACCGAGTACAAGTCTCAGGCGCGTGGCGCATACCCGCTGCAAGAGGCTGCGGCAAAGCGTGGATACCTCAAGACCACGATCACAACCAACGTGGGCGGCGAAGAATCTGTCACAGAGGACAATTACGGCGCCCTGCCCATTGTACCGCTGTGGGGCTCAGACCTGCACCAGAGTACGCTTGTTGGGCTGAAAGCCTACATTGACAACACAGACCTTGTCATGTCCGGCTTTTGTAACGATTTGCAGGACTGCGCGCAGATCTATTGGCTGTGCGAAAACTTTGGAGGCATGACGCAGGACGAGCTGCAAGGCTTTTTGCAGCAACTCAACCTCTACCACGTCGCCAACGCCGACACCAACGAGGGAGGCAAGGTGCAGCCCTACACCACCGAAATTCCTGTCACGGCCCGGAGTACGTTGCTTGATCTGCTGCACAGCCGGTCTTATGAGGACTTCGGCGGGCTGGATGTGCATTGTGTAAGCGCAGATAGCACAAACGACCATCTGGACGCGGCCTATGAGCCGCTGAATCACAACGCGGATGATTTCGAGGCACAGCTCACGCCCTTTATTCAGCAGATTTGCAAGCTGGCTGGGTTGGGCGACGTGTCCCCGATTTTTACCCGCAGCAAGATCACCAACACAGCCGAACAGGTCAGCATGGTGATCTCCGAGGCACCGATCATCGGGCAGGACATGGCCATTGACCTGCTGCCCAACCTGACCCCGGAACAGAAAGAACAGGCCAAGGCCGCGCTGATGGCCGAGAGCGCAGCCCGTGAGACCGTGGACGAGGAGGAGGACGAAGACGATGGCGGCAGGTGAGACTTACGAAGAGTTCACGGAGAAGTTCAAGCCGAAAAAGACCACTGACGACTGCTATACACCGCCTAGCGTGTACGCTGTTATCCGGGACTGGGCCTGCAAGGAGTACGGCATCGACCCGGCCAAAATTGTGCGCCCATTTTACCCCGGCGGAGATTATGAGCACTACGACTACCCGGAAGGTGATGTGGTGCTGGATAACCCGCCGTTTTCCATCCTGTCTAAAATCTGCACGTTTTACCTCGATCGTGGAATCCCGTTTTTCCTGTTCGCTCCATCACTGACGGCGTTTTCTGGAAGGGCAAATGCTATGCGGATGAACCATATCATTTGCGACTGTAATATTGAGTACGAAAACGGCGCAATCGTCAAAACGAGTTTTGTGACCAGCTACGGCGGGGACATCATAGCACAGACCGAACCTAGCCTGACGAAGCTGGTAAACGATGAAGTGGAGCGCTTACGACGCACCAAAACGGTACAGCTCCCAAAGTATACATACCCGGATCATATTGTGACGGCTACATTGCTCCAACGATACAGCCATTACGGTGTGGATTTCAAAATTCACAAAAAGGATTGTACCCCAATTTCTTCTCTGGACGCACAGCGCTCTACCAAGAAAACCATATTTGGCAGCGGGCTGCTTCTGTCTGATCGCGCTGCGGCTGAGAGGGCTGCGGCTGAGAGGGCTGCGGCTGAGAGGGCTGCGGCTGAGAGGGCTGCGGC
>ERZ857801.736-NODE-736-length-42063-cov-5.616287_pt1 | contig 42063 bp, 38 predicted proteins | sample MGYA00519762_ERZ857801 | MGnify/ENA primary metagenome ERZ857801 (study PRJEB31778, sample SAMEA3449368) | human gut metagenome | biome: human gut; feature: human-associated habitat; material: faeces | place: United Kingdom | collected 2010/2012 ...
AACAAATATGGCGAATATGTTCTGAAATTTGGACAAAATCAGCGAAACAACAGCCGTTCATGGTGGCTTCCGACTTTGCCCTATTATATCTCATTCGTCAATTCTTCTCACAATGCCAGTCGCTTTCATCTATATAATTCCTCCCACGGTGTTTTCTTGAAACCACCCATAGTATCCGCAGGAACGGACTGGCTATGCAGATTTTCACAGGAGGGCGCTGGGAATTGACGGAATTTCATTGGAGGCGGGACAAATGGCAGAGCAGGGAAAAACGGCGGAGCCGCTGCGGAAGCCAGATGCGTGCGCAATGGTCCCATAATGCCGCGAGGGCTGTCCCCGCAGGAACGGCCCTCGCAGCAGATGTTTGATTTTATATGGCAGACTTACCGGCTGTTCCCGTCCGAAGCGACACCGACGGTGATCAGCAGATTGGCAAATACCCGCTGTTCCCCAGTGGAGATTGCCAGGCGCACGTCCGGTTTGCAGCATGCCTCATAAAATTCGTAACGGCCCAGCTTGTCCAGCTTCATACCGCCCAGCATGTCCTGGAATGCTCCAAAAATCTCAGGTACAGTGCCGTCTGCCGGGTCCATGACCTCTGCCCGTTCGATGCTGACTGCGCTCTGGAGTGCCGAGAGCACATCAGTTACTGTGGGCATGCCCGGCGTTAGGCCCAGGCACACCCGCTCCGCACCGGCCGTTTTGGCGGCAAGCGGGTAGTTTCCATCTGCGATCAGAACTTTATCTCCATGTCCGCAGAGGGACAGTGCCGCCATGATCTGCGGATGAATCAGAGCTCCATTCAGCATTTTAATCCCTCCTGGGGCCGCTCTCCGGCCCGGAATTCGCCCAGCTTTCCGCCGGGGTGGCAGCGCACGTACTGGACTGCGTCCCACCCTTTTTCTACCTGAAGGGCCACGGAGAGCGCCTGCAGGGTCAACAGTTCCACCAAAACGGAGTTGCGGGGAGCTCGGTTCAGGGGGCCACCCTCCTCCTTCACCCCGGCGAACAGGAAGGCGTCTGTGTGCTTGGCCAGCCAGCTGTCCGGATTGCCGGAGACACCGATCACCTTACAGCCGTTGTTTTTTACCGCCAGCACCGTGGCTTTCAGTTCGGCGGTTTCACCGGAGTTGGAAATGGCGATGACGACATCTCCGGCTACAAGCTGCCCGCAGGAGCCGTGGACCGCCTCTGTCCCGTGGAGGTAGTAAGCTGGGTTTCCTGTGGATGAGAGCAGCGAGGCGGCATAGGTAGAGACATGGCTGCACTTTCCAATCCCTGTGACATGCAGCCGTCCGCCCTGAGCCTGAGCATCCAAAATGATCTGGGCCGCTTTCTCATATTCATCAATGGTCCGTTGTTTTAGGAAGCCGTTAAATTCTGTGTCCACGGCGGTGAAAAACTGCTCCACCGCCTGTTTGCTTTCCGATTTTAACATATGTGACTGATTCCTCCAGTTGATAGCGGGGATCTCCGGGCGGTGTGGGTCCAGAGAAGTTTGCGATGAGACAACAGGTACAAATCTGAGGCATTATTTGAGGCAGTCCAGCTCAGACAACGCAAATCCTGTATAGCCGCGCTCCTGCATGAGCGCCTGCACTTCTGCAACTGTGGGCAGGCTGGGCATGGCCCCCATGCGGGAGACCGTGATTGCGGCGGCATGGCTGGCGAATGCCAGTGCGTTTTCCTGGGAAAGGCCGGCGCACAGGCCGGTGCAGAACGCTGCGACAAACGAATCCCCTGCGGCGGTAGGATCGGCTACGTGGGGCATTTTGACACAGGAAATATGATGGAGACCGTCTGCTCCAGCGGCAATGGAGCCGTTTTCCCCCAGTGTGATGATCAGATTTTCCACGCCCTGTGCATGGAAGGCATCGGCGACAATCCGGACATCCTCCATATTGACCCCATTGTCCACACGGATCGTGTGGTTTGCCAGGATGGCGGCCTCGTGCTCATTGGGAGAGAGATAGCTGGAGCAGGACAGCAGATGGGCCGACATCGGGGCGGCCGGAGCGGGATTGATCATAACTTTCACACCGGTCTCGTGTGCCCATTGGGCGACCGCTTCAATGACCGGCATGGGGAGTTCAAACTGCATCATCACAAGATCATAGGCGTGAATCTCGTCCTTCAGCCAGGCGATGTCCTCCACGGTAAGCGTAAAGTTTGCGCCTGGACATACTGTAATCCGGTTCTGAGCCCCATGTTCCGTCACTTCCAGTGTGATATGGCCCACGCCGGAGGATTCCTCCGGGTCTACCGATACATGGGAGACGTCCACCCCTGCGGATCGGGCCGTGTCCGTCATGATGCGTCCGAATGCGTCGTCGCCTACCTGACCTACCATGGTCACGTGGGCGCCCAGCCGGGCGCACTGCACCGCCTGGTTGGCGCCCTTCCCCCCGGGCGCGGTCTGAAACTTCAGTCCCACCACTGTCTCACCAGAGTTGGGGGCGCGTTTTGTAGAGGCGATCAGGTCCATCATAAAACTGCCGACCACAAGAATATTGGGTTTTTTCAGCATATCTGTGTTCCTCTTCTGCGGCTGCGCTTACGCCGTCAGGGCATAAGCAGATTGGGGATAAAGGTGGAGAAGGCCGGTACGTAAGTGACGAGCAGCAAAACAATGACCGCCGCACCGATAAACGGCAGGATGCCGCGATACATCAGCGACAATTTTACCTTTCCCACATTGGATACGACAAACAGCATCATGCCCACTGGAGGTGTCAGATTGCCGATCATCAGATTCAGGCACATGATGATGCCGAAGCGAATCGCGTCGATGTCGTAGGTTTGGGCGACCGGCCAGAGGATGGGCACCATCAGGAGGATGGCCGGGGTGGCGTCCAGCACCATGCCGAGAACCAGCAGCAGGATATTCATAAACAGCAGGAACATGAACTGGCTGGTGATGAACTCCATGCAGAACGCAGCCAGAGTCTGAGCGACCTGAAGGGTGGTAATGGCCCAGCCCATGGCGGAGGAGACGGCAATAATGAACAGCACATTGGCCGACGCCTTGGCGGAGCGGATGCAGGAGGCCACAAAGGCTTTCCAGGTCAGCTTTCTCTTGGCGATCGATACGATCAGCGCGTAGACGACGGCCAGAGCGCTGGACTCGGTAGCGGTGCAGATGCCCGTAATAATGGAGCCCATGATAATGACAGGCAGCATCAGGGCGGGCAGGGTTTCCTTCAGAGAAGTCAAAATTTCCCGCAGGGTGGCACGCCGGTCTCTGCAAGGCATCCGGTACTTGACTGCCATGTAGTAGCAGAGAACCATGTATGCAACACCCAGCAGAATTCCGGGCACAGCGCCTGCCAAGAACATTTTGCCCACAGATACCGTCCCGATCGCGCCGGCAAAAATAATCATAATGTTGGAGGGAGGAATAATCGGGCCGACAATGGCACTGGCTGCTGTGACGCAGGCAGAGAAGTCCCGCTTGTAGCCGCCCCGGGTCATCAGTTCAATTTCGATTGGGCCCAAGCCGGAAGCGTCCGCAATGGCGGAGCCGGAGAGGCCGGCAAAGAGCATGCTGCCCAGAACATTTACATGGGCCAGACCGCCTTTAATGTGGCCGACCAGGGTCTCACAGAAATGTACGATGGCATTGGTGATCCCGCCTACTGTCATCAGATCGGTGGCCAAAATATACAGCAGGACACAGACGTAGGTGTAGGTGTCGATGCCGGAAAACATCTTCTGCACGATCATGGACTGGTCTCCGCCCAACACCAAAAAGGAAATGTTGGTGAGGGAGCCCATTGCGAAGCCAACAGGTGTACCGATCAATATAATCACAAGGAAGACAATGAGCAGTGCAACAATCATTCTTCTTCTCCTCCTTCCTGCACCTCCGGATACTGTCTTTTATTTCCGGCATAGAACGGCTCCAGTACGCCCGCGAATACCCCGATCATTTCTGTGATGATCTCGTAAGCCATAAAAACACAGCCGAAAATGGGGGCGGAGTACAGGGCCCATCCGGGGATCTGCATAACGGAAGATTTAAACATCATACGAGTCTCTACGATGTGAACGCCGTAGTAAACCGCGATAATGATGAAACCCATACAAAGAATCCGCGTGAGGATGTACAGGGTCATTTTTCCCTTTTTCCCCAGCCGGTCAAAGATCAGATCCAGCTGGGCCATGGAGCCCTCCCGGTAGACGATGGGGATAATCAAATAGCACATCCAGATCATGGAATAGCGGGCCAGCTCGTCTGTCCACGGGAACGACAGATCGGATATTCTTACGATCAGATGCCGGTTTAAAATCTGCAGCAGGACCGATCCCGCGTTGACGATGACAACTCCCACGACCAAAATACAGAGTATTTTGCAGATTACGTTGGAGATGTTGTTCATTCGATAGTATAATTTTTCCATAAGCTCTCCAAACTTCTCATTTCAGATGAATGGTCGTTTTATTAGAAGGAAAAGGCTGGCTGTTCCAATGGGCAACCAGCCTTTTCTTCTATCTACTTGCAGATGAAATACTTTTCTGTATTATGTGTGTGCTCAGGCGGTCTCGCCGCGGATTTCTGCCAGCTGTGCAATGCACTGATCCACCAGCTCATCGCCCAACTGCTCTCTCATATACTCCTCACAGGCCGGGGCGTAAGCAGCCTGCCACGCCTCCAGCTCCTCGGCGGTGGGCTCATACACGGTCATACCGTTGGCTTCCAGAGTCTCGATGCCGCTGGCCTCCAGATTTTGAGTGACCTCGCGGGCCGCTGCCATGGCCTCTGCATGAGCGGCGTCAATGACCTCACGCTGAGCGTCGGAGAGACTGTTGTAGAAGTCGTCATTGATCATATAGCTCATGACAGTGGGGGTATGGTTGTCCAGGACACACCAGTCCTGCACCTCGTAGGTCTTGTCGATGACGATGTTCTGAATGGGGTTCTCCTGACCGTCCACGACATGGTTCTGCATGGCGACATACATCTCGGAGGAGGGCATCGGAACCGGGTTGGCACTGAGTTCCTGCAGGATCACATTATAAATGGGGCTTTCAGGCACGCGGAAGGTCAGACCCGCAATGTCGTCCACTGTGCGCAGCTCATGGCCCGAGACGGTAAAGCAGCGCATGCCGGTACAGGATTGGCCCAGAACACGGATGCCGGTGATCTCCCGGCTCTGGTCCATCAGGTCCATCGCCCACTCGCTGTCCAGCACCTTGTTGGTCTCCTCGATATCACGGAACGCGCCGGGCAGGGAGAAGATCATGGTATTGGGATCGTAGTTGTTCAGCTGGGAGGAGTTCTGAATGGTCATCTCTGTGGTACCGGCAGAAACCGCGCCCGTGGTGTCGGCCTGGCTGCCCAGGGTGCCGCCGGGATACAGCTCCACGGTGATGGAATCGCTGTTGGCCTCCACATACTCTTTGAAGGTCTGCGCATACATCACCTCGTCGCTCTCCTCCGGATTGGAAGTGCCGTGCGTATAGCCCAGCTTAATTGTTAGCTGCTCCTCTCCGCCCCCAGAAGTGCTGCCGGAACCGGAGCTTGATCCTTGATTTCCGCAGGCGGCGAGCCCTGTGATCATCATCGCTGCCAGTGCAAGTGCTAAACCTCTCTTTTTCATTTTTCTTTCTCCTTTCTATCCGTGGCATGTCCTCGTGCCAAAATTAAACCGGAATTATTGAAATTTTGAAAGGGTCTCCTCCTTAATGTTCTTCAGCGCAGTGCCATAATTTCCGAAATCGTTGCCCATAATGACCATGTTGACCCCCTTGTCGATGAGCTTTTTCGCGTTCTCATACGTGGGAGGCACGGCCGGAGCCATCACGCCGATCCCCTTGGGCCGGGCCTTGGCAATGATATCCTTCATGGCCACGTCGGCGGGGCTGTCGTTCAGGTCATAGAACGAGTTGCCGCCGGAGGTATTGGTTTTGCAGTTCAGGGACATGGAGTAATCAGCCGGGCCGAAATTGATGGCGTCCACCCCGGGGACCGCCAGCATCTCATCCAACTGGTCTGTAAACTCAAAGTCCTCTGCCATTGGAATGACCAGCTCAGTCCGGTTAGCCTCCTCATAGAACTCTACGCCGCCCATGTTGAACCCATACTGAGCGGCGCGCACATTGACGTCAAATCCCCGGCGGCCCAGAGGCGGGAACTTCGCGCCGCGTACGCAGGTCTCCATCTCCTCAATGGTGCGCACATGGGGGACGATTACGCCCTCGGCGCCCATTTCCAGAGCCTTGCGGATTTCGATCATATCCGGCTTCGTCACGCGGACCAGCGGGCTTACCCCCACAGAGCGGGCGGCCAGGACGGCCTCCCGAAGGCCGGTGGTCTCCCATGGGCAGTGCTCGGCGTCAATGAACGCAAAGTCGAATCCAGCATAGCCGAGAAGCTCGATAAACTGAGGGCATCCGGAGTAGATGGTCATGCCGAATACAGGGCGCTTCGCCATGATCTCCTTCAGGTGATTTTCATAGATTTTGTTCTTCATGGGATGATACCTCCTTCAATACGCAATTTGTGTTGTGAATTACCAGGCAGTCCAGCCGCCGTCAATCACCAGATTGGCGCCGGTCATAAAGGAAGAGGCTTTCGAGGCCAGGAAAATGACGGCGCCGTTGTACTCGTCCTCCCGGGACATGCGTCCCATGGGCATTCTGGCGGTAAAGTTCTGGATGAACGTCTCGTCCTGTGTGTCTCTCCACACGCCGGCGGGGGTCAGGGTGTTGACCCGAATGCCTTTCTTGCCCCAATAAGTAGCGCAGTAGCGGGTCAGGTTATAGATGCCGGATTTGGCCGCGGAATAGGCCACAGGCTTGATAAAGGGGATACCGGTCCGCTCCTCTTTGTAGGCATAGATGTCCTGCACCGGGGAGACCATTCCATAGATGGAGCCGATGTTAATGATGGAGCCGCCCTTGCCGGCAGCGACCATCCGCGCACCGGCCGCCTGGATCATCAGGAAGGTGCCGACCAGATTGACGTCTACCACCTCACGGAAGACTTCTTCCGGGAACTTTTCAAAAGGACCGGACACTTCAGGGGGGGCGCTGGGCTGGGTGTCGATGCCGGCGCAGTTGACCAGGACGTCGGGGGCGTCGTTCCAGACCTTCTGCATCTCGTCCAGGGCCGCTTCAATGGTGGCTTTCTGGTTGATGTCCACCTTGTAGACCTTCAGACGGTTTCCGTCATACTGGCTGGAGGGGAACATGCTCTCCACCCGTTCCGGAGTAGGATGGGCCGCAAAAATGGCAACCCGGGCGTCTCTGTCATACAGGGCCTTGGCCATATTTTTTCCAATCTGCCCAAGACCTCCGGTTACAATGCAGATCTTATTGGATACATCGAATAACTCGTCCATCGTAAAAACTCCTTTATTTCGTGAATTCTCTAGTGGTATGATGTCCTAACGTCGTATGCACAGAATATCGCGAGGAGACCTCTGTGTCAATTTACAGTTTTCATATTTATTGAGACGGAAAATTGTGCAATATGGCACATTGACTTTGCGCATGTGCCGGTATAGTATGGTCTAAACACGCAGTTTCTTCCAAAAAGTAAAGATGCCATCATACAAAATGCACAATAAAGATGCAAATTTTAAGACAGACGGTAAGTGATTATGGTGACAATTCAGAAAAAATCCACCACACAGCTGGTGGTTGAGAATCTCCGTGCTCATATTCAGCATGATTCTACCCAGGTAGGGGACCGCTTTCCGACGGAGAAGGAACTCTGCAGTACGCTCGGCGTTGGCCGCGGTACGGTTCGGGAGGCGGTAAAGATTCTCATTGCAGAAGGATTTTTGGAAATCAAACCTGGCTTAGGTACGTTTATAAAAAGCAAGATTCCCGTTCCAAACGACTCGCTCTCCAGCTGGTTCCTTACCAATGAGATGGAGCTTCAGGATCTGACCATTGTGCGGGCGACCCTGGAACCGCTGGCCACCCGGCTGGCCATTGAGCGCTGCACAGATGAACAGCTGGCGGCCTTGAAGGAAAATCAGGCCGAAGCGGTCAGCGCTGCAGAGCGTCAGGATGCTGCCGCACTGGCCCGCTGTGATGAGGAATTTCATCGGACTATTTTCACGATCTCAGGGAATGCGTTGTTGATCGAGATCAATAACATGATTGCCGGCCAGCTCGCCCAGTTCCGACAGAATACCTTCAAGATAAAAAACAATATTGATAATTTTATCCCGGCCCATGACGCCATCATCCGCGCCTTTGAAACGCGTGACGCGGCGCTGGGCGAAAAGAAAATGAAGCAGCACATGAAGAAAGTGTCAAAGGATTTGGAGTCCAGCAAATACAATTCCTGAAATCCTCATTTGCTTTGCATGTTATAAGCCCGAGTCTCATAGTGTCAAGATATCCTAACGTCTCAACTTTAAACATAATTGGACAGCTTCCATCAGTCTGTCGAAAGGAAACTATGAACGCTTCGGACTTGAATAAACTGAAAAAAATATTTTCTGCCCTTGAGCTTCCGATGAATCCGGATGAATCCCTCAATTATGACGCGTTCGGCCGGTTGATTGAGTATGAGCTCAGCATTGGCGTGGAAGGCTTTTACTGCATGGGTTCCTCCGGAGAGGCGTTGCTGCTCAGCCTGGAGGAGAGAAAGCAGGCGCTGGAAAAGATTATTCAAATTGTCAACGGCCGTGTGCCGGTCATTGCCCACGTAGGAACTGTCCGCACCCAGGATGCGGCGGTACTTGCGCGGCATGCAGCTGCGGCCGGCGCAGACGCCGTCTCCATGATCCCCCCCTATTACTACAAGTTCAGTATGGAGGAGATCATCCGGTATTATGAGACGGTCTGTGATTCGGTCCCTGATATTGGGATGATCGTCTATAATATCCCGCAGTTTACCGGCATTGAATTCAACAAGGAAAACGCGGGCCGCCTGCTCTCCAATCCGCAGATCATCGGAGTCAAGCATACTTCCAACAATCTGTATGCGTTGGAACGCATGAAAGCGGCTTATCCGGACAAGGTATTTTTTAACGGGTTTGATGAGCAGCTGATCGGCGCCTTTGCCATGGGAGCGGACGCCGCTATCGGGACCACAGTGAACGTGTTTGCTCCGCTATTCGTCCAGGCCTCCCGCCTGTTCCGCGGGGGAGAGATCGCTCGGGCATTTGCTGTGCAGCGGGAGATCAACTATTGCGTGGAAGAGATGTGCAAGGTGGGGATATTCAGCGCCGTCAAGTACATTCTGTCAAAGCAGGGGATCGAAATGGGAGGTTGCCGCAGGCCGTTCCACGCGCTTTCTCCCCAGGAGTGCGCCGGGCTGGATCGTCTGACGGCGCAGTATCAGCAATTTTGCGCCCAGAATCAGATCTGTGTGTGAGAATGCGCTTGCAAGGGAGGCCTTCCTGGGGGGCGGCAGTTCCTTGCCGGATGGCTGTCCGGAATTTTCCGGCACACAGTACAACGCACAAGATAAAAGGAGAAGCGCCTTATTGAAAAGGCGCTTCTCCTTTTATGACGGAGATTGGAGAAAGTCAGGCATGCAGGGGAGAACTCTGAATCTCGGCAGTGGGAGACGGAGGCGGGATGGGGCCGGAAGGGCACAGCCGGTTTCGCCCCGTTTCAAATTTACGTTCCGCTCTGGCGGAAGCCCAGCAGGCGGGCGGAGTTGACGATGACCAGCACCGACCCGGCGTTGTGGACCAGGGCTCCCACCACCGGGTTCAGAATGCCGGTGATGGCCAGGAGGATGGCCGCAAAATTCAGGGCCATGGAGAAGGTGAGATTGTATTTGATGGTGGTCATCATGCGCCGGGACAGGCGCAGCAGGTGGGGCAGCTCCCGCAGGTCGTCGCTCACCAGGGCGATGTCCGCCGCGTCCACGGCGATGTCGCTGCCCACGCCCCCCATGGCGATGCCCACCAGGGCTTTTTTCAGGGCGGGGGCGTCGTTGATGCCGTCACCCACCATGCACACCGGGTGCCCCGCCTGCTGGCTGCGGTCGATCCAGGCCAGCTTGTCCTCCGGGCGGCAGTTGGCCCGGTACACTGGAATGTCCAGGTTTCGGGCAATGGTGCGGGCGGCGTTCTCGTGGTCCCCGGTGAGGAGCACCGGAGTCACCCCCGCCGCTTTCACCCCCCGGATGGTCTCAGCCGCCTGGGGGCGCACCTGGTCGGCCAGGGCCAGAAAGCCGGCGGCCGCTCCGTCTGCCGCCAGGCAGATGAGGGTGCAGCCCTGTTCCAGCCAGGGGGCCGCCCGGGCCGCCAGCTCCGGAGGCTGGGGAATGCCCCGCTCCGCCAGCAGGGCGGTCATGCCGGCGGCAAAGGCCACCATACAGGGCTGGGTGTACTCGGTCAGGTTCAACACCCCGTCGGGGTCGGTGAACATGGTGGTTTTCAGATCGAAGTCCACGCCGGCGGCGTCCAGCACGGCGCGGAAGGCGGGATGGGCCTCGTAGAGATCGGCCCCCATGCCGGGGTGCTGGCTGCCCTGCCCGGCGTACAGAAAGGCCAGACTCATTCGCTCAGCCCCTTTCGCACGGCCGTATATCCGGCCATCAGCTCCTCAAAGATCTGCCGCAGGGGACGGATCTCGTGCACCATACCGGCCACCTGGCCGGCCATGAAGCTGCCGCCGTCCACGTCGCCGTCGAACACGGCCTTCCGCAGGGAGCCCAGGGTGAGCTGCTCCATCTCCTCCAGGGGGACATCCTTCTTCTCCATGCGCAGATATTCCCGGGCCATCTTGTTCTTGAGCACCCGCACCGGCGCTCCGGTGGAGCGGCCGGTGACGGTGGTGTCGTTGGCCCCGGCCTTGAGCACGGCCTGCTTGTAATTGACATGGATGGGGCACTCCTCGCTGGCCAGCAGGCAGGTGCCCACCTGGACGCCGCAGGCCCCAAGGGCAAAGGCGGCGGTGAGTTGCCGGCCATCAGCGATGCCGCCGGCGGCGATGACGGGGACGCTCACCGCGTCCACCACCTGGGGCACCAGGGCCATGGTGGTCAGCTCGCCGATGTGGCCGCCGCTCTCGCAGCCCTCGGCGATGACGCCGTCGATGCCATAGCGCTCCAGCCGCTTGGCCAGAATGGGGGCGGCTACCACGGGGAACACCTTGATACCCGCCTCTTTCCAGGCGGGGACGTATTTGCCGGGGTTGCCCGCGCCGGTGGTCACCACCTGCACCCCCTCCTCTGCCACCACCTTGGCCAGAGCGTCGATGTGGGGGTTCATCAGCATCAGATTGACGCCGAAGGGCTTGCCGGTGTTCGCCTTGGCGGCGCGGATCTCGGCCCGCAGGGCCTCGGCGTCCATCCCGCCGGAGGCAACCAGGCCCAGGGCACCCGCGTTGGACACGGCGGCGGCGAACGCTCCGGTGGCGATGTTGGCCATGCCGCCCTGGATGATGGGGAACTCAATCCCCAAAAGCTCGTTTAATTTCATAGAAACTCCTTATGAAACGCCTCCGCGAAAAAGCCTCGCAGAGGTTCCCCGCCCGCAGGCGGGGAAATAAAATGAAATCCGTTTTCGGCCGCGATATGTGCGTGGACGAAAACACTTCTCAGCCCACAAGTGTGAGTTTTATCCGGCGAAGCCGGACAAAACTTGCGCGCGGGGGCTGCATCTCTCTCCAACAAGCGGCTCTGCCGCTTGTTGGAAGCTACGCCAGCTCCAGCAGAGCCCCGGCCCAGGTCAGCCCGCCGCCGAAGCCCACACACAGGGCTTTTTGGCCGGAGGTGATGGCCCCGCCGCCCACCAGCTCGTCCAGCAGCAGGGGAACGCTGGCGGCGGAGGTGTTGCCGGTGCGCTCGATGTTGCCGGGGCACCTGGCCGGGTCGATGCCCAGCTTCTTCACGGCAAAGTCGATGATGCGCTGGTTGGCCTGGTGGAACACGAAGAGGTCGATGTCCTCCGGGGTAAGGCCGGCCCGGTCCAGCACCTCCCGGGCACAGCGGGGCACAGCCTCCACGGCGAAGCGGAACACCGACTGGCCGTCCATATGGACATGGGGGGGCGCGGCAGTGTTGACGCCGGGGACGTAGAGCACCTCTGAGTTGCCCCGGCAGCCCAGCACGGCGTGGAGGGAGGGGTAGTTTGCCCCCCACTCCACCAGGGCGGCCCCGGCGCCGTCGCCGAAGAGCACACAGGTGCTCCGGTCGCCAAAGTCCATGACCCGGCTGAGGATTTCCGCCCCCAGCACCAGGCCGTACTTCCGGGGGGTGGAGGCCAGCAGGCACTCGGCGGTGTGCAGAGCGTACACAAAGCCGGAGCAGGCGGCGTTCAGATCAAAGCATATGGTATCCTCCGGAAAGCCCAGCTCCTTTTGGAGCAGGCAGGCGGCGGCGGGGGAAAGAAAATCCGGGGTGACTGTGGCCACCAGGCAGATGCCGATTTCGCCGGGGGCGACGCCGCCCCGCTCCAGTGCCTGCCGGGCGGCGGCCAGACAGAGGGAGGTGTGGCTCTCGCCATCGGTGCAGTAGCGTCGGGAGCGGATGCCGGTGCGGGTGGAGATCCACTCGTCGTTGGTATCCACGATTTTGGCCAAATCATCGTTGGTCACGACCTTTTTGGGCACGGCGGAGCCGGTGCTGATTAACTTAATCCCGTTCATGTACGCTCCTTTCTCAGGGCCTTCGCGCCCATCGCGCGGAATTTTTTATAGCGCCCGGCGGCCAGAGCCGGACCACTGAGCTTGCCCAGGGCATTGAGCTCCTTGACCAGGGCGGTGTCCAGAGTCCGGAACAGGGCGGCGGGGTTGGTGTGAGCCCCTCCCTCGGGCTCAGGAATGATGCGGTCGGCCACCTCCAGCTCCAGCAGGTCGGCGGCGGTGAGCTTCATCACGCCGCAGGCCTCGTCGCTGCGGGAGGCGTCCTTCCACAGGATGGCGGCAAAGCCCTCCGGGGAGAGGACGGAGTACACCGCGTTCTCCAGCATGAGCACGCGGTTGCCTACGCCCAGGGCCAGGGCGCCGCCGCTGCCTCCTTCCCCGGTGACCACGGAGACTACAGGCACGGTGAGACGGCTGGACAGGGCCAGGGTGCGGGCGATGGCCTCCGCCTGGCCCCGGGCCTCGGCCTCCAGGCCGGGGTAGGCGCCGGGGGTGTCCACAAAGGTGATGACGGGGCGGCGGAACTTCTCCGCCTGAAGCATGAGCCGCTGGGCCTTGCGGTAGCCCTCTGGTGAGGGCATGCCGAAGTGGAGGGACAGGTTCTCCTCCAGGGAGCGGCCCTTCCGGTGGCCGATGACGGTCACCGGCTTGCCGTGGAACAGGGCAACGCCGCCCAGGATGCTGCCGTTCTCGGCGCACAGGCGGTCGCCCCGCTGCTCAAAGAAATCGGTAAACAGGTGCTTGATGAAATCTGCCGTGCCGGGGCGCTCCGGGTGGCGGGCCAGGGCCACCCGCTGGGCGGGGGTCAGCTTACTTGCCATGCGCGTCGCCCCCCTTTCCATGGAGCTTCAGCAGATGGAGCAGGGTGGCGCGCAGCGCGTCCCTTGGAACGATGGCATCCAGGAAGCCGTGCTCCAGCAGATATTCGGCGCTCTGGAAGCCCTCGGGGAGCTTTTCGCCGATGGTCTGCTCAATCACCCGCGGGCCGGCGAAGCCGATCAGGGCGCCGGGCTCGGCCAGCATGATGTCCCCCAGGCTGGCAAAGCTGGCGGTGACGCCGCCGGTGGTGGGGTGGGTGTAGACCGCGATGTACAGCCCCCCCGCCGCGGAGAACCGCTCGATGGCGGCGCTGGTCTTGGCCATCTGCATCAGGGAGAGAATGCCCTCCTGCATCCGGGCCCCGCCGCTGGCGGAGAAGATGATCAGGGGCAGCTTGTGCTTCTGGGCGTACTCCACCGCCCGGGTGATCTTCTCCCCCACGGCCACGCCCATGCTGGCCATGAAGAAGCGGCTGTCCAGCACGGCGAACACCGCCTGGTATCCGTCCAGCTTGCCGGTGGCCGCCACCGCCGCGTCGGGCAGGGCGGTCTTCTCCCGCTGGGCGGCCAGCTTGCCCTCATACCCCGGGAAGTCCAGCACGTTGGGGGCGGTCATCTCGGGCCACAGCTCCCGGAAGCTGAAGGGGTCCAGCAGCAGAGACAGGCGCAGATAGGCCCCGATGGGCAGATGGTAGCCGCAGTGGGGGCAGACGTATTCGGTTTTCACCAGCTCCTGGTTGGCGCACTCCGCGCCTCAGCCGGGGCAGGTCTGAGTCCCGTTCTCCGGGATGGCCGAGCGGCGGGCGGCGGCCTCGACGGCCTCCTCCCGCTGGCGGCGCAGTCGGTCCAGCCGGTCCCGGCGGGAGCGAAACAGTGGCTGCATATTACTCCTCCTTGTCCCAGTTCAAAAGCTCGTCCATGTGGGCGGGCAGAAAGCCGGTGTCATACTGGCCCTTGATAAAGTCGGGGTGGTACATGATCAGGTGGCAGAAGTCGGCGGTGGTGGGATAGCCGTCGATGATCATCTCCTCCAGCGCCCGGCGCATCCGGCGGATGGCCTCCAGCCGGGTGGGGGCGTGGACGATGACCTTGGCCACCAGAGAGTCGTAGTAGGGGGAGACGGAGTAGCCGTTGTACAGCAGGGAGTCCACCCGCACCCCGGGTCCCCCGGGGAAGTGGAGGAACTTGGTGGTGCCGGGGCAGGGTCGGAAGCCGGCCTTGAAGTCCTCGGCGTTGATGCGGCACTCGATGGCGTGGCCCTGCTGGACCACCTCCTCCTGCTTGACGGACAGGGGCAGTCCCGCGGCGATGCGCAGCTGCTCCCGCACCAGGTCCAGGCCGGTGACCATCTCCGTCACCGGGTGCTCCACCTGAATCCGGGTGTTCATCTCGATGAAGTAGAAGTGTCCCTCCTGGTCCACCACAAACTCGATGGTGCCGGCGTTCTCATAGCCGGCGGCCTTCGCGGCGGCCACAGCGGCCGCCCCCATCTGCTCCCGCAGCTGGGGGGTGAGCACCTTGGAGGGGGACTCCTCCACCAGCTTCTGGTTCTTCCGCTGGATGGAGCAGTCCCGCTCCCCCAGGTGGATCACATTGCCGTGGCGGTCGGCCAGGATCTGAAACTCGATGTGCTTGGGGTTGAGGATCAGCTTCTCCAGGTAGAGCTGCCCATCTCCAAAGCAGGCCAGGGCTTCCGCCCTGGCCTCCTCGAATTTGGCGACAAGCTCCTCGGGCTGATCCACCCGGCGCATTCCTCTGCCTCCGCCGCCGGCGCTGGCCTTCACCAGCACCGGATATCCGATTTTCTGGGCGATCTCTACCGCGTCCTGGGCGGTCTCCACCGGCCCGTCTGAGCCGGGCACCACCGGGACGTTGTGCTTCTGCATCAGCTCCCGGGCGGCCGCCTTGTTGCCCATGGCCTGAATCACCGCCCCGGAGGGACCGATGAAGGCGAGGCCCAGGTCGGCGCACCGCTGGGCGAAGTCCGCGTTCTCCGACAGGAAGCCGTAGCCGGGGTGGATGGCGTCGCACCCCGTCTCCTTGGCCACGGTGAGCAGGGCGTCCACATTCAAATAGCTGTCCGCCGCCTTGGCCGGGCCGATGCACACGGCGTTGGGGGACAGCTGTACGTGGAGGGAGTCCGCGTCGGCGGCGGAGTACACCGTCACCGCGTCCACCCCGATCTCCCGGCAGGCACGAAGGATGCGCACCGCGATCTCGCCGCGGTTGGCGATCAACACACGCTGAAACATTATACCCTCCGAACCCGGAACAGGGGGGCGTCATAGCCCGCCAGACTTCCGTTCTCCACCAGGATCTCCTCGATCACGCAGTCCATGGGGGCGGGGATCTCGCTCATCATCTTCATGGCCTCCAGGATGCACACCGTCTGGCCCTTCTTCACCTGGTCGCCCACCTTCACAAAGGGCTCGGCGTCCGGGCCGGCGGCGGCGTAGAACGTGCCCACCAGGGGGGCCTTAATGTACTCGCCCTCATCCTGAGTCCCATTCTGGGCCTCAGACTGGGGAGCGGGAGCCGCCGGGGTCTGGACAGCGGAAACCGCGGCCACAGCCGCCGCGGGAGCGGCGGCCACAGCCACGGTCTTGTCCAGCTTCAGGCGAGTCCCATTCTGCTCCAGCTCCAGTCCGGTGAGGGAGGAGCGCTCAAAGCGCTCCATCAGCGCGTAAATGGATTCCAGATCCATGGAACAGTCACCTCATTTTAAAATTTTGAATTACTCGGCCTTGCTCTCCAGAGCCTCCAGATAGCGGACGATGTCGCCCACGGTCTTCATGTTGGGGCGGTCGTCGTCGGCGATGGACAGGCCCAGCTGCTCCTCCAGAGCGATGTTCAGCTCCACGGCGTCCAGGGAGTCGGCGCCCAGGTCCTCGGCCAGATCGGCCTCCATGGTGACGTCCTCCATCTCACAGCTCAGGGTATCCACAATGATATCACGTACTTTTTCAAACATAGGAATTCTCCTCTCAAATCTTCTCTCATGGTCCTTCCAATATTTTAGTTAAAATTTTTTAACTAAATATTTCAAGCGTATTGTAACAGGTTTTACCAGAAAGTCAACTGGGATTTTTCACAAACAACATACAACCGCCCGTTTTTTATTTAGCTTCCGGGGGAATTTTCCCGCAAAAAACGTCGATTTTTCCAGAGACAGGGGCAAAACACACATAATCTGGAATCCGGCGCCGCTCCGGGCGGACCGGGCGGGCTCCCCGCCTCAGTCCTCCAGCATCCGGTACCCGATGCCCAGCTCGGTGAGGACATATTTGGGTTCGGAGGGGTTCTCCTTGAGCTTGCGGCGGATGTTGGCCATGTTCACCCGGAGGATCTGGTTGCTGCTGCTGCCGTAGGGGCCCCACACGTGCTCCAGGATGAAGTCGTAGGTGAGCACCTTGCCGGCGTGGATGCACAGCAGCTCCAGGATCTTGAACTCGTTCTGGGTGAAGTGGACCTCCTCCCCGTCCAGGAGCACCTGGTGCTTGGCGATGTCCACCGTCAGGTCCTTGATGTGGTAGACGTCCTTCTGGGACCCCTGGCTCAGCCGCAGGCGGTCGGACCGGCGCAGGGTGGTGCGCACCCGGGCCAGCATCTCGGACACGCCGAAGGGCTTGACGATGTAGTCGTCCGCCCCCATGTCCAGGGCCTTCACCTTTTCCGACTCCCGGTCCCGGGCGGAGATGATGATGACCGGGGTCTCCTGGGGCAGGCCGCTGAGCTCCTGAAGGATCTCCATGCCGTCCATGTCGGGCAGCCCCAGATCCAGCAGGACCAGGTCGGGGCTGTGGGAGAAGAACAGGGAGAGCCCCTCCTTCCCGCTGAAGGCCGGAATGGATTTATAGTCGTTGGCGTTCAGCGCCCGGCAGATAAAGTTGCTGATGGTGCGCTCATCTTCGATGACCAGGATCACACGTTTCTCATTCATCCTTTGTTTCCTCCATGGGAAGCCCAAACCGGAACACCGCCCCGCCCTCCGGGTCGTTCCCGGCGGCGAAGAAGCCGTCGTGGGCTTTTATGATACTTTGACACACGGACAGGCCGATGCCCATCCCCCGGGACGAGTCCCCGGACAGGTTGTCCTCCAGAGGCCGGCCCAGCTGCACCGCCTGGCTCACCTCCGGGGAGATGCCCCTGCCCCGGTCCCGCACCTCCACTACAGCCCAGTCCTCCTGCCGGAACAGCCGCAGGCGGATGTGCTCCCGGTCCCCGGAGTGGCGGATGGCATTTTCCAGCAGATTGACGATCACCTGCTTGATGAGCATGGGCTCCATGGGGAGATACAAAATATCGTCGGACAGCTCCAGGGCGATGGGGCAGTCGGGAAACCGGCGGCGCATGGTGAGCAGGGCGTCCCCCGCCACCTCCTCCAGCATCTCCTCCTGCTTGTTCAGGGGCATGACCCCGTCCCGGATCTTGGTGATGGAGAGCAGGTTTTCCACCATGGCGCTCAGGGAGTCGGCGTCGCTCTTGATGTCCCGCACCAGGGAGGCGCTGCGCTCCGAGGAGGCGATCTCCTCGCTGGACAGCAGCACGGAGGCCGCTCCGGAGATGGCGGTGAGGGGGGTGCGCAGGTCGTGGGACACCGCCCGCAAAATATTGCCCCGGATGGTCTCCCGGTCCGCCTGGAGCTGAATGGCCGCCTTCTCCTCGTTGAGCTTAGCGTTGAGCTCGTAGAGGGCCTTGGTGTCCTGCTCCCGCCGGGTGGCCTCGATGGCCTGGGCCTTGATCCGCCCGGTCAGCGCGCAGATCACCGCGGAGATGGCAACCATGCTGAGCATGGTGACCGGATAGCCGGAGATGCTCAGGGAGAAGGCGCGGAAGGGGAACATGAAAAAGTAGTTGATGCACAGCGCCCCCACCACCGAGGCGGCGATGCCGTAAAAATATCCGTCGGTGAGCAGGGAGATGCACATAATCGCCAGAATAAAAACCAGGTCGGAGTTGTTCTCTCCCCCGGTGTGCCGCAGAAGCTCCCCGCTGATAATGCACGCGGCGCACAGAAACAGCACCGTGGTCAGCAGATTCCGGGGCGTCCGCGGCAGGCCCCGGGTCAAGTGAAGATAGCCGTGGTATAATTTGATGAATGGCTTCATCATCCGAGCCCTCCCTCCCGCCGGCCCCTCCTCCAGAGCACAGGCCCGCTTTTAACTTATATATTATAACAGGAAGCGGAGGGCGCGTAAAGAGCGGGACCGGAGACTTTTCCCCGGCGGGGGAGGTTTTTTGTCCCGCCTCCCCCGCCGCCGGGCCTCCCCCGAAAATCACGGAAATTCGGAAGAAAGCCTTGCATACCCGCTGCCATCTGTTGTAAAATAAGCAAGTTAATATCCCACCAAAGAGACAGGAGGGCTAAACTATGGCGGAAGAATTGAAAAACGGCATCCCCGAGAAGGGCGAGCCCGCTCCCAGCCAGAACTTTATCCATGAATTTATCGCGGAGGACATCGCCCCCGGCGGGCGCTTTGCCGGCATGCAGGTTCATACCCGTTTTCCGCCCGAGCCCAACGGCTATCTCCACATCGGCCACTGCAAGGCGCTGATCATCGACTTCGGCTCGGCCGAGAAGTTCGGCGGCATCTGCAACCTGCGCATGGACGACACCAACCCGGCCAAGGAGGACACGGAGTTTGTGGACGCCATCAAGGAGGACATCCACTGGCTGGGCTTCGACTGGGGGGACCGGTTCTTCTACGGCTCCGACTACTTTGAAAAGACCTATGAGCTGGCGGTGGGCCTCATCAAGAAGGGGCTGGCCTACGTGTGCGAGCTCACCCCCGAGCAGTTCAAGGAGTACCGGGGCGACGTGAACACCCCCGCCCGCTCCCCCTGGCGGGACCGGCCCATTGAGGAGTCCCTGGACCTGTTTGAGCGGATGAAGAACGGGGAGTTCCCCGAGGGCAAGTACACCCTCCGGGCCAAGATCGACCTGGAGAGCGGCAACTTCAACATGCGGGACCCGGTGCTCTACCGCATCCGGTATATCGAGCACCACCGCCAGGGCACCAAGTGGTGCATCTTCCCCATGTACGACTTCGCCCACCCCATCCAGGACGCCCTGGAGGGCATCACCCACTCCCTGTGCTCCCTGGAGTATGAGGACCACCGGCCCCTGTACGACTGGGTCATCAACCACACCGACGTGCCCAACAAGCCCCGGCAGATCGAGTTTGCCCGCCTGGGCATCAACTACACGGTCATGTCCAAGCGGAAGCTGCGCAAGCTGGTGGAGGAGGGCTATGTGTCCGGCTGGGACGACCCCCGGATGCCCACCCTGTGCGGCCTGCGCCGCCGGGGCTACACCCCCGCCTCCATCCGCAACTTCTGCGACCGCATCGGCGTGGCCAAGAACACCTCCACCGTGGAGTACGGCTTCCTGGAGCACTGCCTGCGGGAGGACCTGAACGAGCACGCCCAGCGGGCCATGGCGGTGCTGCGCCCCATCAAGCTCACCATCACCAACTACCCCGAGGGGGAGAGCGAGATGGTGGAGGTGGAGAACAACCCCAACGACCCCAACGCCGGGACCCGCACCGTGTCCTTCTCCCGGAACCTGTATATCGAGTCCGACGACTTCCTGGAGACCCCCATCCCCAAGTATAAGCGCCTGTACCCCCAGGGCCCCGAGTGCCGCCTGAAGGGGGCCTACCTCATCCGCTGCACCGGCTGCGTCAAGGATGCGGAGGGCAACGTGGTGGAGGTGCTGGCCGAGTACGACCCCGAGTCCAGGGGGGGCAACCCCGCCGACGGCCGGAAGGTGAAGGGGGCCACCATCCACTGGGTGGACGCCGCCACCGCCGTGGACGCCCAGGTGCGGCTGTACGACAACCTGTTCACCGACCCCGACCCCGACGCCGGGGACAAGAACTTCCTGGACTGCCTGAACCCCAGCTCCCTGGAGGTGCTGGAGGGCTGCAAGCTGGAGGCCTCTCTGGCCGGCGCCCAGGCCCCTGCCCAGTATCAGTTCCTCCGTCTGGGCTACTTCTGCGTGGACAGCAAGGACTCCAAGCCCGGCGCCCTGGTGTTCAACCGGGCGGTGAGCCTGAAGGACAGCTTCAAGCCCGGCAAATAACCTTGTCCTTATTTCAAGCTGAAAAAACTCCGCCGCGAGGATGGTTTCCTCGCGGCGGAGTTTTTATGTTCCGTCCATCACATGGCCTTGGCCATGTCGGAGGAGTCCCGCTCCTCCTGCACATCGGGCGTCTGCTTCTGGGCCTCCTTGCCCTTCACGTTCATCACCAGCATCTGGAGGCGGTTCTCCAGGTTGGCGAAGCTCACGTCCGGGTCGTAGTCCAGGGGCAGGATCTGGGCATCGGGGTACATCTCCTTCAGCCGCTTGGCCACGCCCCGGCCCACCACATGGTTGGGCAGGCAGCCGAAGGGCTGCAGGATGACGAAGGCCCGGCAGCCCCGGGCGGCGTGGTGGAGGATCTCTCCGGGGATGAGCACGCCCTCGCCGGCGTCAAAGGTGTGGTGGATGATGGGGTCGCTGGCGCGCACCAGCTCGGGCAGGCGGGTGGCCCGCTCATAGAGGGGGTGCTCCCTGGCGATGCGGTCGGTCATGGCGTGGGCCGCCTCGAAGATGGCGTCCGCCGTGGCGTACCAGGCCTTCTCCCCCATGGGCTTATGGACGTGGTACTCCTTGATCTGGGTGTCCTTGTTGTAGTAGAGCTTCCGGATCACGTCGGTCATGCGGGCCTCGATGATCTCAAAGCCGTTTTTCTCCAGGTAGTCCTCAATGTCGTGGTTGGCGCCCGGGTGGAAGTTCAGCAGATACTCGCCCACAATGAGCACCGTGGGCCGGGGGTTGGAGCGGTCGTACTCCACCCCCTTCATCACCTGGATCGCCTTCCGGAAGCCCTTCTCGGCCCCCCGGATGCCCTGGCGCTCCAGGCCGCCGATGAGCAGGTCCATGGCCTGTTCAAAGGCTTTATTTGCGCTGCCCGGCACCGTCTCATAGGGCCGGATCTTTCTCAGCAGCTCCTCCAGCACGTCGATCATGGGCAGGGCGAAGGCGATGCGCATGGAGGCGGCCAGGCTCATGCGGTAGCCCGGGTGCTGGTCGTGGCTGTCCTCCCCGTCGTTGGTGACGATGGGCACCTGGGCAAAGCCCGCGTCGTCCAGGGCCTTGCGCAGCAGGGCGCTGTAATGGGTGAGGCGGCAGTCCCCCACGTACTTGGCCATGGCCACGGCCACGTGGTCCAGGTCGTACTTGCCGCTACGCAGGGCGGCCAGGGCCTCCCCGATGACCACCTGGGCGGGGAAACAGATGTCGTTGTGGACGTACTGCTTGCCCAGGCGGATGGCCTCCTCCCGGCCCACCTCCAGGGGGACGGTGCGCAGGCCGTCCTTGCCCATGGCCGCCGACATGACCCGGCAGAAGGCGTGGGACACGTTGGGGATGAGCACCAGCCGCTCCTTCTTGTCCCGCCTGCTGAACTTCACCGGATAGGGGTCCTCCAGCTCCTGGACCGGGGCGGCCTTCTCCCGCTCCCGGCGCATGGCCAGAGTCTCCACAAAGGAGCGCACCCGGATGCGCAGGGGGCCCTGCACGTCGCTCTCGTCCAGCTTCAGCACCAGGGGGGTCTTGCCCGAGATCTCCCCCATGAGGCGGATGATCTCGTCGGACAGGTAGGCGTCGTGGCCGCAGCCGAAGCTGACGATCTGCACATACTCCATCCGGGGGTCCTGGGCGGCCAGAATTGCCGTGGACAGCATGCGGGCGTGGTAGTTGTTCACAATATCCAGGGCGCTCCGGCTCAGGTCCACCTCGTTGGCGTGGGGCACCGAGTCCACGGTGAGCACCGGAATCCCCAGGCTGGTGAACAGGGCGGGCAGATCGTGGTTCACCAGGGCGTCGGTCTGGTAGGGCCGGGCGGCCAGCACCACGGCGTAGGTCCCCTGCTCCTCCGCCTGCTTCAGAACCTGCTCCCCCGCCTTGATCAGCCTGTGGCGGAAGATCCACTGGGCCCGGTCCGCCGCCTTGACGGCGGCGCGGGTCTCCTGGGCGGGGATCTGGAAGGTGTCCTCCATGTATTTTGTCAGCTGTCCCAGCCGGTCCTCGTCGGTGTACCAGTGGAACAGGGGGGCGTCAAAGGAGACCCCCCACTGGCGCTCCGGGTCGTCGGAGTTGCGGATGATGAGGGGATAGCCCTTCACCACGGCGCACATGGACTCGCTGGTCTTCTGGGTGTTCTCCGAGGGGACGGTGGTCACCGAGGGCATGAAGATCCGGTCCACCCCCTGCTGCACCAGGTCCCGGATGTGGCCGTGGACCAGTTTAGCGGGGAAGCAGACGGTGTCCGAGGTGACGGCGGACAGGCCGCTCTCGTACATCTTCCGGGTGCTGGGGCGGGACAGCTTCACCTCAAACCCCAGGGCGCGGAAGAAGGTGGACCAGAAGGGCATGGTGTCCCAGAAGGACAGCACCCGGGGCAGGCCGATGACCGTGTCCCGCCGCTCCTTGACCTGGGAGACGGGGTACTCCTGGAAGAGCAGCTTCTCCCGCAGCTGGAACAGGTTGGGAATCTTCTCCTTCTCCTGGTTCTTGGCCTGGAGCTGCTCCCGCACCGCCTCGTCCCTGGGGTCGCCCAGGATCTCGCCCCGCTCGCAGCGGTTGTTGGTCACCCAGGAGCTGCCGTTGGAGAAGGTGATGATGGTGCGCTTGCAGTGGTTGGCGCAGAAGGGACAGGGGGAGTTGGCCTGCTGGGTGTAGGTGAAGTCCTCCAGGGCGTCCAGCCCGATGAAGGTGCGCTCCTGCCCCGCCATGCGCTCCTTGGTGAGCAGGGCCGCGCCGATGGCCCCCATCACCCCGGGGTATGGGGCGCGGATGACGCTGCGGCCGGTGTACTGCTCCAGGGCCCGGAGCACCGCGTCGTTGCGGAAGGTGCCCCCCTGGACCACGATGGTGTCCCCCAGGGAGTCCAGGTTGGAGATGCGGATGACCTTGGTAAAGACGTTCTCAATGATGGACCGGCACAGGCCCGCCATGATGTCCCCGGGCAGCTTGCCGTTGCGCTGCTCGGTGACGATGCTGCTGTTCATAAAGACGGTGCACCGGCTGCCCAGGTGGGCGGGGTTCTGGGCGTCAAAGGCCGCCTGGGCGATCTGGTCCACCGGAATATGCAGGGAGGCGGCGAAGTTCTCCAGGAAGGAGCCGCAGCCGGAGGAGCAGGCCTCGTTGACCACAATGTTGGTGATGACCCCGTTGGAGAGCCAGATGGCCTTCATGTCTTGGCCGCCGATGTCCAGCAGGAAGGTGGCGTTGGGCACATACTTGGCGGCGGCCCGGGCGTGGGCCACCGTCTCCACCACATGGCACTCGGCGGAGAAGGCGTTGGCAAAGAGCTGCTCCCCGTAGCCGGTGGTGCCCACCCCCAGGATCTCCAGCTCCGCCCCCGCGCTGCGGTACCGGTCCCGCAGCTCCAGCAGGGCCTTTTTCGCCACGTCCAGGGGCGCCCCCTGGTTGGGGGAGTAGAAGGAGTCCAGGATGTTCTCCTCCTCGTCCATGAGGACGAACTTGGTGGTGGTGCTGCCCGAGTCGATGCCCAGGTAGGCCCGCACCTTCTGTCCCGGGCGGAGCCGGATGGGCTCCCAGCGGGGCAGGGCGTGCTTCTCCTCAAAGGCCCGGCGCTCCTCCTGGCTTTCAAAGAAGGGCCGGCCCTTCTCCCCCTCTCCGGCGGCCTCCTTCACGTGCTGCAGGCCGTCCATGATCCGCTCCGGGCGGATCTGGGTGTCCTGTCCGGCGTACAGGGTCTCCAGAGACAGGGCCGCACCGTAGGCCATCATCAGCTCCGGGCGCTCCGGGACCAGGATGTCCTCGGGGGCGAGCTCCAGCCGCTGGGCAAACACCCGGATCAGGGTGGGGTTGAAGGTGAGGGGGCCGCCCTCGAAGGCCACCGGCTTTTTGATCTCCAGGCCCTGGGCCAGGCCGCCGATGGTCTGCTTGGCGATGGCGTGGAAGGCGGAGAGGGCCAGATTCTCCTTGGACACCCCCTGGTTCAGCAGGGGCTGGATGTCGGTCTTGGCGTACACGCCGCACCGGCCGGACACGTCGTAGACGCAGTCCCCCTTGGCCGCCAGGGCGTCAAACTCCTCGATGGACACATGGAGGATGGCCGCCACCTCGTCAATAAAAGCGCCGGTGCCTCCGGCGCAGCTGCCGTTCATGCGCATGTCCGCCACTTCCAGCTGGCCGGAGTCGGCGTTCTTCCGGAAGAAGATGATCTTGGCGTCCTGGCCGCCCAGCTCGATGGCGGTGCCCACATCCTCATACTTGGAGCGCAGGGCGATGGAGTTGGCCACCACCTCCTGGACATAGGGCACGCCCAGGGCGTCCCCCAGCCGCTTGGCCCCCGACCCGGTGAGGGCCAGGTGGAACTGGGCGTCGGGAAAACGCCCATAAAGCTTCCAAAGAGCGTCGGAGACGCTCTTTACCTGGTCGGCGTGGTGCCGCTGATAGTCGGAGTAGATCACCCGCCGGGACTTTACGTCCAGGGCGGCGATTTTGGTGGTGGTAGACCCTACGTCAATACCAACTTGAAGAATGGTTCTCTCTTTGCTCATGGTTCCCTCGAATTCTTTCATGCCCCGCCTAGGCCTTGTTTGAAAATTGGAAATGTGCCCAACGGCGAGGGATTTTTTTGCCAGACAAGGCGATTTGACGCGGCAATACTTTGTGTATTGCAAGGAAAATCAACGCAGTATGGCGGAAAAAGACCCGCCGTTTGGGCATGTTGACATTTTTCAAACAAGGCCTAGGCGGACGGATCATATCCGCCCCTACGCAGCTCAGGTTTCGTTGACCTGGACGGTGATCGTTCCCGATACGTCCGTGCGGTAAATCTCCGCCCCGGCGGCGGCAATACGCTCCACCGTCTCCTGGGCCGGGTGGCCGTAGGAGTTGTCCGCCCCTACGGAGATGAGGGCGTACTCCGGCCGGGTCTGGTCCAGCAGGGCCTGGGAGGTGGAGTACCGGGACCCGTGGTGGCCGGCGGCCAGCACCTCCAGGTCGGGCAGCTGGGTGTGGCGGAGCAGCAGTTCCTCCACGTCGGAGCCCATGTCGCCGGTGACCAGCACGTCAAACTCCCCCTGGGAGGCCAGGACGGTGAGGCCCTCCTCGTTGGTCTCCCCGCTGCCCAGCGGGGCGATGAGGCGGATGGTCCGCCCCTCCCCCAGATCCAGGGTGGTGTCAGTCTGCACGTACAGCACCTCCGTGCCCCGCTCCTGGGCCAGGGAGACGATCTCCTGCCGGAGGGCGCTGTCCGGCTCCACGTCGGGGATGGCCAGGATATCCACGTCCACCCGCCGCAGGAGCTGGGCCACCCCGTTGGCGTGGTCGTCGTGGAAGTGGGTGAGCGCCAGCAGGTCCAGCCGCCCCACGCCCCGGTCGGTCAGATAGTCGGCGGCCGTGTCCCCGGCACTGTCATAGCCGTCTCCGCCGCAATCCACCAGGGTCAGGAAGCGGCCGGAGCGCACCAGAATGCTCTGCCCCTGTCCCACGTCCAGGGCGGTGACCGCTCCGGCACCCTGCCAGAAGCTCAGATTGCTCAGCACCATGGACAGGCACAGGGCGGACACCCCGGCGCAGATGGGGGTGACCCACCGCCGCTTCCCCCGCTGTAGGAGGACAAACAGAATCAGCAGATAGACAAAAACCAGCCATATCCGGTAGTAGGGCGTGTCCAGGGTGATGGCGGAGAAGGGGGCCCGGGACAGGCCCTCGATGCTCCAGGTCAGGTACCGCCCCAGCAGAGAGACCGGCCGGGCCAGCAGGGCGGCCGCCTGGGGCAGGAGGACCCCCGCTCCGCCCAGGATCAGCCCCGCTCCGAACAGTCCGCTCACCGCCCACAGGGTGAGCAGGTTGGACAGCAGGGAGATGAGGGGCACCGAGTTGAAGTACAGGGCGGTGAGGGGCGTGGTGAGCACGCTGGCCCCCACGGTGGCGGCCAGGGTGGAGACCAGGAAGCGCAGGACGCTCCGGGCGCACCACCCGGGACTCCCCCGCTTAGCTTCCGCGAAGGGGACGCGGGCCATCAGCACCTCCTGGATGCGGTCGGCGCACAGAAGGATACCCGCCACCGCCGCGAAGGACAGTTGGAGCCCCACATGGGTGATGGAGAAGGGGTTTGCCAGCAGAATGAGCAGCAGGGCCGTCCCCAGGGCGGTGGCGCTGTCCCGCTCCCGGCGGAGCAGCGGGGCAATCTGAAGCAGGATAATCATAATGGCCGCCCGGACGATGGACGGGGTACACCCGGTCATCATGGTAAACAGGATGGACACGGGGATGAGCACCAGAGCGGTCCCCCTCCGGCTGCCGCCCAGCAGGAGGGACAGCAGTCCCGCCAGAAGCACCAGATGGGAGCCGGACACCGCCACCGTGTGGGTGAGGCCGGTGCGCTGGAGGTCGGTGTTGAAGGAGTCGGACAGGTCCGTCCGGTTTCCCGTGACCAGGGCCTTGGCCAGGGGCGCCACATTCTGGGGAAAGATGCGCTCCACGCTCTCCTCCAGCGCCCGGGTCCAATAGGCCGGCCAGTCCCGGATGGGCGGGGATTCCGGCCGCTCCACATCCAGGCGGCCGTAGGCCCGGGCGGTGAGAAAGACGCCCTGGGCGGTGTAGTAGGTGATCTCTTCCCCGGAGGCGGCCCGGTCTGCCCGGGAGCAGTGGGCCACCGTCTCGATTTTGTCCCCGGGGCGCAGGTCCGCCCCCTGCTCATCCAAATACAGCAGGGTGCGGATGTCTGGGCCGGACTCGGGCTCCAGCCGGACCTGGACGGAGAAACCATAGTCGGTCTCCTGGGGCCACTGGGCCACGGTGCCCTGGAGGCGGATGGTGGTGTCGTCCAGGTCCAAGGCGGGCCGCCAGAACAGGGCGGAATACCCGGCGGTCCAGAGAAACCCCAGGGCTAACCCGGCCGCCGCCCAGCGCACCGCCCTCCGGGCCCGTTTCTGCCCCTCCAAGGGAATCCAGGTGAGGGCAGCCAGCGCGGCCGAGGCGATTCCCAGAGGGATCAGCACCCCCTCCAGGGGCAGGTACCCGGCGCACAGGGCGGCCAGGGCAAAGGCAAAGGAGAAGATAGCCAGCCGGCGCATGGAATCTCCTCCTCTCCCTTTATCATATAAGTCTGCTTTATTATAGCGGATTTTCGGGAAAAGGACAAGTGGGCCCCGCCTCCCCGGCGTTTCTGCGCGCCCGGCGCGGCAGGATTTTCCCCTTGACATTTTCCCGCCGCGCTCTATAATAATAGTACATTTGTTCTATTTTTGTTCAGAGGGGGGGACCGGTATGGAGCTCATGGAGAAGCTGGAGATTCTGGCCGACGCGGCCAAGTACGACGCGGCGTGCACCTCCAGCGGCCTGGACCGGGCCGGGCGGCCGGGGACCATCGGGAGCACCACCCTGGCCGGGTGCTGCCACTCCTTCTCCGCGGACGGGCGGTGTATCTCCCTTTTAAAGGTGCTCATGACCAACGTGTGCGCCTACGACTGCCAATACTGCGTCAACCGCCGGTCCAACGACCTACCCCGGGCCGCCTTCACCCCCAGGGAGCTGTGCGAGCTCACCATGGGCTTCTACCGGCGCAACTACATCGAGGGGCTGTTTCTCTCCTCCGCCGTGCTGGTCAGCCCCGACTACACCACCGAGCGGATGATCGAGGCCCTGCGCCTCCTCCGGGAGGAGTACCGCTTCGGCGGCTACATCCACGCCAAGGCCATCCCCGGGGCGGACCCCCGGCTCACCTACCGCCTGGGGCTCCTGGCCGACCGGATGAGCGTGAACATCGAGCTGCCCAGTGCGGGCAGTCTGGCCCTGCTGGCCCCGGACAAGAAGAAGGAGAACATTTTTGCCCCCATGGGGCAGATCCGGGACGGCATCTCCCTGGCCAGCCGGGAGCGAAAGCTGTGCCGCCACGCCCCCCGGTTTGCCCCGTCGGGCCAGTCCACCCAAATGATTGTGGGGGCCACCCCGGAGAGCGACCGGCAGATCTTGACCCTCACCCAGAGGCTCTATGACAAATACCACTTAAAGCGGGTGTTCTACTCCGCCTACATGCCCGTGTCCAACAGTCCCCTCCTTCCAGCCCCTCAGAATTTTCAGCCGCCCCTCCTCCGGGAGCACCGGCTGTACCAGGCGGACTGGCTGCTGCGGTTCTACCACTTCCGGGCGGAGGAGCTTCTGGACGAGGCGGCCCCCAACCTGGACCCCCGTCTGGACCCCAAGTGCACCTGGGCCCTGCGCCACCTGGAGTTCTTCCCGGTGGAGGTCAACCGGGCAGACTATGAGGCCCTCCTCCGGGTGCCGGGGGTGGGGGTGCGGTCGGCCCGGCGCATCCTGGCCGCCCGGCGGGTGGGCCCCCTCACCTTCGAGGGGCTCAAGCGTCTGGGGGTGGTCTTGAAGCGGGCTCAGTATTTCCTCACCTGCTCCGGGAGGCCCCTGACGGGGCTGCGGGTGCGGGAGGACGGCCTGCTGCGGCACCTGGCGGCCCTGGACGCCCCCAGGGAGCCGGTGATGGAACAGCTCTCCCTGTTTGACGGGCCGGGAGGCGGCATCCCGTAACCCCCGCTTTTCACAGCCGTCCGCCTGTGGTATACTGCAAGCAAAGCAAAACGCCGTCTGTGAGACAGAGGAGAGGGACACATGGAACTTTTGGAGGCAATGGAACGGCGCCACTCGGTGCGCAGCTATGAGGACCGGCCCCTGGAGCCGGAGGTCCGGGCGGAGCTGACCGGCTTTCTCGCCCAGTGCAGCCGGGAGAGCGGCCTGCACATGCAGCTGGTCCCGGACGAGCCGGAGGCGTTCGGGGGCCTCATGGCCCACTACGGGAAATTTTCCGGGGTGAAGAACTACATCGCCCTGGTGGGCAAAAAGTCGGCCCGGCTGGATGAGCTCTGCGGCTATTTTGGGGAGAAAGTGGTCCTGAAGGCCCAGCAGATGGGGCTGAACACCTGCTGGGTGGCCCTCACCTATAAAAAGGTGAAGTCCGCCTTCCAGGTGGGCCCCGGGGAGAAGCTGGGGCTGGTCATCGCCATCGGCTACGGGAAGGACCAGGGGGTGCCCCACACCTCCAAGGCCCCGGAGGCGGTCATGGAGACGGAGGGCCCGGCTCCCGACTGGTTCCGGAAGGGGGTGGAGGCCGCCCTGCTGGCCCCCACCGCCATGAACCAGCAGAAATTCAAGTTCACCCTCCGGGGGGACACCGTGTCCGCCAGGGCCGGAATGGGCTTTTACACCAAGGTGGACCTGGGCATCGTCAAGTACCACTTTGAGCTGGGGGCGGGTACGGACCGCTTCCGCTGGGCAGAATAAGACCGAAACACTTCAGAACAGCGCGGAGGTTGACATGAGAGAGGTCATCTTATACATTGCCATGAGTCTGGACGGGTACATCGCCGATGCACAGGGCGGCGTGGACTGGCTGGGCGGCCACGGGGAGCCGGAGGAGGGGATGGAGTCCTACTCCCGTCTGCTCCAGCGGATCGACACGGTGGTCATGGGCTGGAACACCTACCACCAGGTGACCACCCAGCTCTCCCCTGACCGGTGGGTCTATGAGGGGCTGCACACCTATGTGGTCACCCACCGCCCCCTCCCCGCCGCGCTGGGCATCACCTTTACGGCGGAGGACCCCTGCGCCCTCATCCGGCGGCTGCGCCGGGAGGAGGGAAAGGCGGTGTGGATCTGCGGCGGCGGGAGCGTCGTCCAGCCCCTGATTCGGGAGGACCTGATCGACGAGTACCACCTCTCCCTCATCCCCACCATCCTGGGGTCCGGCATCCGGCTGTTTGGGGAGCTGGCGGACCAGCGGAAGCTGCGGCTGGTGCAGGTCCAGTCCACCGGCGGTATCGCCGAGCTGATCTACCGCCGGCGGTAAGAGAGGAGGCGGTCTCATGTCCTGGACCCAGGTCTCTTACCTCTACGACGGCACCTACGCCGGATTTCTCACCTGCGTCTTTGACAGCTTCCGGCACCGGGAGGAGCCGGCGGACTTCACCCCATTTTCAGAGGCGGCCGCCTCCTTCTACCCCCAGCGGGCGGTGGAGACCCACCGGGAGAATGCCCGGCGGGTATACCGCTCCCTGGACCAGTTCGGCCGGGAGGGGAAGCGGTGGGCGGTGCGGGGCTTCCTCACCTGCCTGGAGGAGCGGGAGCTGTGGCTGTGGCGGTTCTACCAGCTTGGATTTCAGGAAAAAAGCGCGGTGAGCCGGGATCTCACCCACCCGGTGGTAGACACAGTGCGGAAGGCGGTGCGCCACCTGGAGGAGGAGGCCCACCTGCTCACCGGCTTTGTGCGCTTCTCGGAGCTGGAGGGGGTGCTGGTAGGGGAGATTTCCCCCAAAAACCGGGTGCTCCCCCTGCTGCGCCCCCACTTCTGCGGGCGCTACCCCCAGGAGCAGTTTCTCCTCTACGACAAGACCCACCGGGAGGCCCTCATTCATGTGCCGGGCCGGTGGTCCATCCTCCCTATGGAGGAGTTTCAGATGGGCCGGGCCGGGACAGAGGAGCTCCAGTACCGGCGCATGTGGCGAAAATTCTACGACACCATCGCCATTGAGGGGCGGGAGAATCCCCGGTGCCGCATGACCCACATGCCCAAGCGGTACTGGGACAACATGACGGAGTTTCAGCGGGAGGAGCCGGAGACAGGTCCCAGAGCGGTCCCCGCCCCCTGAGCCCCTCTGTTTCCTGTTCTTTCTATTCCACACATACGAAATTTTACCCCCGCTGTCACAACAGCGGGGGTAAAATTGTGTCATAGACAGAAGGACAAGAGAGGAGGCGAACGCCGTGGAACCCATCCGCACCCGGGAGGAGCTGGAGGCGCTGTACGACCGGCACGTGAACATGGTCTATCAGATCTGTCTCATGCTGCTGAAAAACGTGCCAGACGCGGAGGACGCAACTCAGACGGTCTTTCGCAAGGTGATGGAGTATCAGAAACCCTTTCGTGATCCGGAGCACGAGAAGGCCTGGCTCATCGTCACCGCCCGGAACGAGTGTAAAAACCAGCTGCGGCATTGGTGGAACACCCGCCGGGAGAGCCCCGAGGCCCTGGAGAAGCTGACCTATGACCCGCCCGACCGCGAGGGCGGGGAGCTGAAGCGGCTCATCTGGGAGCTGCCCGAGAAGTACCGGCTGGCCCTGTACCTCCACTACTACCAGGGGTATTCCACCCAGGAGATTGGAGAACTGATGGGCCAGGAGCCGGCCACCGTCCGGGTCTGGCTGTCCCGGGGCCGGAAGAAACTGAAATTGCGATTGGAGGCGGAAGAGTATGGAGCTCCGTGAACTGAACCGTGCCTTTGACCAGTTTTCCCCCACTCAGGAACAGAAGGAGGCTATACGAGCGCGCCTCCTGCATGCAGAAAGGAAGAGACGACCTATGAAGCGGATGAAAAAAACCATCGCGGTGCTGGTTGCGGCCGCCCTGCTGCTAATGACCTGCGCTTTCGCGGTGATATCCGGGGTGGACCAGGCTCTGCTGCGCTACTTGGGGGTGGAAGCAGAGGAAGCGCCCCTCCTGTCCCCCATGGCGGTCCCACTGGACATTGTGGTGGAGGACAGCGGCTGCACCCTGGAGGTGAAGCAGGTCCTGGCGGACCAATATGCTGCCTTGATTTTGGTCGAGTTCACCGCCCCGGAGGGGACTGTGTTGAACGGAGAACAGTATGAGTTCGGCACTGTCCGGGCCGACGGCTCTACCTCGGAGAGGGAGATTACCGCACCAGATGGCGAAAGAGTTAAGGGAGGAAGTATTTTCTGGAAAACACTAGAAGATAGCGACCCAGCGGATAACCATGTCACCCTGCTCTATGAAATCCAACCTATGGCGGGGGAACCCAGCCTTCTAGGGTGCACGGTGGACCTGACCCTGACCAGGTTCTACCAATCGGAAAGCGGGGTCCTGGCTCCGCCCCTGTTCACTGGGAACTGGTCCTTTTCCCTGACCATTCCGGATGAGGACCCTGGGAGATACCTGCCGCTCCAGCAGCCCTTTGACGTGGAGGGCCGCCGTGTCCAGCTCTCGGCCATCTACGTCTCACCGCTCTCCCTGACGGTGGAGATGCAGGAGTCACAGGACCGGGTGGCGGATATTTTCGAGTACGTCGTGGACAACTGGGAGGGGAATATCTCTCTGACAACAGTGGGAGGCGAAACCGTCCAAATTACAGACACCGGGCCAATGTTCAGCAACCGAGAAGGCGAACAGACCGGTTTGGAGTGGGGCTGGGACAAGGACCAAGGACGCTTCCGCTTCTTGCCGGAGCGCATCATCGACCCGGCTGAAATCGCCTCTGTCACCTTCTTTGGCACGACCATTCCCCTCGCCCCTTAGCCATATTGAAAAAACTGGGAGCGCCTTGGCGCTCCCAGTTTTTTTAAAAAATTATGTCCATAGCTCAACATTTCGGTGTGGAAAATTGTATGATAAATAGAGAGAGCAGAAGGGAGGCGTTTTGGATGGACCCAGCGCGCAGCCGGGAGGAAGTGGCCAGCCTCTACCGGAGACACGTGGCCATGGTCTATCAGATCTGTCTGGTGCTGTTAAAAAACGTGCCCGACGCGGAGGACGCATCCCAGAATGTCTTTCGCAAGGTGATGGAGTATCAAAAACCCTTTCAGAGTCCGGACCACGAGAGGGCCTGGCTCATCACCGCCGCCCGGAACGAGTGTAAAAATCAGCTCAAGCACTGGTGGCGCACCCGACGGGCGGACGAATCCGTGTTAAACACCCTGACCTGGGAACAGCCGGAGGACGGGGCGCTGTGGGAGCTGATTTTGTCCCTGCCGGAGAAATACCGGCTGGTGCTCTATCTCCACTACTACCAGGGCTATACCGCCCAGGAGACGGCGGAGATTTTAGGGGAAAACCCCTCCACCGTCCGCACCTGGCTGGTCCAGGCCCGGAAGAAGCTGAAAGAACGATGGGAGGCGGAACACAGTGGAAGATCGTGACATTTACCGGGTGTTTGAGCAGGTCAAACCCACCCGGCCTCAGGAGGAGGCCATGCTGGAGCGCCTCTTTTCGGAGGAAAGGAAAGGACGTCCTATGAAGCTGATGAAAAAAACTATTGCAGTGCTGGCGGCCGCCGCCCTGCTGCTGATGACCTGCGCCTTTGCGGCGGTGACCGGCTTAGGCCGGCAGGTATTTGACTACTTCGGCGTGCGGCAGGAGGATGAGGCCCTCTTTTCCCAGGAGTGGGAGCCGGTGGGACTGTCCCACACCTTCCAAAACGGGTGGACCGTTGACGTGAATCAGATGTACACCGGGCTCTACTCCGCGGCAATTCTGGTAGACGTGACCGCCCCGGAGGGGGTTGTCCTGGATGGGGACAGCTACTCCCTGGAGTACTGGTGGGAGGAGACCGGCGACCCGTGGCCCCCTCGCATAGGCGGCGGGAGACCGGACTACCTCCCCGACGGCAACTCTGCCGACGGCAAGGTATCCTTTCTGATCACCGCAGACTGTCATGAGGACCCCGCCAGTCTGCTGGGTCTGGAGACCAAATTTTACCCCTACCGCCTGACGGAATATGACTATTCGGAGGGCGTGGAAGAGACCTTTGATTTTGTGGGCGGCCACTGGACAACCGATTTGACCATCACCCTGTCGGAACAGGCCTCCGGCTTCGTTCAGTCCGTCGGCCAACCCCTCACGGTGGAAGGAGAGGAGGTCCTCCTGGACTCTGTCTATCTCTCCCCTATCGCGGTCTTTTACAGTGTCCGCTCCATCGGGGACGATCCCTTCTCCGACTCCGTCTGGAATGACCTGGGCATCTCGTCCGTTGCCCTCGTCACCCAGTCCGGCGAGACAATCCTGATGGCGGAGCAGGTGTACGGCACGGCCGCGGGAGAGCCGAAGAATGGGCTTCCGGGGTACGGGTACACCTTTATCCAAATGGGGGAGCGCCCGGAGCGGGTTTTTGACCCGGCGGAAATTGCCTCTATTACCATCTTTGGGCAGACCTTCCCCCTGGACGGGCTGGTTCCGGTGGAATCATAGAAACAAGGGCGGCGGCAGCCGCCCTTGTTTTTCCCGCACAACAGAAAAACAAAAGGCAACTGCTTTCGCAGTTGCCTTTTGTTTTGGAAGGGGCGGTTAAAATCGATATTTTGAAATCTCGAAAAGGTATAGGAGAACCACCCAACGGCCCTTCTGGGCCGCGGCGCGAGTGCGCCGTACAAGCGTTTTCACCGCAGGTGAAAACCTTGGCGGAGGGGCGGCTTTGCCGCCCCCGAGCATTCAAATACCGAAGGGTGGAGCCGCCCTTCGGGCGGCGAAACCCAAAACAAAAGGACATCCTTTCGGATGTCCTTTTGTTTTGGCGGAGAGAGAGGGATTCGAACCCTCGAACGGGTATTAGCCGTTACACGATTTCCAATCGTGCGCCTTCGACCAGCTCAGCCATCTCTCCAAACGGCTGCTGTCCCTGGTCACTCGTGACAGCGAAGATTATTATACCAGATTTTTTCCCGCCGTCAAGCTTTTTTTGAAAAAATTTCGATTTTTTTGCCGGCCGGGAAATGGCCCCCTCTGGAAAGCGGTCTCTGCCGCCCCCTTTTGTCAAATCGCCCGGAAAAGAGGGCTCCTTTTCCCGCTGATTTTCCACGGGGAAAATTGACTTTTGTAAAAAAGACGTATATAATAAAAAAAGTTTTCAATCCACTATGTTTCAAAATCAATTTTCAATGTTTGGACGGATTTCATCCAAAGGCGCTCCGCGCCCGAAGCAAACCCGAGACAGCAGGATAGGCCGGCGTTTCCGCCCGGCCTTTTCTTTGCCGGTGCGATCCGTCTTGTGGGAGGTCCCAACCATGAGTTTTTCCTTACCCCGCTACCTGGCCCCGGATTTTACCGCCCTGGGGCTGGATCAGGCCCCGGATGTGAAGCTGGTTCCGGCGGAGCAGGACGGCGTCGTGCCCGACGGATACCACGCCACCACCCTGTTCCCGGAATACTACCATCTGGACGGCCGGTGGGTGCTGGCGGAGGACAGCCGCATGGACTGCGTGGCGGTGGCCCGGGGCGGGCGGATTGAGATTGTGGAGTTCCGCAACGTCAAGGCGGGGGACCCGGTGGTGGTGGGCCGCACGGAGGACGGCTCCGAGGGCATCTACATCCACCCCAACTGCTTTGCCGACGAGGCGGGCAATCAGGAGGCCTTCGCCTTCCGCACCGGCCGCAGCCGGGAGACCGCCTACTCCATCGACTATGACGAGCTCTACCAGCTTCTCCGCCACGAGCGGGAGCACGGAAACATCCTGTGGGTGATGGGCCCCGCCTGCGCCTTTGACGCGGACGCCCGGGCCGCCTTTGCCGCCCTGGTGCGGGGCGGCTACGTCCACGGCCTGATGGCGGGCAACGCCCTGGCCACCCACGACCTGGAGGCCAGCTATCTGGGCACCGCCCTGGGGCAGGACATCTACACCCAGAAGCCCCACTTCAACGGCCACTATAACCACATTGACACCATCAACGCGGTGCGGCGGCTGGGCTCCATCCCCGCCTTCGTGGAGTCCGGCGCGGTGACCGACGGCATCATGTATGAGTGCGTCCGCCACCAGGTTCCCTTTGCCCTGGTGGGCTCCGTCCGGGACGACGGCCCCCTGCCCGAGGTGTACGGCGACGTGTATCAGGGCCAGGACGCCATGCGGGAACTGGTGCGGAAGGCCACCACCATCATCTGCATGGCCTCCACTCTGCACACCGTGGCCACCGGCAACATGACCCCCAGCTACCGGGTGGTGGACGGACAGGTGCGGCCCCTGTATTTCTACTCGGTGGACATCTCCGAGTTTGCGGTGAACAAGCTGCGGGACCGGGGCAGTCTCTCGGTAAAAACCATCGTCACCAATGTGCAGGATTTTATTGTCCACGTGCGGAAGGGCGTCTGCCCGGCGGAGGGATGATTCCCCCCTCACCCCCTTCATCGTTCTGTGCGCAGATCCCCCAGGAGCTTCAGGGAACCGCTTCCCCGGCTCCTGGGGATTTTCTTTGTTTCCGCTCGAACGCACCGGGAATTTTTTCTTGTGCCTGGGGCGTGAAATATGGTATAGTAAATGTGTATGTTGTTGAGGAAAACACAGGATGTCTTCTCCCTGGAAACAGTTTCCAAGGGTGGAAGGCTGCTGTCCGCCCCATCAAGGAGGGATCTGTTTGCGTACCGGTCAATTCTGCCGTAAAGCGCTGCTGGCGCTCACGCTTCTGGGCACTCTGGCAGGGTGCGGCGCGCCCTCCGGCTCCAGCAGCTCGGGGGAAAGCGAGGGGGATCTGATTCTCCTCACCATCGGGACTGCGGACAGCGGCGGAACCATGTATCAGGCGGGCAGCGCCCTCGCCCAGGCCATCACCCAGGAGGACCACTCCATCAAGGTCAACATCAGCGCCTCCACCGGCTCGGGCATGAACGTCCGCTCTTTGGAATCGGGGGAGGTGGACCTGGCCCTGGTCTCCGGCGACATGGCCTACGCGGCGGTAAACGGGCAGGATGAGTTTCAGCCTCCCGTAGAGCTGCGGGCCATTGGGGCGGTCTACTCCAGCGTCTCCAACTGGGTGGTCCCCGCCTCCTCCGGCTATACCTATGTCCATGATCTCACCGGAGCCCGCATCGGCGCCGGTCCCCAGGGCTCCACCACAGAGCTGTCCGCCCGGGCGGCGGCGGCCTCCCTCTCCCTGGAGGAACAGGGCATCACCTTTGTCAACTGCAGCCTGGGAGACGGCGCGGAGATGCTGGGCAAAGGGGAACTGGACGCGGTCCACGCCTTCACCGGCATGCCCGTGCCCAGCCTTGTGGCCCTGGCGAAGGAGATGCCCTGCCGGCTTCTGCTCTACACTCCGGAGGAGCTGGAGACTATTTTGGAGAAAAATCCAGTCTATTTCCCCACCCAGATCCCCGCCGGAACTTACCCCGGCCAGGAGGATACGGTGGACACCTTCGGCGTGAAGTGCCTGCTGTGCGTCAGCAGCTCCATGCCGGAGGATCTGGCCTATCAGCTGACCCAGGCCATCTGGAACGTCTCCGGCCGCATGGGGGACTACTCCCCCGCCATGGACGACATGGCCCAGCCGGACTTTCTCTGTCAGGATCTGCCCATCCCTCTCCATCCCGGCGCGGAGCGCTTTTACCAGGAGGCCGGCGCCCTGTGATCCGCCATTGACTTTTTCCTAGAGAACTGGTATATTATTCCCGGATATATACATATCCTATCTCAGACCAGTCCACCCAAAACAGATGCCAAACACAATACCAACGACAACTGGAGGGATCGCTATGAAATTCTATGTCTGCGAGCATTGCGGAAACATTATCACCTTTGTGAAGTCCAGCGGCGTGCCTGTCATGTGCTGCGGCCAGAAGATGACCGAGATCGTCCCCGGCACCACCGACGCCGCCGTGGAGAAGCACGTCCCCGTGGTGAAGGCCGAGGGCAGCCAGGTCACCGTGACGGTGGGCGCCGTGGAGCACCCCATGCTCCCCGAGCACTTCATCGAATGGATTGTTCTGGAGACCCAGCAGGGCAGCCAGATCAAGCACCTGAAGCCCGGCGAGAAGCCCCAGGCGGTCTTTGCCCTGGCCGAGGGAGACCAGACGGTCGCCGCCTACGCCTACTGCAACCTCCACGGGCTGTGGAAGGCCTGATCCCGTTTTATCAATCGCTGAAATACAACAGAGGGCGGAGCCGCAAGGCTCCGCCCTCTGTCTGTCTTTTTTCTTATTCCTCGGGCTTGGCTTCCTCTTCGGCAGGGGCCTCCTCCCCTTCCGCCTCGGCGGCCTGCTCGGCCACGATCTCGGCCTCCACGGCCTCCTCCACCTCGTCGGCGTCGATGACCTCTCCATCCGCCTTGGCCTCGGCCTTCAGCTGAGCGATCCGCTCATTATTGGCCTCAATGGTGGCCTTGGCGGCGGCAATCTTCTCACAGGCGGCGGCGTAGCCCGCGTCGGGAGTCGCTCCGTGCTCGGCATAGTAGAGCTTGCCCAGCTCCACATAGGCCTTCTTGATTCCGCCCTCCTCCGCCAGGTTGGAGGCGGAGAGCTTGGCGATCTCCGCCACACGCTTGGAGGTGGCCACACCGGCCTCCGCCAGGCGCTTGGACGTGGCGGCCACGCTCTGAGCCAGATCGGTGGCCATTTCAGTCAAATTATCCGAAAATCCCATGATTTCGTACCTCCTGTTTCGTACGGTTTCCCGTGTGCTGGCTTCATTCTAACGCATTTTATTCAGCGGCGCAAGGACCTTTGTCTGGATTTAATCGTTTTTTTAGGTTCTCTGTATCCGACTTTCAGATTTGCCTCAGACCTGGAAATTGACCGAGGTGTCTCCCTTCTCGTCCTCACCGAACTCATAGTCCTTGCCCGGCAGAACGGCGTTCAGGGCGATGCCGGCGATGGCGGCCACCGCCAGGCCGGACAGGCTCACCTCAATGGACCCCACGGAGAAGGTCACCGCCCCGGAGTAGTTGACTCCGATGGCCAGCACCATGATGATGGCGGCGATGATGACGTTGCGGCTGTTGGTGAAGTCCACCTGGTTTTCCACAATGTTGCGCACACCCACGGCGGAGATCATGCCGTAGAGGACCATGGACACGCCGCCCATGGTGGCGGTGGGCATGGCGGACACCAGGGCCGCGAACTTGGGGGAGAAGGACAGCAGGATGGCCAGCCCCGCGGCGATGCGGATGACCCGGGGGTCGTAGACCCGGGACAGGGCCAGCACACCGGTGTTCTCGCCGTAGGTGGTGTTGGCCGGGGCCCCGAACAGGGCGGCCAGAGAGGTGGCCATGCCGTCGCCCAGCAGGGTGCGGTGGAGGCCCGGGTCCTGGAGGAAATTCCGCTCGCAGGTGGAGGAGATGGCACAGATGCCGCCGATGTGCTCCACCATGGTGGCCAGGGCCAGGGGCATAATGGTCACCGCCGAGGTGAGCAGCATGCCGGAGTCCACATTGGGCCGGCTGAACAGGCCGAACAGGGTGTCCTCAAACCGGAAGGGCAGGCCGATCCAGGGAGCGTCCAGCAGGGCCTGGACCTTGGCCGGGTCCATGACCTCCATCCCCGCGGCCTGGCAGACGGCGGCCACTCCATAGGAACCCACCACGCCCAGGAGGATGGGGATGATCTTCACCATACCCTTGCCCCAGATGTTGCACACCACCACAATGGCGATGGCCACCAGGGCAATGGCCCAGTTGGAGCGGCAGTTGGTGATGGCGGTGGAGCTGAGGGTCAGGCCGATGCAGATGATAATGGGACCGGTGACGATGGGCGGGAAATAGCGCATCACCGCCTTGGTGCCGAACACCTTGAAGAGGGCGGCCAGCACCACATAGAGGAGTCCTGCCAGCACCACGCCGAAGCAGGCGTAGGGGAGCATCTCCGTGTTGGAGGACAGGCTGCCGTCCTCATTGGCGATCATGGGGGCGATGGCCTGATAGCCGCCGATAAACGCGAAGGACGAGCCCAAAAAGGCGGGCACCTTCCACTTGGTCAGAAAGTGGAACAGCAGCGTCCCCAGCCCCGCAAACAAAAGCGTTGCGGAAACGGACATTCCCGTGAGCGCGGGAACCAGAACAGTGGCGCCGAACATGGCAAACATGTGCTGAGCGCCCAGCACAAACATTTTGGGCCGCCCCAGCTGCCGGGCGTCGTAGATGCCTTGGGGTTGATTCATGGTTGTTTCTCCCTTCTTTTTCATCTGTATCCACACAAAAAAAGACAATCACACGGTGATTGTCAGGAACACAAAGAGCAGAGCGCCATTGAAAGCATGTCTCCAAATCCGTCCATGGATACTCCCCTCTCCGCAAATTTTCTCCATTGTATCAGAGTTGGCGGGAAAACGCAAGAAAAACCTGTCCCGGCCTGCCCCCGCTTTTTTCTCTGCATGCCCCTCTTTTCATTGACTTTCCCGGGAAAACTGGATAAACTATTACTGATTTTGACCTGGAGGCCCGAGGGCTCCCAAGAGAAAGAGAACGCGTAAGGAGCGATGACCCATGAAAAAGCCGTTTGTCACCCTGGAACAGCTCCAGGAGATTGTCAAGCAGTACCCCACTCCCTTCCATCTGTACGACGAGAAGGGCATCCGGGAGAACGCCCGGGCCCTGAAGGCCGCCTTTGCCTGGAATCCCGGCTATAAGGAGTTCTTCGCCGTGAAGGCCACCCCCAATCCCCAGATTTTGAAGATTTTGAAGGAGGAGGGCTGCGGCGTGGACTGCTCCTCCCTGTGCGAGCTGATGATGTCCGACCGCTGCGGCTTCCAGGGCGGGGAGATCATGTTCTCCTCCAACGACACCCCGGCGGAGGAGTTCGCTCTGGCCGCCCAGCTGGGGGCCACCATCAACCTGGACGACATCACCCACATCGACTTTCTGAAGGACACCATCGGATACATCCCCAAGAAAATCTCCTGCCGCTTCAACCCCGGCGGCACCTTCCAGCTGGGGGAGAGCAAGGAGGGCTTCCAGGTGATGGACAACCCCGGCGAGGCCAAGTACGGCATGACCCGGGAGCAAATCGCCGAAGCTTTCAAGCGCCTGAAGGAAATGGGGGCCGAGGAGTTCGGCATCCACGCCTTCCTGGCCTCCAACACCCTGTCCAACGACTACTACCCCGCCCTGGCCAAGATTCTGTTCCAGCTGGCGGTGGACCTGAAAAACGAGACCGGGGCCCACATCACCTTCATCAACCTGTCCGGCGGCGTGGGCATCCCCTACCGCCCGGAGCAGCCCGCCAACGACATCGCGGTCATCGGCGAGGGGGTGCGGCGCGCCTATGAGGAGGTGCTGGTCCCCGCGGGCATGGACGACGTGTCCATCTGCACCGAGCTGGGCCGGTTCATGCTGGCCCCCTACGGCCATCTGGTCACCAAGGTGCTCCACCAGAAGCACATCTACAAGGAGTACATCGGGGTGGACGCCTGCGCCTCCAACCTGATGCGCCCGGCCATCTACGGGGCCTACCACCACATCACCGTCATGGGCAAGGAGGACGCCCCCTGCGACCACAAGTACGATGTCACCGGCTCTCTGTGTGAGAACAGCGACAAGTTCGCCATCGACCGCATGCTGCCGGAGATCAACATCGGCGACCTGCTGGTCATCCACGACACCGGCGCCCACGGCCACGCCATGGGCTATCAGTACAACGGCCGCCTGCGCTCGGCCGAGGTCCTTCTGTGCGAGGACGGCTCCACCCGCCTCATCCGGCGGGCCGAGACGCCGGAGGATTATTTTGCTACGGCAATTTGGGAGTAAGAGCGGAATCTGTTCCAACAAAGCACCCGTGTCTTCCGGCGTTTCGGCCGGGGCCCCATCGCAGATGGGGCGGCGCGGACGCGCCGTACAAGCGTTTTGCCGCAGGCAAAACCTTGGCGCAGGCGGAATTTACTTCCGCCGAGCATTTTAAAATCGCGGGCTCCCAGAAACGTGGACACACGTTTCTGGGAAAACGCCGGAGGATTACTTCGCCACCGCGATTTGGGATTGATTTTCTTTTTGTAGGGGCGGCCCCATGTGGCCGCCCGCTGCGGAGGTCTCTTCTGTAGGGCGCGACGACCCGGCGCGCCGCTCCTATGGTTTTCCGCAGGGAATTTCGCCGCCTGCGGGCGGCGAGTTCCTTTGCCCATGGCGGCTCGTCGTCGCAATGGCCCAGGCCACCTTCTCTTGGCCCT